>Ga0310695_10000223_pt1 | contig 151114 bp, 131 predicted proteins | sample RumenRJG_04DNA_FD_203882 | JGI IMG/M metagenome (GOLD analysis project Ga0310695, IMG submission 203882) | Bovine rumen microbial communities from Lethbridge, Alberta, Canada - RJG_04 (v2) (version 2) | ecosystem: Host-associated > Mammals > Digestive system > Stomach > Rumen | place: Canada...
AACAAAGTAAACCGTTTTCAGTCGCATCCGTGGCTGACTGACAACAAAAAACAGTCGATAATTATTAACCCGTCAACTTGATCCAGTCGCAGGACTCAAAAGTGACAACCTAAATCAGCAAATCACAGAGCTACTACGGTGTTACTACGGAGGTGGGCAAAGTTTGAGTAAAAGATGAGTAAAAGATGAGTAAAAGGTGAGTAAAAGGTGAGTAAAATCAATAGACTCACTTGTGACTATAAACCAAGTCATTGGGATATTGTAAAACCAAGCGGCAAGTGGCAGATGCCACTTGCCGCTTAATTCCATATAACACAAGGCGTTATCAGTAGCTGCGGGCGAAGACAACGCGGCGGTGGCTGGGTTTGCCGCTGTAGATGCACTTGCCTTCCTCTTCGGGGGCGTCGAAGGGGATGCAGCGGATGGTGGCCTTGGTCTCTTCCTTGATGCGCTCCTCGGTCTCCTGGGTGCCGTCCCAATGGCAGAGGAGGAAGCCGTTCTTCTCGATCTCGACCTTAAAGTCGTCCCAGGTGTCGACCTTGCGGGTCATGCTGGCGCGGAAGTCGGCGGCCTTCTTGAAGAGGTTCTGCTGAATCTGCTCCATGAGGTCGTAGACATGGTCGGCGATACCTTCGATGGGCATGGTGATCTTCTCCAGCGTGTCGCGACGGCAGACCTCGCAGGTGCCGTTCTCAAGGTCGCGGGGACCGATGGCCAGACGCACGGGGACGCCCTTGAACTCGTACTCGTTGAACTTCCAGCCGGGCTTGTACTCCGGGCGGTTGTCGTATTTCACCACCAGGACTTTGGCTTCGAGGGCCTTGACGATGGGGGCGATATGCTCGTCGAGCTGGCGCTGCTGGTCGTCGCTCTTGCAGATGGGGACGATGGCCACGTGGATGGGAGCCAGGTGCGGCGGGAGGACGAGTCCGTTGTCGTCGGAGTGGGTCATGATGAGGGCGCCCATGAGGCGGGTGCTGACGCCCCACGAGGTGGCCCATACATATTCGAGCTTGTTTTCCTTGTTGAGGAACTGCACCTCGAAGGCTTTGGCGAAGTTCTGGCCTAGGAAGTGGCTAGTGCCGGCCTGTAGCGCCTTACCGTCCTGCATCATAGCCTCGATGCAGAGGGTGTCGAGGGCGCCGGCGAAGCGCTCGTTGGGGCTCTTGTGGCCCTTGAGCACGGGCACGGCCATGTATTTCTCCACGAACTCGGCGTAGACCTCGAGCATGCGGCGAGCCTCTTCCTCGGCCTCCTCGCGGGTGGCGTGGGCGGTGTGGCCTTCCTGCCAGAGGAACTCGGCGGTGCGGAGGAACATGCGGGTGCGCATCTCCCAACGCACGACGTTGGCCCACTGGTTGCAGAGGATAGGCAGGTCGCGGTAGGACTTGATCCAGTTCTTGTAGGTGCTCCAGATGATGGTCTCGGAGGTGGGGCGCACGATGAGCTCTTCCTCGAGCTTGGCGCTGGGGTCGACGACGACGCCGCTGCCGTCGGGGGCGTTCATGAGGCGGTGGTGGGTAACCACAGCGCACTCTTTAGCGAAACCCTCGACATGTTCGGCCTCGCGGCTGAGGAAGCTCTTGGGGATGAAGAGGGGGAAATAGGCGTTCTGGTGGCCGGTCTCTTTGAACATCTTGTCGAGCTGGTGCTGCATCTTCTCCCAGATGGCGTAGCCATAGGGTTTTATGACCATGCAGCCGCGAACGGCGCTCTGTTCGGCCAGGTCGGCGCGCACCACGAGTTCATTATACCATTCGGAGTAGTTCTCGCTACGTTTTGGAAAGTCTTTTGCCATTGAAGCTATATTTTTTTATTTATTATACAATATTTTGAGTCGTCTATCGTTTCAATAGACAGTTTGCAAAGATACAAACTTTTTTTGACATGAGAAATAAATTTTGGATAATAGCGCTGGCGGCCATGCTGTTGCCCACGCTGTCGGGCGGGCAGGTGAAGCTGAGTGTGGACACACTGGAGTGCCATATCATAGGGTTCACTGCCGGCGCGCTGATGCCCGGTACAGGGACGGCAAGCGAGGGTGCTCTGGGCGGCAGCATGCGCGACCTCTACAAAGGGCCGTACCTCGACTTCTCCATAGGCTGCGACTACAAGTACAAGAGCAACTGGATGGTGACGCTGGACGCCGACCTGTGGTTCGGCTATAACAGCGACAACCTGCGCAACCGCGAACAGCGCATGCCCATATACTCCGACAACGGCCTGCTGTACTGCTGGGGCGGCTATGACGGTGCCGTAACGGCCTACAACCGCGGCCTCGCCGTGCGCCTGGGTGGCGGCAAGATCATACCCGTGATGAAGAAGAACCCCAATTCCGGCATCATGGTGAAAGTCAGCGGCGGCTGGTTCATGCAGAAGACGGTCTTCTCGCAGGACATGAACGAGAGCCCCGTGCCTCAGATCAACGGCGACTACGCCAAGATTTACGACCACCTGCGCAACGGCGTCATGCTCACGGAGGGCATAGGCTTCGTGTTCATGAGCAACCTGTCGACATACGTGAACTTCAAGGTGATGTTCGAGGTGAGCGAATGCCTCAGCTGGTCGATGCGGCCTTATCAGCTCGACAACCAGATGGGGCTCAACGGCAAAGACAACAACAAATATTTCGACCTCATGTACGGGTTACGCCTGTCGTGGATGTTCCCGCTCATGGGCAAGACGACGTATGATTATTACTATTATTAGTGAGAAGTGGTAAGTGAGAAGTGGTAAGTGAGAAGTGGTAAGTGAGAAGTGAGAAGTGGTAAGTGAGAAGTGTTAAGTGAGAAGTGAGAAGTGAGAAGTGAGAAGTGAAAAGTGTTAAGTGTTAAGTGTTAAGCGAGAAGTGTTAATTGTTAATTATTAATTTCGGTAAGTGTTATGAGGGGGTTGTATACCATAGGGATCTGGTTTTACAGCTTTGGCGTGCATGTGGCTGCGGCTTGCGGCCATCGCAATGCGCGGCTGATGCTTCGCGGGTGGCACCACTGGCGCGAGGAGCTGGCGAAACTCGACGGCCGTCCCGTGGTGTGGTTCCACGCGGCAAGTCTCGGCGAGTTCGAACAGGCCCGTCCGGTACTTGAGAGCTACCGCGAGCGGCACCCCGACAATCAGGTGCTGCTGACATTCTTCTCGCCGTCAGGCTACGAGGTGCGCAAGAACTACCCCAAAGCCGACGCCGTATGCTACCTGCCCCCGGACCTTCCGCTGACGGTGCACCGTTTCATCAGACAGACCAACAACCTGCAAGCGGCCTTCTTCGTGAAGTACGACTTCTGGTTCAACTACCTCGGCGCGCTGCGCAAGAGCCACGTGCCAACTTATATCTTCTCGGCCATCTTCCGTCCGGAGCAATACTTCTTCAAGCCCTGGGGCCGCTGGTTCATCCGGCAGCTCCGCGACTGCTTCACCCACCTCTTCGTGCAGAACGAGGAGAGCCTGCAGCTGCTCCGTAGCCATGGTATCGACCATTGTTCCTTGGCCGGCGACACACGCTTCGACCGTGTACACCAGATAGCTGTGACAGCAGAAAGCGACGACACCGTGGAGCGGTGGCTCGACGGACACGTGGGCAGCACCATCGTCTGCGGCAGCACCTGGCCACCCGACGAAGCCCTGATATCGGAACTCAGAAAACAGGACACAGAGACCCGCATCATACTGGCGCCGCATGTCATCAACGAAGAGCACCTCAAACAGATAGAGCATTTCTTCCCCGACAGCACACGATACTCCCTGCTGACCAGCGGCAACAGCCACGCCGGCACCGCGAACACCCTGATAATAGACAATATCGGCATGCTCTCCAAGCTATACCGCTACGCCACCGTGGCCTATATCGGCGGCGGCTTCGGGGTAGGCATACACAACATACTGGAGGCCGTAACCTTCGGCAAGCCCGTACTTTTCGGGCCCAACTACCACAAGTTCAAGGAGGCCCGCGACATCATAGCCCTTGGCGGCGGCTTCTGCCACCACGACGCCGAAGAGCTGCAGCGCAACATAGAGCCGCTGCTGACTGACAGCGGCGCCTTGGAGCGGGCATCACACAGCTGTCTGGCTTACATGCAGGAGAACCTCGGCAGCACAACCAAGATAATGGACACCATTGAGAAATAGGGCGGCACATATAATCACCCTCGTCCTTGCGGCGACACTACTGGCCGGCTGCTCCGTCAGCAAATACGTAGGCCCCGACCAGCACGTGCTGCACGACGTCACCCTCGATGTGCAGATGGCCGACAGCGGCGCCGCCGTGACGCCAGAAGTCAAAGACGCCGTCAAGCACGCCAAGAAATACTACCTGCAGCATCCCAACACCAAATTCCTCGGCATCAAAGGCCTGCCCCTCAGCAAATGGGTTTACTGCTTCCTCACCGACACCACCTCGAACCTGTGGAACAACAGCATGCACCGTATCGGGCAGGCTCCCGTCATCTACGACGAAGGGCGCAGCAAGCAGACCGTCAGACAGCTGCAGCAGCTCATGGACTCCAAAGGCTGTTTCGGCAGCTCGGTAAGCTTCGACACCGTCGGCATCGAAGGCCACAATATCAGCATCCGCTACAACATCAAGGCCACCAACCGCTACACCATAGACGACATAATATACCACACAGAGAACCCGGCCGTCAGACGTATCCTCGACGAGCTGAAGGACGACTCGCCGCTGGTTGTCGGCGAGCCCTACGACCAAGAGAAAATAGCCCTTGAGCGCAGCAGGATAGCCTCCAACCTGCGCGAAGCAGGCTATTACCTGGCATCCAACGAAAACATACATTTCGTGGTCGACACCACATACTCGTCGTCGCGCCTGAGCATCGACGTGCACGTAGACAGCCGCGACCTGCAGGTCTACCACATCAACAACGTATACATCTATCCCAACAGCAACGCCGGCCTGCGCAACGCCCCCGACACATACGACACGCTCATCCACACCTACCCGGGAGCGACACGACGCATAGACAACATATACGTATACGACCGTCCGATGACCATCAAACCGCGGACCATCAGCCGCTCGCTGATGATCTTCCCCGGCATGACCTACCGTCCGCGCTACATCAACGACACCTACAACTCGCTCCTCGGCCTGCGCAACTTCAAGTACATCAACATCGACATGCTGCCGTCGCCGGCATCCACCGACTCGCTGCCGCTCGTCGACGCCCACATAAGGCTCGTCGGGGCCACGCAGCAGAAGATATCGCTCTCCGTGGAGCTCACCAACGCCTCCCCTCTGGGCAGCGACGACAGCACCAAGAACTTCTTCACCGGCGGCAACCTGGGCGTAGAGACAGCCATAGAATACCAGCACAAAAACCTCTTTGGCGGCGCAGAGCTGCTGAGGGTCAAAGGGTCGGCGCTCTTCGAGCTCCCCAAGCTGGTGTTCCGCAACATCGGCAAGACCTTCTACGACAACTTCTCCGCCTTCGAGGCCGGTCTCGACATATCTCTCGACATGCCGATATTCCTGCTGCCCTTCACACGCAACATCGTCTTCCAGCGCATCAAGCCCCACACCCTCTTCTCGGCCGGCGGAAGCTACCAGTACCGCTACTATTTCGAGCGCATCCTTGCCAACACCTCCTTCGGTTACACCTGGAGCCACTCGCGACGCGCCAGCAACCAGCTGCTGCCCGTAGAGATGACCTTCGTGCGCATGATAGACATGGAGGATGGGTTTGCCTCGCGCCTGTCGCAGATCAACGACCTGCGCCTCAAATACCAATACAACAGCCACTTCATCCTTGACGCGCGCTACGACTACACCTACAGCAACCAGCATTACGGCACACGCGACGACTTCTCGGCCCTGCACCTCTCGGTGGAGACCGCCGGCAACCTGCTGGCCGCTGTGGCCACGCTGAGCCATGCCGAGACCGACGAGAACAACGTGCGCCAGATCCTCGGGGTGCCTTTCTCGCAGTATGTGCGCGCCGGCCTGGAAGCCACACACTACCACTACTTCGGCAACAAGTCGAGCCTCGTGGCGCGTCTCATCCTCGGCACGGGACTGCCCTACGGCAACTCCGTCTCGATGCCCTACGAAAAGAGCTTCTTCGGCGGCGGTCCCACCACCATGCGCGCCTGGCAGCTGCGGCGCCTCGGCCCCGGCAGCTATCGCAGCGGCAGCGGCGACCAGGTGGCCGACGTGGAGCGTGTTGGCGACCTGCAGCTGGTCATGAACGTCGAAGGCCGCTTCCCCATAGCAGGCATCTTCGAGGGTGCCGTCTTCGCCGACATGGGCAACGTGTGGCTCTTCCGCCCCTCGGAGCAATATCCCGACGGCCACATAAAATGGAACAGCCTGCCCACGGAGATCGCCATAGGCGCCGGCCTCGGCCTGCGTGTGACCGTCGCCATCGCCACCCTGCGCATAGACTTCGGCATACCCTTCTACGACCCGGGCTACGCCCAGGAGCAGCGCTGGCGCCCGCCACACTGGCGCTTCAACCAGATAGTAACAAACTTCGGTATCAACTACCCATTCTGACACCATGAAGAGAACAATAACGTATATCGTCATCACCCTGTCTGTCATTTTCTGGGGCGTCAGCTTCATACTTACCAAAGAGCTGTTCCTCACAGAAGAGCACATGACCGTCACCACCCTCATAACCCTCCGCCTCGCCATAGCCACCGCCGTGATGCTGCCCACGCTGCTGCTCACACGGCGCCTGCAGCCGATACGCCGCCAAGACATCAAATGGTTCCTCCTGCTGGCATTCTGCGAGCCCTTCATCTACCACCTGTGCGAGACCAGCGGCGTGCAGCTCGTCAGTGGCAGCCTCGCCTCCGTGGTCATAGCCACCATACCCCTCTTCGTACCCTTCGGCATGTGGTTCGCCTACCGCAAGCGCATAAGCCCGCAACTCATCATAGGCGTCGTCCTCTCGCTCGCCGGTGTCGGCATCATGCTCGTCGGCGGCGACGAGCTCAGCGGCAACCCCAAGGGGCTGCTCTTCCTCAGCGGCGCCGTAGCGATAGCCGTGGTCTACACCCTGCTGCTCGTGAAAGTGGTGGACCGCTACAACCCCATCGTGGTGACGACCTGGCAGAACATCATAGGCCTCGCCTATTTCCTGCCGCTGACCCTGGCTTTCGACGGCTCGGAGCTCCTGATGCTCTCGTGGAGCCCCAAGATGCTGCTGATGATCCTCGTGCTCGGCATCTGCTGCAGCACCCTCGCCTATGCCGGCTACAACTACGGCGTGCGCACTCTCGGCGCCTCCGAGGCCTGCATCTTCAACAACGCCATACCCATCTTCTCGCTGATAGCCGCCTTCATCATAGGCCAGGAGACCTTCAGCTGGATCAAGATACTCGGCATCATCGTCGTCGTCTCCGGCGTCATACTGGCACAGATGGAGCCCCGCCGCAAAGACGGCGGCCCAGCGACCACCCAATCCTGACATGCGCAACCAAGACACCACAAAACACGACTACGGCCACGCCATGCTTGTCGCCGGCGCCTATGGCCGCATGGGCTGCGCCATCCTCGCCGCCCGCGCGGCCCTGCGTTCGGGCTGCGGCCTGGTGAGCACGCACCTGCCGGCGCTGTGTGTGGCCCCTATGCAGACGGCCTTCCCCGAGGCCATGGTCGACATCGACCCCGACGACAGGCTCTTCACCACCGCGCCCACCGGCCTCGGGCGCTACACCGCCATCGCCGCCGGCCCCGGCCTCGGCACCGCCGGGAGCACACAGCGGGCTCTCCGGCAGCTGCTCGAGCAGCGTCCTGCGGAAGCGCCCCTGGTGCTCGACGCCGACGCCCTCAACATCCTCGCCCTCCACAAAGACTGGCTGCCGCTGGCCGCCGGAGCCGTCATAACGCCCCACGCGGCGGAATACGCGCGCCTCTTCGGCGAGAACGACCCCGGCGAGATGGCCGCGAAATACAGCCTGACGATAGTGCACAAAGCCCATCGCACCAAGGTCTTTGCGCCCGACGGCGCGACGTACGAAAACCATACCGGCAACGCCGGCATGGCCACCGCCGGAAGCGGCGACGTGCTCACGGGAATAATGCTCGGCATGCTCTGTTCCAACCACTTGCGCGCGTCGACATTCAATATAGTATGCCGGGCGGTGGAAATACACGGCAAATTGGGCGACATAGCCATCGAAAAGCAGTCGGAATCATCACTCATCGCATCAGACCTCATAGATAATTTGCAACATATATCTACCGACATAACAGCACATTAGGCAGCTGTTGCAAAATATTTTGAAAAAAAATTTGGCCAGAACCAAAAAAGTGTGTACTTTTGCACCCGATTTCGAGAGAAAAAGAATCCTCCTTAGCTCAGTTGGTTAGAGCACCTGACTGTTAATCAGGGGGTCGAAGGTTCAAGTCCTTCAGGGGGAGCAAAGGAGCGCTGAGTGTCAGCGCTCTATTTTTTTACCCATACAGCGCAGAAATGGAACACAAAACAATACTCATAGTACTCGTCATAGCCGTGGGCATCTTCGCATTGATGATGGCCGCCCTCGGCCTCAAGATGCTGCTGCACAAGGAAAAAGAATTCAAACGCCCCTGTGCCAACGCCGACCCCAAGACGGGGCGCTGCGCCAACTGCACCTGCGACCTTAAGAACAAGCGCAAACATTGACCCGCCGCCGTCTCTCGACGGCGCACCACGATAAGCCATCCCCTACAGAGTCCCTACGGAGCCCCTACGGAGCCCCTACGGCCTTTCTACGGCCTTCCACTGAAGAACGGCCGAAGGGGGTCCGTAGAGGGGCCGTAGGGGCTCCGAACAAACACAGGCACAGCAAGGGTTTCGAGAAATCAGCACCACATACTGTTTTGATTTCCAATACAGTATCGCATCATCAAAATCGCATGGCAATTATCGGGCCAAACAGAGCACACAAGACAGAGGGGACAACGCGCGCCTGCGGCGACAGAAGACTGATACACAAAGAGTTTGAAAAAACATTTTGCCATGTCGGCAGAAAATGCTATTTTTGCACCCTCAAAAGAGAATGGAGAGATGGCAGAGCGGTCGATTGCGGCGGTCTTGAAAACCGTTGACCTGCGAGGGTCCGGGGGTTCGAATCCCTCTCTCTCCGCTGAAAAGACAGGGAGCTGTCAGCATTTGGCTGGCGGCTTTTTTTTGCTGACGCCGACAGTAGCGGCGGCGGCCAAATATCCATGAGCGCAAGCCCACGGAGACCGAACCTCCCCGACAAAAAAAATTTGTCATGTCAAATATTTGTCGTACCTTTGCATCGTCGTAGCGCCAAAAAGCAGGGCGCTGCGACGAGAGAGAAAACATAGGAAAGACGTTGAGTTTGAGACGTTTTATCTGCGGCTATCTGAACTTCGCAACTTCAATACCAAACTGCAAGATAAAGCAACAGCCAGCGTCCATAGGACATATTGTGTGTATCATGCACACTTTTGTCTGCGTGGGCTATAGGCATTGCTTATCCTCAGTTTGGAGGCAATGCGAAGGCCGAGATAGCGGGATAAGTGATAGCTTCTTAACCCGCGCTTTTTTATGTGCTGTTTTGAGGGGCGAATAAAAAAACGGAAAGCAACAATAAAAACAACACAAGACAATGAAAACAAAACTATTCATTATGGCGGTGACATCTGTGGCACTGCTGGCCGCATGCGAGAAAGACCGCGACGGCGTATTCCAAGGTGCCGACGGCCAAGGTAGCGGCAAGCAGATCACGAAAACGACGAGCATAAGAGTCGACAAATCTTACGACAACTACTCCTTAAGATACACCTACGGCTCCGCAGATGCAATAAAGGTATCATGGTCGGGATCCAATCCGGCAAACTATGAGTATTTTTATTATGAAGACGGAGCAGAGGTGCTTGATGAAAGAGATAACATATCCTATGTATACGACGGCGGGATGCTAAAAGAGATAAAAGGTATTTATAACGACGAGACAGAGACCCACTATATAACCTACACTGGCGACCAGCCGACAGAGATTTACTCCTCGTATGACGACGGCTGGTGCAGAAAAACCATCACCTACACCAACGGTAAGGTACACGAAATCACCGAACAATTTAGTAGTGGTAACAGTTATAGATATAAACAATTGTGGGATGGCGATAACGTTGTCAGAGAAGAAGTATACCGCAGCGATGGTAGCTTAGAACAAACCCATGACTACATCTACGACAACAAGCACAGACCAACAAGGTTGAACCTTGCCCTAGCACTGGCTTGGGGCAATTCTGGCCCGGGGATCTCTGCCAACAATGTTATAATGGAAAACATTACCTACAATGATGGGTACACCTCTCCTGTATCATACTCCTCCACCTATACATACGACAGCGATTACCCTGTGAAGTGCGTCAGAACAAAAATACACAACAATACCAGCGGCTCCTATACGCAGTACAGCCGCACGACATACTATGAGTACTCAGACGGCACGGGACGTGGACAGGTGCCACAGATTTACACCATCAACGTGCAACGGAATGTTGACGACTGGGGGTATGTATACAGCAGCGTCACAAACGAGTACGCTGCAGGCAGCACGGCGGTGATATACGCAGAAGCCAAGTATGGATACGAGTTCCGCCAGTGGAGCGACGGCAACACCGACAATCCGCGCGCCATCACGGTGAATGCCAATGCCACCTACACAGCCATTTTCGGCAGTAGCAAATAATAAAACTTCTAACACACAAATACACAAAACATGAAAAGAACAGTATTGACAATGGCGGTGCTCACCATGACATGCATCGGTGCCTTGCAGGCACAGAACAGCTTCTCGCTGCGCGCCGGCGTGGCGCTGCCCACGGGCAACTACGCTGACGCAACGGCAGACTACACCAACGGCGTACTGCGCTACGGCCTGCTGGACAAGACCAAGAAAGGCGGCGCCAGCACAGGCTTCACGGTGGGCGCACAGGGCAAGTTCGGCATCAAGAGCGTGAAAGGCCTCGGCATCACGGTGTCGGCGGACTTCTTCTTCAACAGCACCAACGCCGACGTGCGCGACTACTTCGACGAGGACATCGACACCCGCGAGACCAGCACCTTCGAGCTCAGCTACAAGCTGCCGAAGTACATGCACATACCCATAATGGCGGGTATCGACTACACCTACGACCTCAACGAGCACATAGGCTTCTATGGCGAAGGGGCTTTGGGTGTGAACGTGCGCATCATCAGCAAATTCGAGCAGTACAGCGCCACTCCCACGACGGAAACACTGAACACAGCGACCTACAAGACCGCAGCGGCCTTTGCCTACCGTTTCGGCGCAGGCATCGTCATCAACAAGCGTTACAACCTTGGCATAGCCTACTACGGCCTGGGTAGCTCAAAGGTGGAGGGGGAAACCTCGTCCGAGGTGAACGGCCAGAACTCACCGTCGACGACCAAGCTGAAGGGCGGCACCATAGCAGCCAACAACTTCACTGTACGTTTGGGTATAACATTCTGAACCGCAGGCCTAAGAGAACAGCGGAGCCACCGGTGCGAGAAGCGACCGGTGGCTCCGCAACTTTTATTTTTTGCGACAGGCAATAAAAAAACAATACGGGCGTTAAATGATGGAAAAAACAACAAAGATATGCTGCAACTGCAATACATAAAAGACCATCGTGAGGAGTGCATCTCGCGACTGAAGATTAAGAATGTACAGAACGTAGAGGAACGCATCGCCGAGATCATCGAGCTCGACGCCCAGCGCCGCGCCCTTCAGGTGAAGGCCGACGCCGTGAAGGCGGAGCAGAACCGCATGGCCAAGGAGATAGGGATGCTGATGAAGCAGGGGCTCCGCGAGGAGGCCGAGAAGGCCAAAGCCCGCACGGCAGAGCTGAAGGGCGAGGAGAAAGCCCTCGGCGAGGAGCAGGCCGCCACGGAGAAGACCCTCAACGAGAAGCTCATCTCGCTGCCCAACGCGCCGCACCCGAGTGTGCCCGCGGGCAAGAGCGAGGCCGACAACGTGGTGGTCGGCGAGTATGGCACGAAGCCCGACCTACCTGCCGACGCACTGCCCCACTGGGACCTCTGCGCCAAGTACGACATCATAGACTTCGAGCTTGGCAACAAGGTGACCGGCGCCGGCTTCCCCTTCTACAAGGGCAAGGGCGCCCGTCTGCAGCGCGCGTTGATAAACTTCTTCCTAAACGAGGCCGCTGATGCGGGTTTTGTTGAGATCCAGCCGCCGCTGATGGTGAACGAGGCTTCGGGCCTCGGCACAGGCCAGCTGCCCGACAAGGAGGGACAGATGTACGCTGTGCCGCTGGATGGGTTCTACATGATTCCGACGGCCGAGGTGCCCATCACCAACATCTTCCGCGGCGAAGTGGTGGACGCCAAGCAGTTCCCCATCAAGCGTGTTGGCTACAGCGAGTGTTTCCGCCGCGAGGCCGGCAGCTACGGCAAGGACGTGCGCGGACTGAACCGCCTGCACGAGTTCTCGAAGGTGGAGATTGTCGTCATAGAGCATCCCGACCGCAGCTACGCCATGCTCGAGGAGATGAAGAAGCACGTGGGCGGCCTGCTCGACAAGCTGGGTCTCCCCTACCACATACTGAAACTCTGCGGCGGCGACATCAGCTTCACGAGCGCCATGACCTTTGACTTCGAGGTGTGGAGCGCCGCGCAGAAGCGGTGGCTGGAGGTGAGCTCGGTGAGCAACTTCGAGACCTTCCAGGCCAACCGCATGAAGCTGCGCTTCAAGGACGAGAACGGCAAGATGCAGCTCTGCCACACGCTGAACGGGTCGGCCCTGGCCCTGCCGCGCATCGTTGCAGCCCTGCTGGAGAACAACCAGACGCCCGACGGCATCGTGATGCCGGAGTGCCTGCGCCCCTACCTGGGATTCGACAAGATAGACTAAGCGGGAAGCGGTGAGAGAGTAGTGACAATGACTATAACAAGAAAGGGCCGGCGTTCGCGCCGGCCCTTTATGTTTGTCGTGCCTTTACTTGTCAGAAGTGGAAGCCGATGCGGAGAGCGAACTCGCCGACGGTGCGGGTGGGGATGGCGCCTGCGTCGACAACGGCCTTCTCGAGTTCATCAAAGGACTTGTAGGTCTTGTCGGTATAGCTGACGACGTGCTTGCCGAGGCCGTAGTAGTAGATACCGGCGCTGACGTGGCGGCCGAAATAGGCGCCGAGGCCGAACATCCAGGAGAGGGCGACGGTGGGCTTATAGGCGTAGGTGTAGGACTTGTCGGCAATGGTTACCTTCTCGCTGCCGATAATGAAGAGGTCGCCGCCGACAGCGAATTCAGCATACGGGGTGATGTCGTTCCAGAGCTCGTCGTAGAGGTAGCTGACACCAAGCATGATAGGGATGTTGAAGTAGTTGGGTGATTTGCCCTTGGCCTGGATGTACTTGTCGCTCCACTTGGAGCCGATAAAGTTCCAGAAGAAGTCGGCCTGAGCAAAGGGAGCCACTTCGCCCATGCCTACATCGAAGCGGTAGCTGATGCGATAGCCGAGGCCGAAGCCGGGGGTGGCGTCCTTGCCGATGTCTTCGCGATACAGGGGGACCTGGTCGCCAAGGATTCCGCGATCGGTGTTGACGTCTTTGGCAAACTGGCCTGTGGGGAGCGCCCCGTTGAGGAAGATGGACTGGCGGAACTGAGCCTGCGCGTGCGTGCCTGCCACCGTCATGACGGCAGCGAGACAGATGACTTTTACTAATCTCTTCATGATGATTGCTATTTTGTTTGTTTTCTATTTCTTGGTTGTTTTCTTGGCCGGGGCTTTGGCGACGGACTTGCCGGCGGTCTTGGCGGCTGTTTTTGCCGTGCTCTTTGCCGGGGCTTTGGCGGCCTTGGCGGGAGCTTTGGCGGCGGGCTTGGCGGCTTTCTTGGCGGGCTTGTCAATCTTCACCATCTCCTCTTCGGGGATTGTGGCGTCCAGCGGCGGTATTTCGTCATCGAGGAATTCATCCTCGATGCCACGAAGATCATCGTCGGACGGCTCGAAGTCGTCGTCTTCGGGTTCGTCGTCCCCGATACGCTCGTAGCTGTCCAGTTCGTCGGCCTCCTCGTCGTCGGCGAAGGCTTCCTTGAGCCCTTCCTTGTCGACACCGAGGGAGGTCTTCTTTTTCTTGTCGTCGGAGAGCACGTCCTCGAAGTCGCCATGTCTGAGGTGTTCCTCGCGGTGGGTGACGATGCCCTCCTCTTTCTCGCGGGTCTCGGTAAGGGTGTCGAACTCGCTCTCTTCAGCGGGTTCATCGCCGTCATCGTCAAACAACGCCTTGTCGAGATCTTCGCCAAGGGTGTCTATCTTGACGTCGAACTTGACCATATAGGCGGTGTCCTCCGTCTCGAACGGAACGACAAAAATAGCCTCACCGTTAGGCTTCACAAACTTTGTTATATAGTTGCTGTAGCCGTCGGGATAGGCTTCTTTGAATAACTCTTTAACGTCGTCAGGGAGGTTCTTGTAGCTGACAATCAGATTTTTCTTGCGTTTATGTGTAGTTGCCATAGTTGTAGTATTTGGGTGCAATATTAGTAAAAAAAGTGAAACTGACAAAATTTATTTTAGGCTACCACAATACTCTCGTCATCTTCGATGCGCAGGTTCTGCATGATGAACTCGCGGCGCTCCATGGTGTTCTCGCCCATGTAGAACGAGAGGGTGCGGTCTGTGTCGAATTCCTTATGCAGGAGGACGGGGTCGAGGCGCATATCTTTACCTATAAAGTTCTTGAACTCCTCGGGCGATATCTCGCCGAGGCCCTTGAACCGCGTAATCTCGGCACCCGGAGTGGCCTTGATGGCGGCTATGCGCTCGTCGTCAGTGTAGCAGTAGGTTGTCTTCTGCTTGTTGCGCACACGGAACAGGGGTGTCTGGAGTATGTATACATGGCCGGAGGAGACGAGTTCCGGATAGAAGCGGAGGAAGAACGTGAGCAGCAAAAGACGTATATGCATGCCGTCGACATCGGCATCGGTAGCGATGACGACATTGTTGTATCGCAGGTTGTCGAGCGACTCATCGATGTCGAGAGCATTATGCAAGAGGTTCAGTTCCTCGTTCTTATATACATCCACCTTGCTTATGCTGTAGGTATTCTTCGGCTTGCCGCGGAGCGAGAAAACGGCCTGGGTGTCGACATCGCGGCTCTTGGTGATGGAGCCGGACGCCGAATCGCCCTCGGTGATGAATATCGTACTCTCAAGACGACGTGCATGATTGGTGTTGTAGTGGACGTGGCAATCGCGCAGCTTGCGGTTGTTGAGAGAGGCTTTCTTGGCGCCCTCTCTGGCTATTTTCTTGATGCCGGCAATGTCCTTGCGCTCCTTTTCATTGGCGTTTATCTTGGCCAGCAGGGCCTCTGCGGTATCAGCATGGATATGCAGATAATTGTCAAGGTGACGTTTGAGAATGTCAAGCACATACGTCTTCAGCAGCGGACTGTCGTTACTGCCGTCGACCTTGTTGGGCTCGAGGTGCGTGGACCCGAGCTTAGTCTTTGTCTGTGCCTCGAACACCGGCTCTTGGATGCGTATACACAGCGCACATACAAGGCCGCCGCGTATCACTTCCGGGGCATAGTCTTTCTTGATGAACTCCTTTACGACACGTGCATAGGCCTCACGGAAGGCACTCTGATGGGTACCGCCTTCGGTTGTATGCTGACCGTTGACGAAGGAATAATAATAGTCGTTGTTCTGGCCGTTGACATGTGTAAAGGCGGCCTCGAAGTCACCGTCCTTGATATGTATTATCGGGTACAGCGGTTCCGTCTGCAAGTTGTTTTCCAAGAGGTCGAGCAGGCCGTTCTTTGAGTAGTAGCGGCGGTCGTTATAGTACATCGTGAGCCCCCTGTTCAGGTAGGCATAGTTCCATATACGCCGCTCCACATACTCGCTGATGAAATGGTAGTTGCCGAACAGCTTACTGTCTGGCACAAACTCAACCAACGTGCCTGTGTCGGAACTGTTGTCGGCGACAATGCCGCTATCGTTCACAAGCTTGCCGTCGGCAAACTCGGCCCAACGGGTCTTGCCGTCACGGAATGCCTGCACGCGGAAATAACTGCTAAGGGCGTTCACCGCCTTGGTGCCGACGCCGTTAAGGCCGACCGACTTCTGGAACACCTTGCTGTCGTATTTGGCACCTGTATTAAGCTTGCTGACCGCCTCCACCAGCTTGCCAAGCGGGATGCCGCGGCCATAGTCGCGTATGCTGACACGCCGCTCGGCAAAGTTTATCTTCACCTCAATCTTCTTGCCATAGCCTGAGGTATACTCGTCGATGGAGTTGTCTATAACCTCCTTGATGAGTACATAGATGCCGTCATCATGGCTTGAGCCGTCGCCCAGTTTGCCTATATACATACCCGGACGAAGCCGGATATGTTCCATATCCTCAAGATGTACTATGCTGTCATCATTATAGTCGGCAGCATTGGCCTGCGGTATTAAGACTTCTTCTGACATGTGTTATTCTTCTATCTGCATTTCCGATGTTATGGCGTACCCCGCTTTCGCTTTTTTGTCCGTAAACGGTTCGCCGGTGACGACAACGATTCTTTCTTCCGGCACACCCTGCTCGGCAACATAACGCGCCACCTGCTCGTTCAGCCACTCATTGCGTTTGGCTGCAGCTTCCGCGTCGTCGGTGGCGGGCATGTGAAGAGTCAAGGTGATGGTGATTCGTGGGTCGCTCTGCGCTATGGCCGAGAGGTCTGACAATATGTGATACTGCTCTGAGGTAAGACCATGCTGATCCGGTGCCACCACCATAAACTCAAGCTCGTCGCTATTGATGCCCAGAGCCGAGCCGAGCGCACGCGCCGGCGACGTCGCCACTTTGACCAGCAGGTTACCCAGTGTCTTCCACACCACCTTCATGTAGTTAAACTCAGGATTGTCGATATTGCCTTTCACGGGCATCTCAATGAGTATCTTGTCATCTTTATCCTTGAGGATGTACAATGCCGCCTTGAGCGGGATCTTCACTTCCGCCGAAACGTCCTTACGGCGGTCGCCGACTTTGGCCTTATATATGTCTATCTTGTTCTGGTTGTCGAGCTCGCTGTTGTTGACGGCGAGGCGTGTTGTAAGGCCAAAGGTGCCGTCTTCGACAGGATAGCCGGTATACGCCACAGCCCATGGGCTGATCTGGCGCATGTCGAGGCCCTTGATGGTGAGGAAGAGGTCCTGATAGTTCTTCCAGTTGACGATGTCGCCCCTCCACCGGACCATGAGATGTCCGCCTCCAGGGAGCGTGGCGCGCACCTGTGCGTTGTTGCCGCCCGCCGTGGTCAGGTCGTCGGCGCTGACGCTAAGCCCCGTTACCGGGAAATGGAACTCATCGGGCAGCGTGTGGTCATTGTAGGTCACACTGGCATCTTCCACTCTCAGGCTGCCCACATGAAGCTGCATGGGCTTTCCTGTCTTGCCCTTGGCCTCCTCGGCGGACTTGTCGTCATCCTCTTCAATGCCGCTCTGCAGGGTGACACCCTGGCTCTCCTTCTTTGGCATCAAGAGGCTTATGTTACTGTATTCTTTCCACTGCTCGTAAGTGGCCTTGAGCCCGTTGAGGCGAACCTCGCCGATATCAAACGAGTTGTCGTCAAGATTAATGTTGTTCACCTTCACCGTCAACGCATCAAAGCTTGCCACAGGCCCTTTGCTGCCGGTGAGGTCCACACCGTTGACGGCCACCGTGCCACCTATGCTGCTCTTCATTATGTCGTTCACATTACCGTCGGCGGTGATGTGAGCGTTGACGCTGCCTCGCAGATCGTCGTATCTCAGCATGTCGGCAAGATAGCTGTCGAGGTTCTGCACAGAAAAGTCCTCGAGGTTCACGTCCACATGGTACAAGCTTTCCTTTGTGTCATAGTTGGCATCGACATTCAGCCTGCCGCCTTTGTCAAAGCCGATATTCAATCCGCCCTCGCTGCCCTCGTCGCCGCCGAGCACAAAGCCAGGCACACTCAAGTTAATGTCAGGCAGATGAATGCCCTTGTGGTTTAGCATGTCGTCATAGTTCAGACTGGCATGGCGGATGTTGATGTTGTAGAACTTCATCACCCAGCCGCTGGGGGTAGTGTCCTCCACTTCCGTGCTGTCGTCGCTGCTGAAATGCTCTATCAGGCTGGCGAAGTTGAAGCGCTTACCCTCCTGGATGATGTTGGCGTGCAGGCCGGACAGCGTTATATGGCGCAGGTTTATCACCTTGAAGGGTATCTGCAGCAGGTGCGCGCGCACGTCGAGCGTGTCGAAGCCGGCAAAGACCTCCTCGCCGTCGTCCTCGTAGACGTCAAGTCCACGCACATTCACGGTACCCGTCAGCAGGTTAAGCCCCACATGCTCCACGTGCACCTTACGGCCTGTCAGCTCCTCGCCGTGCCCGTTGACGTACCCCTTCGCTATCGGGCCTGCCAACAGCGACACAATGATAACCAGGGCCAGCACAATGCCGACCACCCACAGCAATATCCTCAATCCCTTTTTCATATCTGTTGTATTACCGATCAATCAGTTATGTTTTTCTCAGTGGCCATGCAGACAACAACTCATAACTCACGACTCATAAAAGTGCATCTCCGTCAGATATTTGTACACCGGCTCCGTCAGCAGGTAGCGCACATCCTTCCGCGCCGCTATCTGCGCCCTTATGTAGCTGGAGCTGATATCCATCATCGGCACATCCACCATCGTCACATTCTCGTGCTCTCTCAGCGCGCACCGCTCGCTCCCGGGCCTCGGGTACACATATATGCGGTAGTTCTGCAGTATATACTCATAATTGCGCCACCGGTGCAGACTCGCCAGGTTGTCGCTGCCCATAATGAGGCAGAACTCCCTGTCGGGATACTTCTCACCCAGCGCCGCCAGCGTCACCACCGTGTAGCTCGGCACAGGCAAGTGCATCTCCACATCGCACGCCCGCAGATGGTAGTTGTCCTCTATGGCCCTCCTCACCATCTGCAGCCTGTGGTGGTCGGCAAGCAGCGTGGCGCGCTCCTTCAGCGGGTTCTGCGGACTCACCACAAACCACACCTCATCGATGCCTTCCTGCTGCTGCATGGTCTCGGCAATGATGAGGTGCCCCACATGTATCGGGTTGAACGACCCAAAGAAAAGAGCCGTGCGTTTCATCAATAATACTTGTACGCCGTCTCTATCTTTATGTGTCTCAATTTCTGTCCGCGGAAGGTGTATATCTCGGCCACCTCGCCGGCGCCGCTTATCACCTTCAGCACCGCCACGTCGGCAGTGTACGACTTCGGGTACTTCTTGAAGAACACATTGAACACCTCGTCCTTCGTCATACCCACATGCAGACCGTTCACCAGCTTCACCTCCCGGTCGGTGATGTAGCCGCCGAGCAGCTCCACCTTCTTCGTCCAGATGCTGTAGTACAGGTCAATGTAGCTGTCGTCATAGCGGCGCATGCGGTTCACGCTCACCTCCATCGAGTCGTAGTACTTCTTGTAGCCTATGTCGCGGTACCAACTCAGCTGGTTGTCGGTGATATACTGCTCCACAGAGCTCCACTCGCCGAAAGGATAGATAACATAGCCTGCCAGCGAGTACACGGTCATCGTGTCCGTATACACCTTGATATCCTTGATGAGGTATTCCGGACGGCTGAAACTCATCATGCGCATAGCCTTGGCCCGCGATGCCACCTGCTGCGAGAATCCCGCCGTGGCCATCAGCACCAAAGCAACTATTGTCAGTGTTCTTTTCATGTATATTATAATAATTTAGACATAATAACGCGGGATGCAACATAATATTGCATCCCGCGTCATTTTTTTTATAAGCTACTGGCTAAGTATCTTTTCGGTAACCTATAACCAATAACCTGTAACCGTTATTACTTCACCACGCTCAGGCGCTCGGTGGAGACACCGTTGTCGGTGGTCACGCTGACGAAGTAGACACCGGCGGCGTAGTTGCTGACATTCAGCTCAAGGGCGCTGGCGTTGACGTTCTCGCGGCTCTCAACCACCTGTCCGACGGAGTTCACTACGCTGTAGCTGCGGATGGTGCTCTCGGCCTCCACGAAGGCCATCTCGGCCACGGGGTTCGGCCACATCTTCACGCTGATGGCGGGCTTCACATCTTCGATGCCGACCTGGCCGGCGGTCAGGAAGGCGCTCTTGGTGGCATTCAGCACCTGGCGGTTGGCGAAGGAGGCATCATGCTTGTTGACGAAAGCGATAAGGCGGCACTTCTCATAGTTCCATGTGGCAGGCAGCGTGTAGGTGTAGTGCTTGCTGTAGGTGTCGTTGGCGTTGGTGCTGGTGAGGGCGTCACCCCAATAGCTGGTGACAACACCACGCAGCACGTGGTCGTGGCGGTAGTTGCCGGTGGCGCCGCTCTGCGTTCCCATGATGCTGTCCTCGGTGATGTAGACAGTGACGTTGACGGTGCCGGTCAGGCTGGACTTGAACATGCCGTTCACGTCGAAGCTCACCTCGCGGGTGCCGGCATTGTAGGTGATGTTCTCAAGACCCACGGTGACAAAGGCGGGTGTCGACGTGGCGTTGGCAAACTGGCTCTGGATGGTGGCGACATTGCTTGACACGTTGCCAACCAACCCTCCTTCGGAGACAGGCACATTCTCGACATTGCGGTCAAGCATCATGGCGGGAGCGAACGAACCCGAACCGCCGTTTGCCGAATAGAAGCCCATGATGCCGGTGCTGGCGGCATCCTCGGCCAAGGTCATGTTGTCGGTATAGTAGCCGCAGTGGTGGGCAACCCAAGCAATGCGGTCTTCGTAACCCACAATGGCCTGGTGCAGGCGGTCATGTCCTGCCGGGCAGTTCGGGCAGACGGCCGTCGTGAAGTGTTCAAGCAGCGACGTGCGCTCCGCCACAGTGGCGGGGTCGTAGACCGACAGCGACAAGCTGCCTGTGTTGTCAGAAGCGTCGGGGTCGGCCACGCCGTTGGGGGCGCTCACCTCAAGGCCGATGGTGACAGCCTCGGCGGTGGGGTGGCTGATAGTGACGGTGTCGATATAGTAGGCAAACGGGGCCACGTTGATGCCGGTGACGTTGCGTGTCTGGGCGTTGCCGTTGACAGTGTAGGTCAGTGTGTAGCTCGTCATGGGGGTCGTGCCCTCGTTCCTCACCATGGTGTAGAAGTTGAAGTTCGTGCCCATGGGGACAAAGCCCTGAACCATACCGTCGGTATAAGAGATGCCAGCGGCGGGCATGTCGGCGGAGACAGTCACGTTGTCAACCAGCGTGTACATGCCGTCGGTGGTAGTGCAGCGGAATGCAATGTAGATGCTCTGTCCGACGTAGGCGGACAGGTCGAACAGCATGGTGTTGGCTCCAGCGGCCAGGGTGGTCTGCGGCATCACGGTCTGTGTGAAGTCGGTCTTGGCGTTGCCGGTGGTGCTCACCAGCACGGCGAGCTTCTCATTGTACTGCGAGCCATAGACGTCGAACTTCAGTTTGAAGTCGCCCGTGGCGGGCATGACGAGCTGCGGGGTGACCAGCCAGCGGTCGCAGGCAGTGGTGCTGTTGGTGTAAGTCAGGCAGATGGCACTGCCGTCGCCGAACCAACCAAAATCATACACGCTCCAGCTCTGCCCGAAGTCGGCATACTGGCTGTAGTTGGCCACGTTGTCGGCATAGGTGGTCCAACCCACGGGGAAGGTGCCGAACCCACTGGCGGTGGCGTTAGCCTCGAAGTCCTCGACCCAGGGGAAGGTGGTCACGCTGGCATTCACCACATTGACAACAATGCTGTCCGAAGCAGTGCCGACCGCATTGGTGGCGCTCACCTTGACGGTGTGGTTACCCAGCGTGGTGAAGGTTGTGGTGAAGGTGGTGCCGGTCTCAGTCTGCTGCACGCCGTCAACATACCAGGCAAGGGGTGTAACATCGCTCGTAGCCGTGAAGGTGGCAGAAGAGTTCAGTGCAACATTGCTCAGTCCTGCAAGGCTTAACACAGGCATTTCAGGGCCACCGACGCGGATGTCGTCGATCATCAACCAATACATGTCGGTAACATTGTAATGGCGGAAAGCAATATAGATTGTCTGTCCGGCATATGCGGAGAGGTCAACCGATTTCTTCTCATAATCCACCCCATTGGTGGTGAATGTGGCCACAGGAGTAGTAGCCGAGAGAGCCGCTACCGTTCCGGTGGTGCCAATGAAAATACCATAGCTTTCCGTGTATTGGAAGTCACGGGCATACCATGAAAGCGTGTACTGTGTACCAGCAGGAATAGCCATTGCCGGCAATATCATCCAGTTGTCGGGCGTCAATGCACCAACATTGTTTATGTACGATGCCGATGCTATAAGTTTGGAACCCGTGTTGGCGTAGGAGGCTGACCAGGTATTGTTGTCCCACCCATAGCCGTCGCCGTCATTGTCAACCAAGGTGATGCTTGACGGCACACCATTCTCAAAACCTTCCGTCCAGGGGAACGTGGTCACCTGGGCGCTTGCGGCCATGCCCATCAGGGCTGCGGCCAAAAATAATACTACTTTTTTCATAGTTGTGTGTATTTGTGATTAACTATTTCTTTTTGCATTCACCAAAGCTTTCACCTTTTCTATAAAACTATGTGTAGGTTCTACAAGAGGTTCCACGTCTACTTGTTCAACATTGAAACTGTCACTGTAATCACCCGTAATACGCTTGGTGTACAAATCACTGTACAACCGACCGTATTTCACCTCAAAGATGCCAGTCAACACAAACTCCTTGCTGAACATGCGGATAATTCCCTCGTGTGTTTTCGCCTCTATCCTGTAGCACAACATGAGAGCCGATACAGCATAGTATGCCGCATAATACAAACGGTTGGCCGCAGCAGTCCATCGTCCGTTGCCGACAAGAAGTTCCACATCCTTCATTGCCTCGTCAGACTTTTCCATCCGGAAGTCTATCAGTGTATTCCTATCTTCTTCCGACAAACTCATACTATTGCTACAGCTTCTTTCATTACATTATGATAAAACGGCGTAAAATACTGGTTGCTCCACTCTTTCTTTGTCTGCACAAGAGTGCCCACATCATAGTCGCGATTCCAGAACAGGACATTAACATCATACCCCACGCCCATGTTGTCCTCCGTGGTGGCGCGGCCCTCGCGGTCAAGCAGCACCAAGATGTCGAAGTCCGAATCCTCGCGCTCGTCGCCGCGTGCACGCGAACCGAAGAGCAACACCTGGCTGCCTTCGGGCACCACACGCTGCAGCTCCGGCCTTATGGCGTCTATTATCTCCTGTGTTTTGCGTGTCATGGCATGATGTCTTTTAGACGATGCAAAAATACACATTTTTTCAATGCCGCGAACATTATTTTTCAACAGGAGTGCTTTTTTAACACTTTTTCACACTTCCGGCACCGCCCCGCTACGCACCCCCTTCGGCATTTCTACGGTACTTCTACGGTATTTCTACGGTTTAAAGCGTAGAAATACCGTAGAAGTACCGTAGACGTGCGGTACAGGGGCCGTACAGGTGGCGTTGTGGGAAAGGTCAGGCGAAGAGGGCGCGGAAGGCTTCCTCTATCACTCCAACGGCAACGATCTCAATCTTGTAGCGTTTCTTGTCGATGGAACGGGCGTTGTATTTGGAGATGAAGATGCGCTCGAAGCCCAGGCGGTCGGCCTCGGCGATGCGCTGCTCCACGCGGCTCACGGGTCGCACTTCGCCGTTCAGGCCAAGCTCGGCGGCAAAGCAGTAGCGCGGCGACACCGGCATGTCGACGTTCGACGACAGGACGGCGCAGGCCACGGCAAGGTCTATGGCCGGGTCGTTCACCTTGATGCCGCCGGCGATGTTGAGGAAGACGTCCTTGGCGCCGAGCTTGAAGCCGCAGCGTTTCTCGAGGATGGCCAGCAGCATGTTGAGGCGCCGCATGTCGAAGCCGTTGGCGTTGCGCTGCGGGGTGCCGTAGACGGCCGAGCTGACGAGGCTCTGCACCTCTATGAACATAGGCCTGACGCCCTCGAGGGTGGCGGCCACGGCGGCGCCGCTGAGGGTCTCGTCGCGCTGGCTGAGGAGCAGCTCGCTGGGGTTGGGCACCTCGTGCAGGCCGCTGCCGAGCATCTCGAAGAGGCCTATCTCCGCTGTGCTGCCGAAACGGTTCTTCAGCGCGCGCAGTATGCGGAAGCCGTAGTGGCGGTCGCCCTCGAACTGGAGCACGGCGTCCACTATGTGCTCCATCACCTTGGGGCCGGCCAGGGTGCCGTCTTTGGTGATGTGGCCTATGAGGAGCACCGGCACGCCGGTCGTCTTGGCGTAGTGCTGGAACTCTGTGGTGCACTGGCGTATCTGGCTCACGCTGCCGGCCGGCGAGTCCACGTCGTCGGTGGTGATGGTCTGTATGGAGTCCACGATCAGCAGGTCGGGCTTCACGGTGTCGATGTGCTCGAAGATGCGCTGCGTCACCGTCTCGCTGACGACGTACAGGTCAGTGGGTAGTGGGTAGTGGGTAGCGGGTAGCGGGCTGCCGCCTTCGTCGCTCTCTGCACTCTGCTCACTGCCTACTGCCATCAGTCCTTTGCCCACGAGCCTGTCGGCCCGCATCTTTATCTGCTGCTCGCTTTCCTCGCCGCTGACGTAGAGGAGGCGTTTATCTTTGATAGCCAGAGCCGTCTGCAGCAGCAGGGTGCTCTTGCCGATGCCGGGCTCGCCGCCGAGCAGCAGGAGGCTGCCGGGCACTATGCCACCGCCGAGGACGCGGTCGAACTCGCCGCAGCCCGTGGCTATACGCTTGGTCTCGCTGTAGCTCACCTCTTGTATACGTTTGGGCGTCGACACGCCGAGCTTGGCGCTTTCCTTATTCCACTTGCCGCTCTCTGCCTTCACCACCTCTTCGGCGAAGGTGCCGAACTTGCCGCACTCAGGGCAGCGGCCGAGCCAGCCCGACGACTGGTAGCCGCACTCCTGGCAGAAATAGTATGTCTTTGCTTTAGCCATATTGTCACTCTTTTAGGTTGTCAACAGATGCTTCATGGGCATCATCATCCAGCGCAGTTCCACGGCCTGCTTCAGCCCGCGGTAGTCAAGCATGCAGAGCTGTGCCGCGTATACCAGCAGCGCCGCAGCCACCCACCAGTGCTTCTTCAGCCACCCCCACATGGCCTTCAGGCTCCCAGCCATAGGCCTGTCGCCGGTGGCATAGGTGGCCAGGGTGGCGGCGGTCATGCTGAAGAAGTAGCCTATCCACCACCGCGAGTAGTCGGTGGCGACGACAAACAGCGGCAGTGTGAGCAACGGCACGGCGAGGCTGGCGCCGCGGTAGAGCCACCGCCGGCCTTTGCCTTCGGCGCGCCGCGCGGCACCGACCCACGGCCAGTGCATGGCAAAAAGCAGCGGCGACAGCAACAGCATGGAGAGGCCGAACTCCACATACTTGTAGGGGAACTCTATGAGGTTGGACTGCATGTTCTCCGCGTTGGTGGCATAGTAGAGGAGCCTGAAGCCGCGCTCGTCGTCGGGCATCACCCCGACATCGCGCTCGCGCATGGAGGCCAGCAGCTCGTCCATGGGCACATTCATGCCTCCGCGCCACCAGAGCATGGCCAACAGCACGGCCACGAGGACTGTCACGACGGCATAGCACGCCACCTTGCGCCACACGGCGGCAGGCTTGGCGAAGCAGTCCATCAGGCACAGCGCCACCATGGCCGGCATCAGGGTGCAGCAGAAGGTGTGGTGTATGAGGATGCCGAAGGATGCCACGGCAAGCGTGGCGGCATAGTAGGCCAGGCCGTCGCGCCGGTGGAGGTAGAGCATCAGCCACGCCAGCACGAGCGCCAGCTGGTAGGTCTCCATGAAACCCATGGAGAGGGGCGTGTGGACGTAGGCCATCAGCGAGAAAGGCCCCACAGCGTAGAGCACCGCCAAGGCCAGGGCGCCGGGGCTCAGTTCGCCGTGCATGGTCAGGGAGCGGTACATGAAGAGGCACAGCAACGCCAGCATCAGCAGGTTGGCAGTGAGGATGAACACACGCACATGCCCGGGCGTCACCATTCCTGGAAACACCCAACTGAAAAGCGTGCCGATGAGCTTCCTGCCGCCAAAGCCCGTCTCATAGCCCACAAAGTAGTTGAACGACGGCAGCCACTGGCTCCAGTCGGTGTCGAAGGCTATCACCACGGCGTACAGGAACGAGGGCAGCACCGCCAGCAGCGATGCCAGCAGCACCATCCTCTTCTGCCCCGCCGCAACGGCGATTGTGTTTTCTTCAGGCATTTATGTGCTTTTTTCTCATTATTTTTACGTATACCGCCGCCGCCAGTATGATGCCGCCGGCGATGGCGATGGTCACCTTGAGGGCCGTGAAGCCCGTGGCGGCGGCCAGGCGCAGCTGGTTGCTGACCAGGTAGTAGGCCGTCCAAAAGATACCGCCTCCCGGCACCAGGGGGATGATGCCGCAGATGAGGAACACCGTCACCGGGGCGCGCATCAGCACGGCCAGCAGGTGGCTCAGCACGGTGATGACCAGCGCCGCCGCGAAGGCCGCGCCCACCACGCTGAAGGCCGACGTCCACACGCCGCACAGCAGGCATACCGCCCACCCCGCCGTGCCCACCAAGCCGCTGCCGGCATAGTAGCGCCTCGGCGCCCCGAAGAGGGCCGCGAAGCCCACGGTGCCCACGAAGGCCGACGCCAGCTGCACATACCAGGCCGACGTCAGCGCGTCGGTCACCGGGGCGTCGAGCATCATGAGGTCGCCGGTGAGCGCTTCCTCAACCACGAAGGCCACGACCACGCCGAGGGCTATGCAGAGGAAGACGAGGAAAGCGTCGAGCAGGCGCGTGGCTCCGGCCAGGTAGTCCTCGTTGGCCAGGTCGCGCATGCCGTTGGTGAAGGGCACCCCCGGCACAAGGGCTATGATGGTGCCTATAATCATGTTGGGCAGGTGCTCGCCGAAGCCAACGGCCACGGCGAGGATGCAGAGCAGGCCGCCCACAAGGCCGCCCACGAGGCTGCCGAAGATGCGGCTCAGGTGGGGCGACACGAAGGCCATGAAAGCCCCCAGCAGCAGGCCGCACGAGAAGGTGGCGGCGGCGTCGACAAGGCTGCCGCCGAAGAGGATGCTGAAGGCTCCCACGCCGAGCGCCACGCCGAGCACAAGCTCCCACCATGGCTTGGCGCCCATGGTGCGTATTGCTTTCAGGCGGCGCTCCACCTCGTCGAGGGGCATGGCGCCGCCGTCGATGTCGCGGCTCAGCTGGTTCACCGCCACCACGCGGGCCAGCTGTGTGCCCTTGATGGGGATGAACTCGGCGCGTGCATAGTGCTGGCCGGTGGCTATGATGCCGTTGCTCAGCACGAAGAAGCTCTCGTCCTCAACGCCGTATGACTTGGCCATGTGCTCCATGGTCTCCTCCACACGGCCTATCTCGGCACCGTTTTCGAGGAGTATGTGGCCGGCCTCGGTGGCCAGCTGCAAGGCACGTTCCTGATCTTCGGTCATAGCTGCTGCCTGTAGATGTACAGCACATCGCCGGCGCAGAAGCGCGTCATACCGTCGGCTGTGGGTATGATGGACTGCCCGTCGCGCTCTATCATCACGAAGACCATGCCGTCCTTGTAGGGGTATTCCTTGATGGTCTTGCCTATCCAGCGGCTGTTGGGCTCCACCACGTCGCGCACCAGGTGCTGGTGCGTGTCCTCGCGGAAGCCGCGTGTGCAGTAGATTATCTCATCGCCGACCTCATAGTAGGTGTGGCCCTTGGGCACCAGAGTCTTGTTGCCGCGCCTGAGCAGCACCAGCACCATGCCGTCGGGCAGGGTCATCTCCTTGGTGCAGTGGCCGGCCCACTTGCTGCCCTCGCCGACGGTGAAGCGCCCGAAGGTGGCCTCCGACTGCTCGGTGAAGTCGCTGAAGGTGGTCATGACGTCGGCATTCTCGTCAACCATCTTCATCTTCTTGGCCATGAAGGGTATCAGTGTGCCCTGTGCCAGTATGGATATCACCACCACGCAGAACACCACGCTGAAGATGTCGACACCGCCGCCCTCTATGAGCGGGCGCGCGCCGGGCAGCACCTGCGTGATGGTCACTATGGCGAAGACTATGGACGAGGCGCCGCGCAGACCCACGAAGGAGATGAAGCCCATCTGGTTGGCTGGGTATTTCCTGAAGGGTGTCAGGACGCTGAACACCGCCGCCGGACGCGCCACAAGGAGCAGGAAGGCGAAGATGGCCAGGGCCGGCAGTATGGCGGCAGGGATGCGGTGCACGTCGGCCATCATGCCCAAGGCGAAGAAGATGGCTATCTGCATCAGGCTCGTCACCCCGTCGAAGAAGCCCACCAGCGGCCTGCGCCCCTCGAACTCAGTGTTGCCGAGCACTATGCCCACGATGTAGGCGCTCAGGTAGCCGTTGCCGCCAACGAGGTTGGGCAGGGCATAGGCGGCTATGGCCACGGCGAAGATAAAGAGTGTGTTGAAGCCGTCGGCGGCAAACTTGTAGCGTTTCAGCAGGAAGGCGGCGCCCCAGGCTATCAGCAGACCGCTGGCGGCACCGAAGACAAGCTGCGAGAAGACCGTCCACAGTGCGTACCACACCGTGACGTGCGTCGTCGACGCCGGGTCGGCGGCGTTGGCCACCGCCAGCATGAGCACCGTCACCATGTAGGCGCAGGGGTCGTTGGAACCGCTCTCCATCTCTATCATAGGCGCCGTGTTGTTCTTCAAGCCCAGCTTGCGCGTGCGCAGTATGGAGAATACCGAAGCGGCATCCGTGGAGCTGATCACGGCGCCGAGCATCATGCTCTTCACCCACGACCAGCCGAGGGCGTAGTGACAGAAGAGTCCTGTGATGCCAGCCGTCAGGAAGACTCCCACCGAGGCCAGCAGCCCCGCCTCCACGGCCACGGGCTTGGCGGAGCTCCACCGAGTGCCGAAACCGCCGTAGAACATAATGAATATCAGGGCCACCGTGCAGCTGAACTCTACCAGGCGGCTCGCATCAACGTTGCCTATGATGTCGACGCCCAGTCCGACGACGAAACCCACAAGCAGGAAGAGCAGCAGCACAGGCACGCCGATCTTAAACGATATCCTGTTCAGGAAGACGCTGGCAAAGAGGATTGCCGCAAAAATCAACAGTAATGTTATCATCAGATTCTGTATTGGTTAGTCATTTGTCAATATTCGTCAGTCACCTTGTCCACGCGGTAGACCTTGTCGCCGCGGTGCAGGGTCTCGCCGGCCTTGATGCTGAAGCAGTCGCCCTGCCGCACCTCCGGCACGGGGTCGCGGTCGGTGCGCAGCTCCTCCACGGTGGCGCGGTAGACGCCGGTGGTCTCGCCGGTGACCATCACCTCGTCGCCCACGCGCAGCGTCTCGGCAGTCTGCAGCTGCACCTCGGCCACGCCGATGCGGCCAAACCAGTTCTTCACCGGGCCCAGATACACCTTGTTCTCCGTGGCCTGGCTGCCGTAGCGCTCGCTCCATTCGCCCATCTTGCGCCCCAGGTAGTAGCCGTCCCAGAAGCCGCGGTTGAACACCGTGGCCAGCCGTCGCGTCCACTCCTCAATCTTCTCCTTGCTGTAGGTGCCGTCGGCAATGGCCTCCACGGCCTCGCGGTAGCATTCCGTCACCGTCCGCACATAGTCGGCGCTCCTCCCCCGCCCCTCGATCTTCAGCACCCGCACGCCGGCTTTCACTATCTTGTCCAGGAAGCCTATGGTGCACAAGTCCTTGGGCGACATAATGTATTCGTTGTCGATCTCCAGCTCCAGGTCGCTCTCCTTGTCTTTCACTATGTAGCCGCGGCGGCACACCTGCAGGCAGGCCCCGCGGTTGGCCGAGTAGTTGTAGTTGTCGAGCGAGAGGTAGCACTTGCCGCTGACGCTCATGCAGAGGGCGCCGTGGGCGAAGACCTCCACCTGCACCAGCTCCCCCTTGGGACCGCGTATGTCGTTGTCGCGTATGAACTGCGTGATTTCCGCCACCTGGCGCAGCGGCAGCTCGCGGGCGGTGACTATCACGTCGGCAAACCGCGCGTAGTAGCGCACGGCCTCCGTGTTGCTCACGTTGCACTGTGTCGAGATGTGCACCTCCACGCCGACGCTGTTGGCGTAGGTGATGACGGCCATGTCGCTGGCTATCACAGCGCTCACGCCGGCAGCCTTGGCGGCGTCAACCAGGGCGTGCATCTCGCCGATCTCGTCGTTGTAGATGATGGTGTTCACCGTCAGGTAGGTGCGCACACCGGCCTCGCGGGCTATCGTGCAGATGCGCCCGAGGTCTTCGACGGTGAAGTTGGCCGCGCTCCGCGACCTCATGTTGAGCTTCCCGACGCCGAAATACACAGCATCGGCGCCGCCCTGTATCGCAGCCCGAAGGCTCTCGTACGAGCCCACGGGGGCCATTATCTCTATCTTGTCGCTCATTGCTTGTACAGGTCAATGACGTTCATTTCGGTCCATTTCGTGGGCGTCAGCTTGCTGTCGGTCATCGTGGCGTCGAGCGTGCTGACGCGTCCGGCCAGCGCCTGGCCCACGAAGGCGCAGAAGAGGTCCACGCTCCCCGGCAGCCAGCTGGCCACCTCGTGGCCCACACCCTCGAAGCGCACTATCCACAGCGGGTAGCCGCCCTTGCGCATCTGCTTCGCCACGACGTCGGCACCGTAGAGCGCATGGTTCACAACCTTGGGGAACCGCTTGTAGGCCACTATCTTGTCCTTCATGCCGTGCATCAGCATCGTGGGCGCTGGCGGCGTCTTCCACTCCGGCTTGCCCTTGCACATCAGGGCGCCGGCATACGGCACCACGGCGGCGGGCTTCCAGCCCCGCGGCAACACCGCGGCCTCCGGCAGGCCGTTGGCACGGCACCAGTCCATCTGCAGCACCGCGATGGCTCCGGCGGAGCTACCCGTGAGCACCACGCGGTCGGCCCTCACGCCGATATCCTTGGCGTGACTCACCACCCAGGCGCAGGTGGCTGCAACATCCTCGGCGGCCATGTCTATCACCCACTGGAAGAGCGTCCGCACCCCCGAGATGGAGGCATAGCGCGCCACCATGGCGCTGTCCCTGAGGCCCAGACGGTAGTCGGGGCTCACCACGGTGAACCCGCGCTCGGTGAGCACTCTGGCCACCTCGCGCTGGTAGCTGTCGTTGCGCGCACCAGTGACGAAACCGCCGCCGAACACAGCCACCACACAGGCCGAGTCGGCACGCGGCGTGGCGGGACGCCACACGTCGAGCCGAAGCGCCGTGTCGCGCCCCACATACACATAGGTCTTGCAGTCCTCCTGCCCCCAAGCGGAGACAGAGGCAAGCAGCATGGCGGCAAAAACAAACCTCTTCATACCCGTCAGAGCGTAAACGTCAGACCCATGCCCAGCGTCATCCAGTCATAGGTGAACTTGGTGGCGTTGGCGGGGATGTCGTCAAGGATAGCGAAGCCCAGATGGATGCTGTAGCGCACCTTCTCGCCGCCGACGCTGAACTGGAACTGCGGCTCCACCAGCATGTTGGTGCGCGTGTAGCGGTATGTGGAACTCTCTATCACCTGCCCCTCGCTGTCGTAAGCGTGGTAGGTGAAGTCGGGCTGGTAGGCGCCGGCCTTCACGCCGAAGCCAACCTCTATGTGGGCCTTCGACAGGTCGTGCCAGCCGAAGTTGAGCTGCACGAAAGGCAGCGCAAAGGAGCCCGAATACTCGCTCTCGTGCGACGAGGAGCCACTCTCGCCCTCCGTCTCGCGGTCCGTGGTGCTGTGGCGGTCGCGCCACACGGCACCGCCGCCCAGACCGGCATAACCCTCAACGACGGCATGCTCGCTCAGCGGGATGTAGAAACCCGGAGCCACCTGGCCGTAGACGTTGTCGCCGCCATAGTTGACATGAGCCTGCGCGGCCAGCCAGTCGGTGACACCGAAACTCGCCGTGGCGTTGACACTCATCACGTCGGGCAACACCCACGACGACATCGACAACGACGCGTCGACGCGCACATCGCCCTTGTGGTTGATCAGCGGTATGTCAACCGCGTTGGGATGGTAGATACTGCACGAGGCCGCAAGCAGCGGCACGATGGCAAAAAGCAGGTACTGTTTCTTCATAACGATTGCATTTTTATGTTTTCACACAACAACGCGCGCAACGCGACTTTATTGTGCGCCACCGCAAACTTTTTTCCTGCCCCGCACCCCTCCGCGCCCACCCCAGTCCGCCCTCCCCAGCCACAGCCATCCCCTACGCCCCCCCTACCGTGTCCCTACGGACCCTCTACGGCCGTTCTTCAGTAGTTCTTCAGTAGTTCTTCAGTGCGGCACTGAAATACTACTGAAGAACTACTGAAGAACGGCCGTACCAACTCCGTAGAGGGGGCGTACCGGGGCCGAGGCAAAAAAGCATACATATAACAAAAAAATTTTGCCAGAATGAAAAAAGTTCGTATCTTTGCAGCACGAAATTAGTAACCGAATTATAAACAATCGTCTGACAACAAACGGGTTAGACGGCAAAAAACAAGAAAATGAAAAAAGGAATCCATCCCGAAAACTACCGCCTCGTGGTGTTCAAAGACATGAGCAACGACAACATGATCCTCACCAAGAGCTGTGCCAACACCAAGGAGACCGTGGTCTACACCGACGGCAAGGAGTATCCGGTCGTGAAGCTGGAAATCTCCAACACCTCGCACCCCTTCTTCACCGGCAAGCTGAAACTCGTTGACACCGCCGGTCGCGTCGACAAGTTCATGAACAAATACAAAAAGTACGCCAAGAAGGCCGAATAAACGGGCTGCTTGAAACGCCCCTCGGTACAGGAAAGCCGAGTAAGGAGTTGTGAGCTGTGAGTTTTAAGTATTAAGTAGGAACCTCCTCTTGAAACTCAAAACTCAAAACTTAAAACCGAAAGAAAGGTAATTTGTTTTAGATTTTATGATCAAGAAACCCCGCCCTGCAAAGGATGGGGTTTTCTAATTGTTGTCGGCTGGCGGGGCATGCTGCAGAGCCGTTGTAGCGTCACGACATCCACGTCCACGCCCGCCGCCGGGGATCAGAGCGCGCTCTCGACGGCCTCGGCCACGGCGCTCATCGGGTCTGTGGGCTCGAAGCGGCGCACGACGTTGCCGTCGCGGTCAATGAGGAACTTGGAGAAGTTCCACTTGATGTCGGGGTTCTGATAGTAGAGGCTGTCCTGCTGGCGGAACATCTTGTCGAGGTAGGCGCCGCGCGGGTCGGTGGTGTCGAAGCCGCCGAAGGGGGCCTTGGCCTTGAGCCACGTGAAGAGGGCCGCAGCGCTGTCGCCGTTGACGTTGATTTTGGCCATCTGCGGGAAGGTCACGTTGTAGGTGCCGGTGCAGAAAGCGTGAATCTCCTCGTTGCTGCCGGGGGCCTGGGCGCCGAACTGGTTGCAGGGGAAGTCGAGCACCACGAAGCCTCTCTCGGCATACTTCCTGTACAGAGCCTCAAGGGCCTCATACTGTGGCGTGAAGCCGCACTGCGTGGCGGTGTTGACCACCAGCAGCACCTGGCCGTCGTAGTCGGCAAGGCTGACGGGGTTGCCGGCGCCGTCGAGCACGGTGAACTGGTAGATGTTGTCCTGGGGCTGCTCCTCGGAAGCCTCCGTCTTCTGCTTGCAAGCGCCTAAGAGCATCAGCACCGCAGCGGCCAGCATAAAGATTTGTCTGTGTTTCATTTGTGTTGTTGTTTATGTTTTTCAGGATGCAAAAGTACATATTATTTTCAATATGTGGGAAAAAATGTGTATCTTTGCACCGCGAAACAGGGAAAAAACCAACATCAATCAAGGAACATGGAATCTGCGACAATAACCAATGCCAACCACGGCCTACACAACAGCCTCATTGCTCTCAGGAAACGGGCGCAGGATTTGATTGCACAGACCGAAAGTGAAGAAATCTTGGCCGAGGCCGTAGGCATACTCACCGGGAAGCCGCTCCCTTGTGCTTACAGCTTTGAGCAGATGGAAGAGGCTCTGCGCGCGTCAGAAGCCGACTACCAAAAGGGGGACTACACAGACCACGAAACGCTGCGCCAGAGATATGGTTTATAAAGTGCATTGGCTCCGACGGGCATCAAATGAATTGGACAGCATTTACCGCTACTATTCCGACCATGCCAGCCCTCGGATTGGCACACGGCGTGTAGGCAAGATTCTGGATGCGGTGGAGTTGCTATACACAATGCCGCAAATCGGACGTCCCGACGGCGATTTCAGAAACGTCAGAGAATACAGATACATAGTCACATTATCGTATAGGATATACTACTTCATAGAAAACAACGACATCTTCATAGCATCCATCTGGGACTGCCGTCAAGGTGGGAAGGCAATAGACACAAAATAAACACAACACAATATGACGAAGAAATATTTAGCATTAGCCATCGGTGCCATGCTCGTTTGCGGCGGCGCCACGGCACAGAAGAAGAAACAGGCTCAGCCCGACTACAACGGAGGCATCACGACCGAGATGATGCAGCAGATGAAGAAGGGCTTCGGCGGCTCGGCCTCCGACAAGGCCCTGCGCAACATCATGGTGAACCAGAGCCCGCAGAAGCTGGCCATGAACTATGAGAACGCCACGAAGTTCGACTCGCACTTCTCCAACCGCGTGGTCAGCAAGGCCGTCACCGACCAGAAGAGCAGTGGCCGCTGCTGGATGTTCACCGGCATGAACGTGCTGCGCAACCAGGCCATCCGCAAGCACCACCTGCCCGCCGACTTCCAGTTCTCGCAGGCCTACCTCTTCTTCTACGACCAGCTGGAGAAGAGCAACCTCTTCCTGCAGGCCATGATAGACACGTACAAAAAGCCCATGAACGACCAGGAGGTGGAGTGGCTCTTCAAGAACCCCATCGGCGACGGCGGCCAGTTCACCGGCGTGGCCAACCTGATAGACAAGTATGGCCTTGTGCCTGCCGACGTGATGCCGGAGACCTACAACACCAACAACACCAGCAGCATCAGCAACCTCATAGCCCTCAAGCTCCGCGAGGACGGCCTGCAGCTGCGCGAGATGGCAGCCCAGAAGGGCATGACGCCGGCCAAACTACAGGCCAAGAAGACCGAGATGCTCGGCACCATCTACCGCATGCTGGCCCTCACCATGGGCGAGCCGCCGGCAGAGTTCACCTGGCAGCAGAAAGACGCCAAGGGCGAGATCGTGGAGACCGCCACCTACACCCCCAAGGAGTTCTACGAGAAATTCGCCAAGACCGACTTCAGCAAGTACTACATGGTGATGAACGACCCCACGCGCGAGTACTACAAAGTTTATGAGATACAGTACGACCGCCACGTCTACGACGGCCAGAACTGGCGCTACCTCAACCTGCCCATGGAGGACATCGCCCCCATGTGCATAGCCTCCATCAAGGACAGCACGATGATGTACTTCAGCTGCGACGTGGGCAAGTTCCTCAACCGCGACAACGGCCTGATGGATATGAACAACTACGACTACGAGAGCCTCATGGGCACCACTTTCGGCATGGACAAGAAGCAGCGCGTCAGCACCTTCGCCAGCGGCAGCAGCCACGCCATGACACTCTGCGCCGTCGACCTCGACAAGGACGGCAAGCCGCTGAAGTGGATGGTGGAGAACAGCTGGGGCCCCAACTACGGCTGGCAGGGCAACCTGATCATGACCAACGACTGGTTCAACGAGTACATGTTCCGCGTGGTGCTGGAGGAGAAGTACATCCCCGCCAACATCCGCGCCATGATGGACCAGAAGCCCGTCATGCTCCCCGCCTGGGATCCGATGTTCGCCCCGGAAGAGTAACAACACGCCAATAAAAGACAGCGGGCCCGCAATGAATTGCGGGCCCGCTGTCTTTTATTGGCTACCGTTTTACCACCTTGCCGACATGCAGATGGCCGTTGTGGACGACCCGCACGACATAGAGTCCGGACGGCAGGTCGGCGAAGTGCTGCATGCCGTAGCTGCGGCCGTCGGACGAAAGGAGTGTCACCTCGTTGTCCTGCAGGGTGACATCGCAGCCGTCGACGACGACCTCCACACGGTCACTGGCCGGATTTGGGTAGACGACCGCCGTCATGCCTTGTGTTGCCGCGACTATGCCTACAGACATGCTGTCCTGAATGTGGATGGTAAGCAGCGCCGTGTCGGACATGCAGTGACGGGTGGCGACAACCGACACCGTGTAGCTGCCGGTGTCGGCATAGGTATGGGTGACGACGCTGTCATGTGTTGTCAAGCTGTCGCCGTCGCCGAAATGCCATACGAGGCCGTCGGCATTGGCGACGTGAGCCGTAAGGACAGCCTCGCGGCCGCCGACACCCTGTAGCGCGACGGTGGCCTGCGGCACCGGGCGACGCCATTGCGGCAACTGGCTGTAGACGACCGTATAGACCGCCTGCCGTATGGTATCGGCCACCTGCTGGCTGATGGCTGTCGGGCAATAGTGGACGGTCCTCGGGTCCAAGCCGAAGAACATGACGGCAAAGGAGCATGCCGCCGCGTATGTGCCGGCCACGGACGGATGGCTGCCGTCGCTCTGGTAGAGCTCTATAGATGGGTGGTTGGTCCTCAGGTAGCGCCACACACGCCCCACGGGGCAAACGGAGGCGTCGTTATCTGCAGCCATCTGCATGTAGCGCTCGTAGAGCATGCTGTCCATGCCCTCGTAGGTACCCAGCACGGGAAACTCTCCGGCGTTGCCGGCATCGCCGTCCCTACGCCCCCAGGTCATGTAGAACATGGGCTCGGCGCAGGGGTTGGCGGCATAGACAGAGTCGACAAGGCGCGCAGCATAAGGGAACACACCGGTCTCCACCTGCCACTGCGGGAACGACGGGTACTGGCTCTGCTCCTGCAGCACCACGAAGTCCCACCCGCCGTTGCGTATCATCGTCATGCTCTGGTTGGCACAGTGTTGCATGAAGGTGCAGCCGCCAGGGGCATTGCTCTCCCAGGTCATACGGTAGCCGGCACTGCTCGCCACATTGGCGGTCATCTGAGGCAGGTTGTTGGTATAGATATAACTGTTGCCGACAAAGAGCACATTCGCTTGTCCGCACACAGCGGTGGCCATCAGCATCAGTACTACCAACACACTGAAAGGCCGATTATTACGCAGGATTTTACACATATCTCGACAAGTCGTTGAACGCTGCAAAAATACATTTTTTCCTGTATTGCGACAATTGTTTTTTTACGGAATGCCTTTTATTTCGTACCTTTGCAGCCGGAAACATGCACTATTTTGACGATGCCGAAGACCATGCAAACTGAACGGATACTGTTGCGCCCGTGGCGCGACGGCGATGCCGCAGCACTGTATAAATACGCCTCAGACCCCGAGGTTGGGCCACGCGCCGGCTGGCCGCCGCACAAGAGTGTGGAGGAAAGCCTTGAGATTATCCGCACCCTCTTCCGCAGCGACCATATCTGGGCCATCGAGCTCAAAGAGACTGGTGAGGCTATCGGCTGCATAGGCTACTACGCCCACGGCGAGAGCAATATTGACATAGGCGAGAACGACGCCGAAGCCGGATATTGGGTGGCACGTCCCTACTGGAACCGAGGCATCTGCACCGAAGCGCTGCATATGCTGGTGGACTATTGTTTCCGCGAGAAAAGGTTCAGCACCTTGTGGGCCGACTACTTCCCCGAGAACCCGGCCTCCGGCAAGGTGATGGAGAAGTGCGGCTTCCGCGACACCGGAATGACAAACCGCTGCAGCCACCTGCAGCTCGGCGGCGACAAGCCTGTACGAATCATGCGATTGGACAACACACTAAACAAACAATAAAAAGCCATGAACATAGCCAAGAAATTACTGCTCAAATACACTTCCGTCAGCCTCTTGCTGAGAATAGCCATCGGCCTGACGATAGGCGCCGTGCTGGGTCTTACGCTGCCCGGCTGGACAGGTATCGGCATCCTGGGGCGCATCTTCGTGAGCGCCCTGAAGGGCATAGCGCCGGTGCTGGTGGCGGTGCTGGTCATCTCGTCCATCGCCAAGGCCGGCAAAGGCTTGGGGCGGCGTTTCACGATGCTCATCGCCATCTACCTGCTCTCCACATTCATCGCCGCCGTCTGCGCTGTGGTGGGCAGCTTCCTCTTCCCCGTGACGCTGCAGTTGGGCGACACCGCCGGTGCCGTCAGCAGCCAAGCCGCAGGCTCCCTGGGCGAAGTCTTCTCCAACATGCTTACCTCCATGGTGGGCAACCCTGTGGCGGCAGTGGCCAACGCCAACTACATAGCAATACTTTTCTGGAGCATCATCCTCGGGGTGGCATTGAAGACGACAGCCTCCACATCCACCGTTCAGGTGGCTCACGACCTGAGCGACGTCGTGTCGCGCGTGGTCAAATGGGTCATCCAGTTCGCCCCATTCGGCATCCTCGGACTCGTCTTCACCACAGTCAGCGAGAACGGCCTCACCGTCTTCACCACCTATGGACACCTGCTCCTCCTGCTGGTTGGCTGCATGCTCGTCAACACATTTGTCTTCAACCCACTCATCTCGTTTGCCCTGACGCACAAGAACCCCTACCCACTCCTCTTCACCTGCCTCAAGGAGAGCGGCCTGCAGGCTTTCTTCACCCGCTCCTCGGCGGCCAACATACCCATCAATATGGCGCTATGCAAGAAGCTTGGCCTCGACGAGAAGTTCTACTCCGTCAGCATCCCGCTGGGCGCCACCATCAACATGGACGGTGCGGCGGTCACCATCACCGTCTTTTCACTGGCCGTGGCCCATACGGTGGGCATCGACGTGAGCTTTGCCTCGGCACTCTTCTTGGGCGTCATAGCCACCCTCGGCGCCTGCGGCGCCTCGGGCGTGGCCGGCGGAAGCCTGTTGCTCATCCCTATGGCCTGCTCCTTCTTCGGCATCGGCAACGACGTGGCCATGCAAGCCGTCGCCATAGGCTTCATCATCGGCGTGGTGCAAGACAGCGTCGAGACCGCCCTCAACTCCAGCGGCGACGCCTTCTTCACCGCCACCGCCGAATACTACGACCGCCAGCAAAGCATGAAGCACGGAATTTAAGGTTCAACTCCTATTTCTTCCCCACAAGTATGGCGGAGCCTTTGAGTCCCAGCCAGGTGGCCTCACGGCGGCTCATAAACAGGCCGTTGTCGGTGGGGACAAGCCTCACATCGGCGTAGCCCATATTTTTCAATCGCTGCACGAACATCTGCATGTCGCCATACTTCAGCGGCGAGAAGATGTCGTGTATGGCGAAGGTGCCGCCTTTCTTGAGCACGCGGAGGGTCTCCATCAATATCTCTTGGCGGTTGCGGCTTGGGATGTTGTGGTACACATAGTTGCTGCATACCGCATCGAAGGTTCCGTCGGCGAAATGGAGACGAACGGCATCGCCCTTGGAGAAGGAAGTATTTGAGACGCCCTCGGCTTTGGCGTTCTCCTCGCACAGGGTCTTGCTGAAGGATGAATACTCCGCGCCCCAGCGGTCGATACCGATCATCCGCGCCTTCGGGTTACGCTTGGCCACGGCGATGGTCAAGGCGCCGCTGCCGCACCCCACATCGAGGCCGCAACCGCCTTCGGGCAGCACGACCCTCGCGGCCACGCCGTCGATTATCACACGCGACAGCTGGCGCTTCCCGTCGTACGAGAAGGCTCTGTACAACAGCACCATCCATGCCGTCACCGCCAGCAAGACAATTGTGAGGACAAGGAAAAATACCGTCAGCACTGTTCTCCACATTCCAGCGGCGAGCAAGCCGCTCACGCCGAAGACAAGGAACAGCACAAGGCACACCGCGCATCCTGCCGCCGTTCCACGTATCATGCCCTTGGGCATCCAGTTTTTGTAGTTTGGTTTCATGGTGTCTTTTTATTTCGTTGCTATTACAGCCAGCCAGTGGTGCTGTCCGTCGCCGTGGACGGCGATGTCGCGGAAGCCGGCATTGGCAAGGTGGGTACGCAGCTCGTCGGGGGTGTAAGTGTGCATACCGTCAATCATCTTCTCCCACTTCTCGTTTTTGCCCGTGAGGCCGTCGTCCTCGTTGACGATGGCGAAACGTCCGTCCTCTTTCAGTGTGCGGCGCACTCCAAGGAAGCATTCTTCGATGTCAGGCCAGAAGTAGACGGTCTCGAAGGCGGTCACGAGGTCGAAAGTGTCCTCCTCGAAAGGCAACGCAGCGGCGCTACCTTCCAATACACGGCAGCGCCCCGCAGCGATGGCGGCGGCGTTCACCTCAGTGCTTTTCTTCACCGAGACGGGAGAGTAGTCGATGCCCGTCACCGTCCCTTTGGGGCAGCGCTTCAGCAGCCGTGCCACGTTGGCTCCGCCGCCGCACCCCACATCGAGGACGTTGGCATCGGCGGTGAGCGTCAGGTGCGAGAGGCCCCACTCCGCCAGACGGGCGTGGCCGCCGCCGTTCATCCCGTTGACCATCATTCTCCCGAAGAAACCTTCGGGCTTGCGTGTGTTGCTGAAAATCTTGCTTAGAAGCCCCATAATCTTATTGTTTATTTAATCAATTTCTTTGCTATCCACAATCCGCACTCGGCGGCGACGACGATGGCCACCAAGGCGACGACGAGCCACAGCGTGCTCTGCAGCGGAGCCATGGCGTCGGCATAGGCCTGTCCCACCTCCTCGGCCGCGCCCTGCAGGTACCACGCTTTGCGTGTCCATAGGTAGATGATCTCGGCGATGTTGCCGAGGGCGAGGATCGGGTATGTGACGGCGTCTTTCTTGACCCCCAACCGCACCAGGTCGCTCAGCACGCCGAAGCCTACGATGACAGCCAACCGTGTGAGGTCCACCTCGCCCATAGCCATCATCAGCAATCCGAACACGGCCGACAGCACCGTCCCCAAGCCGAACCTATGCCAGCGGAGCGAGAGCCAGCGGTAAGGCAATGCGCCGAGGAGCGCACCCAAGGCAGGAGCCAGCATCCAGCATACAGGATGGGCAAAACCGATGAACTCGGCGGCAAACACCGCCACGAAATACAGCACCACGAACCCCGTAGCACCAAAGAATGTCAGTTTTTTATCCATATTATAATTATTTTGATTCCGGCTGCAAAATTACCGACATTCCCGTACCCCCGCAATCCCCAAAAATGAGGGTTTTTGTGCAGCTAGTGCCACATACATGGATGGTCTCGTTCGCTTGTCAAGTTCGCGTTGCATACCAGATGTCGCTGTTAGATAGTTCCAATAGTCTTCATTCTTCTATCCTTCTTCGTGGGTTCTTTGTGCCTTCTTTAAAATGGTTGCAACATATTGAAAATCAATAAAAAGTCAAATGAACATTACAAAACAACGCAAAAAGCTCATTTACAACACTTAACTCCTCTACCCTTCGGCGATCCTTCGACGGTCTTTCGGCGGTTCCATTGCATCCAATTTATCCATACCAACAATAATATTTTGCAGATTCAAAAAAAAGTTGTATTTTTGCAAAATGAAAAATATACAATCATGTGTACGTATAGTATTTCTGTTGATGACACCGTACTTGAAAAGGTAAAGCCTGTGCTACCTGACGACAAGGCTGTAGTGGCGTGGATGCAGTCGCAGATAGATATTCTTCTACTGCAGCTTGCCGAAAGTCAGACTCGCAAGGCACAGACAGAGGACAGTATCTCCTCATACGCTCGCAGAATTGCCACCATTCATGAGCTACTCCGCCAAGGGCAGGAGTTCACAAGGCCCCAAGAAAGTCCATATTCGCCAGATTTGGAGGCCATCCTTGCCATGCCGTTGGTCGACAAAGTTGATGTGGGGCTCAATGGTGAGCATGCACGCATGGATTATTATAAAGAAAAGTACAGCCTATGAACCGCGTATTCCTTGACACAAATGTGTTGCTGGACGTGTTGCTACGCCGTGAGCCTTTTGTCGGCGATTCCGCACTGGTGCTGGACATGGGCTTCAAAGGTATGGTGGAACTTTACGCCACACCACTCACTTTCGCCACATGTTTCTTTGTGGCCCGCAAGTCGCTGGGCTATGCCAACGCTTTGGAGGCTTTGAAAATACTTGAACGATATATCAAGATAGCCACAATGGACTCAGCGCAACTACACGAAGCTTTATACGCCACAGCACCCGATTTTGAGGATATGCTGCAATACCATGCAGCTATGGCTGCAAATTGTAGCCATATCATCACTCGTAACGAACAACATTTCTCCAAGAACGGGATTATGGTGTTGTCGCCGACAGTATTTTTGCAGTCACCACTTGCCGAATAACACCGTCGAGCATGGTAATTGAATCGAAAACAAAAAATATGACATAAAACGTAGAAACATAACAACGACAACATAGACCGTTTTCGTTAAGCCAAATGACCAATGGAAGTTCGCTTGCATTGGCATGGCGAGAAAACGTGGGTGCAACCAAGAATAACGCAGTTCATTCTCTGTCTTTAGTTATAGAAAATCAAAATAATTATATTTTATTTCATCCACTTGACTGCGCCGCTGATTGGAACGATGGAAATTTATTTGTTGCGGAGAATAGTGTAGATATTCGCCGCATATTCTGCGGAGAAATCGCATGTTTTTATTCGGTTAATGATGGTTTTTTAAACCATGATATACACATAACAACAGTTTATAGGTTTTACTCCCCTTTTACTCAAACTTTACTCATCTTTTACCTGACTATATCGTAACTCTACTCTTCCGATACTCTACCTCTATTGTTGGAACGGTGTGGGAAACAGCATGGCGTTTGGGCAACAACCAACAATTAATTTTGCCAGATAGAAAATAATGTGTATCTTTGCAGCGTGAAAATGATAAAAATGATGATGACATAAAACGTAGAAATATTACAAAGACATATTGAGCTTGAAGTGCTTGTTCTAACGAGTAAAGACTGGTAATCATTACGGAACTAGAATAAGTTTACGGAAAGTTCACGCATTGGCGTGAAGCATTCGTACCTTATTTGTTCCAAGGCTTTTTACCAGTCGCCTACTCGTAAATAAGGATTCACAAACGAAGGTTTTACGCCTTTCTTGTTGCCCTTAAACATCGGCTTCCGGCTCAAAAAGGGTCGGGAGTCGAATTTTGTTTAACCATTATAAAACTGAAGAGGCGACAGGATAAAATGGCCTCAAATAAAACATGATAGCAGACGTTGTTTACAAAGACAAGAAGTACTACTTGATGGATGAATACGGCAGAGAAATTTGCCACGATTGGGAAAGCAAACTGGGTGTATTAAAGGGCTTTAGCGGAGTAATGGCAGTATTTCGCATAGACAAAAAATACTATGTATACGATGACCATCTAAAGGAAATCGCACATAATTGGGAAAGTTCTCTTGGTGAATTCCGTAATGTTTCTGGGAATTATATAAATTTCCGCATGGACAAAAAGATATACACTCGAGACAGTCACTTGCGTGAAGTAAGTCACCGTTGGGAGTAGTGTGTTTTTATCAAAAAAGATAATTATGAACGCAACAGAATTAGAAGCGGCACAAAAAAGGCTTTCTGCCGAGATAGATGCTCATGCCAAAGAATTAGGGTATAACGAGGAAGAGATTATGCCCATTCGGGATGGAGTATGTGACTTCGACGGTTATTTGAACTCCAATCCCAAAGTCATGTGGATTCTTAAAGAACCCAATGGTCAGGTTGCTGAGGGTAAACTTGAGGGCGGAGGATGGTCTATTGTCGAAGAATCCTTTCGGGATGACATTGAAGGAGTAGCCAAACAGCCCACGTGGCAACCGATTATTTATGTGATGGATGGATATCTGAACGGTCAAAAGTACGAAGATATGAGTTATATCCGTGATAATATAGATATGGCAAAAGTACTTCAAAGAATAGCCTATTTGAATGTAGGCAAAATGCCAGGTTATAGGACATCTCCTGATTACAAAATCAAGCAATTCTACACTCAGTGGAAACCAATTCTTGACAAACAAATCGAGACCTACTCGCCGGATGTCATCATCTTTGGCAACACCTTTGAGTATTTCAGGGAATACTTCGAACATAAAGGTCTTGAAAATGTTGGTAGCACCCCAGAATGGATAGACATGTACAAAAGCGACAACCGTTTATTGCTTGCGGCATGGCATCCCGCCGCCCGCAAAAGCAAGAAAGAGTATGTAGATACGCTTATCGAGGCGCTCAACAAGTATTATCCAATTAATAAATAAAGATTCAGAATTATGAAAAGGACACTTTTTATTGTTTGTTTTGCAATAATTATTGCAAACATCGCAAGTGCACAGAAAACCCAACGCTACGAGGGTGAAATGAGGTTGCCTTCAGACATGAAAGAATTCGAAAGTCTTATCGAAGGTTTCAATAAAGTGGGGGCTGGGTCGTATGAATATTATGAGAACGAAGATGGCGATAGAATTAAGCATGGAAAATTTGTCGTTAGCTTTGACAAAAAAAATTTCAAACGTGAGTTTTCAGGCACGTATAAAGATGGACAAAAACAAGGTGAATGGGTAATAAGGGATATTATTAGTGCAAAAACCAATTATGCAAAGCACTGTGAAATGACAATCACTTATTTAAACGATGTCTTCAATGGACCCTGTAGGTTCGTGAAAAATGCCTCGAATAACAAGTTTACGATTACATGTACATTCGAAAATGGGCGATTGGCTGGCAACTTCGCAATGGAACATGTTGACAAGTGGAGAGAGGGCGTGACAAATTATGTCAACGGAACTATCGGAGCGAATGGTTTGCCGGACGGAATCTGGATCATCAAACAAAAAGGCGGCATTGAAATTACACAAAAGAGACTCTATCTGTATGGTGGATTAGTCGCTGCCGAAGAACAAGATTTTTCGACGGGAGATAAATATATGGTGTATTGTGCATTCCCCGGTCAAAAGAAAATTCCAGCAGTTTCTGAAATAACCACAACAACAATTGAAGGGGAAGAATGCATTGTTTTTCAAGAGCAAACCGCATGTAAGCATGGCTTTGAACTTACTGACCATTTGTTTTATGCAGACAGCGACGAAATAGAAGAAATGTTCAAGAAATCTAAACATCCAGCATTGGGGAATATGTGGATAACAGAATTGATTGACTTATTCCCCAACAGCATGTGGACTGACGAGAAATCTGTTTTTGGAGAACAAAGAGACAACTGGACTTTTTATTATTCAGTACCAAAGTAATCATATTGCTTTTGGGGGAAAGACATTCAAGGATGTTCGTCCTAAAATTATGTTATGGAATAATAATCATGTATCTATGCGACAAATGATGTGCCTTTACATGGCACCCTAATTTAAAGGCACGTCACGAAGCCACGGTAAAGCAATTTATTCACAGCATGTTGCACTGGTGACGAAAAAATAGTATATCTTTCGTGCAAGAAGATATTATCTATCGTCTGTAAGAAAACCGTCGACACACCGCCGAGGGATCACCGAGAGGTCATACAATAATAATGCTGTAAATCAGTATCTTGTACACTTTACATGCAGTTTCGTGTATTCGGTTGGTTTTCAGTAGTTTTATTATTGCCACAAAGAAGGCACAAAGAACCCATATATAACCCACGAAGTGGTATGCCTGCCGAGCATGTTGAGGCAAACCACAAACAAAAAAGAGAGACCAATTGGTCTCTCTTTTTTTTTTGTTTTGGCGGGTTTGGGCCGCCGTTTTCGAATCGGCGGAGCGGCCTTTTGGCCGCAGACACCGCGAGGGTGTCTTTCTCCGCTTCGCTATCGTAAAGAGCCACCGGCTCTTTACTTCACCTCCTCGTAGTCGACGTCGGTGACGTTGTCGTTGGGGTTGCTACCTTGTTGCTGGCCAGCGTTGGGATTACCGCCCATGTTATTTGGGTCGAAGCCGGCGCCGGGGTTTGCACCGCCAGCCTGCTGCTGGGCTTTGTACATGTCCTCGCTGGCGGCCTGCCAGGCGGCGTTGATCTTGGCCATGGCCTGGTCGATCTGCTGGACGTTGCGGGCGCTGTGGGCGGCCTTGAGCTCGGTGAGGGCGGCCTCGATGGCGCTCTTCTTGTCGGCGGGAATCTTGTCGCCGTAGTCCTTCAGGTTCTTCTCGCTCTGGAAGATCATGCCGTCGGCGTTGTTGATTTTCTCCACCTCTTCCTTGGCCTTCTTGTCCTGGTCGGCGTGGGCCTCGGCTTCGGCCTTCATGCGCTTGATTTCGTCCTCGCTGAGGCCGCTGCTGGCCTCGATGCGGATGTTCTGGCTCTTGCCGGTGGCCTTGTCGAGGGCGCTGACGTTGAGGATGCCGTTGGCGTCGATGTCGAAGGTGACCTCAATCTGGGGCACTCCACGCGGTGCAGGCGGAATGCCGGCCAGGTGGAAGCGGCCGATGGTCTTGTTGTCGTTGGCCATGGGGCGCTCGCCCTGCAGGACGTGGATCTCCACCTCGGGCTGGTTGTCGGCAGCGGTGCTGAAGACCTGGCTCTTCTTGGTGGGGATGGTGGTGTTGGCGTCGATGAGTTTGGTCATCACACCGCCGAGGGTCTCGATACCCAGCGACAGAGGAGTGACATCGAGCAGCAGCACGTCCTTCACCTCGCCGGTGAGCACACCGCCCTGGATGGCGGCGCCGATGGCGACCACCTCGTCGGGGTTGACGCCCTTGCTGGGCACCTTGCCGAAGAACTCTTCGACCTTCTTCTGCACGGCGGGGATACGGCTGGAGCCGCCGACGAGGATGACCTCGTTGATGTCGCTGTTGCTCAGGCCGGCGTCCTGCATGGCCTTGCGGCAGGGCTCGATGGTGGCGCGGATCAGGTCGTCGCAGAGCTGCTCGAACTTGGCGCGGCTGAGTTTCATCACCAGGTGCTGCGGCACGCCGTCGGCCACGGTGATGTAGGGCAGGTTGATTTCGGTCTCCATGCTGCTGGAGAGCTCGATCTTGGCCTTCTCGGCAGCCTCTTTCAGGCGCTGCATGGCCATGGGGTCTTTTCTAAGGTCGATGCCCTTGTCGCTCTGGAAGCTGTCGGCCATCCAGTTGATAATCTTGCGGTCGAAGTCGTCGCCGCCAAGGTGCGTGTTGCCGTTGGTGCTCTTCACCTCGAAGACGCCGTCGCCAAGGTTCAGGATGGAGATATCGAAGGTACCGCCGCCGAGGTCGAAGACGGCCACGTTCATGTCGTTGGCCTTCTTGTCGAGGCCGTAGGCAAGGGCGGCAGCGGTAGGCTCGTTGACGATACGGCGCACCTTCAAGCCTGCAATCTCGCCGGCCTCCTTGGTGGCCTGACGCTGACTGTCGTTGAAGTAGGCGGGGACGGTGATGACGGCCTCGGTGACTTCCTGACCCAGGTAGTCCTCGGCGGTCTTCTTCATTTTCTGCAGCACGATGGCGGAGATTTCCTGCGGGGTGTACTGGCGGCCGTTGATGTCGACGCAGGGGGTGTTGTTGTTGCCGCGCACCACCTTGTAGGGCACGGCCTCGATTTCCTTCTGCACCTGGTCGAAGCTCTCGCCCATGAAGCGCTTGATGCTGTAGACGGTGTTGTGGGGGTTGGTGATGGCCTGACGCTTGGCGGGGTCGCCCACCTTGCGGTCGCCGTTCTCGAGGAAGCCCACCACGGAGGGGGTGGTGCGGTTGCCCTCGCTGTTTGCGATAACTACGGGTTCGTTACCTTCCATGACGCTGACACAGGAGTTGGTTGTGCCGAGGTCGATTCCGATGATTTTGCTCATATTGTTTTCCTTTCTTTTTTTGTTTGCTTTTTTTTATTCTCAATCAGAACTTTCAGAACCATCAGAAAACTCTTTTTTGTTCTTTTCGTTCTGATTGAACATTCACACCCTAATAATAACAACATCCGTGCCAATCATGCAGACTGACACGGATGCTGACAAAATGGCAGTCGCGAGCGATTGGCCTATCTTGTCACCACAACCTTGCGGGCGGCACGGTTGCCAACCTTGACGACGTAGACGTGTCTTGCGCTGAAAAAAGTTGACACAAAAGTGACAACCTAAATCAGCAAATCACACCTCCCGGACCTACCAAATTCTTCTCCCGAAAAGGAAGGTATGAAAAGGGTAAAAAGGTGGTAAGAAGATGGGAAGAAGATGATGGGTTAAGGCTAATGTGTATCAGCGAATTAAAAATTTCGTTTTTTTCAGGTAAAAATATGTCGTTTTTTTTTGCTATTTTTGCATGCAATTTACAATTATAAAAAAAAAACAGGAAAACAGGATACTTTGTCCTAAAGAATTCAATCATTTATGGGAAACCAACCACTTTTGACTAAAGAGTTTTCGGGCAGCCTGCGCGCTTGGGCGGGCTGCCGGAAGGACTACAGAACGAAACTTTCTTTACGAATTGCATCCGTACTGCTGCTGTTCATGGCGATGCTGCCATATACGGCCGGTGCATTCAACAACCACCTGACCGACGCCAACTACTACGATGCCGCCTTGAGGGGCAGAGACAAAATCCACTTCAAGGTTCCCATATCCCAGGAAGACCGTGGCGGTGCCGACTATGCCACGGGCACCGGCAACGTGTGGTACCAGAAAAACGGCGAAACGGAGCGACATACGATTGTGGACTTCAGTGCCGGTTCCCTCATCAGTGGTACCGTCACCGTGATGTCGGGCTTTGTCGTCATAACCTCCGACCGCGACGGCACCCATCCCTCGTTTGGCGAGGGGTCCCACATACTGTGGTTCGCAAATAACTCAGGGTTGACCACGCTCGAGTTCGACTGGTACCCCGCCGAGGACATGCACGAGGTGACCTTCAGCGTGGGAGTTCAAACCTCTGTCTACGAAAGCTATGACTGGAACCAGGGCGACAGCCGCTACCACAACATCACCTACAGCCTCGCCACCTTCAGCAACATCGGCACCGCCGATGTCCAGCCCCAGCTCGTCGACCCCGTCTTCTATTCCTCCGCCGAGGGCACCGCGACGGCCTGCGGGCTCCTCGCAGTGCCCTACGTCTCCTTCCAGCAGCCCTATTTGTATCACACCTCTTGGAATACAACGCGTATCCCCTGCGCCGAGCAGAGCGGCATGCTCTATGTTCAGAGCGAGGACACCGTCCGCCCCGGGTTCAGGATCTACATGCTGGTGCGGAGCTCAGCGTCGACCGATAGCACCGAAGTCCGCCAGTGGACCGTGTCCAACAAGGTCAATATTCCCGCCTATCACCGCATCCACGACTTCTCCGTGGCCAACTACAGATACACCCGCGAGGGCGACACCACACACACCTACTGCGACAACCGCTACAAAACCCTCTCCTGGAAGCTGTACCACCCTGGGGAGCAGGATATTGTGCAGAACGACATGTTCGAAATCCAGCGGGCCAACCGTAGCGACTTCAGCGATGCACAGACCATCGAGCTTCTACCCATCGAGTGGCCCGACAGCGCCGTAAGCGAGACCACATACACCTACATCGACTCCTCGCGCGCCGCCTGGACCAATCCCTTGGGAGGCAGCACCGTCTACTACCGCCTGCGCCGCACCTCCTCGGCCCCTTGGGGCTGGGACGGACATCCCTACGCCGCCAGTTCGTTCTTCGATGCCACGGCATCCCTGCCCTACTTCCAATACGACTCCACAACCTTCTTCCGCACCGACGACGACTTCGACGCCAACCACCAGGTGCACATCACCTTGTCGATGTTCAACTCCAACTACAACACCTCACCCAGAGCCACTTCCAGCTACTGGGACGATGGTGCCAAGCTCTACATCCTCAAGATTATGCACGAAACCGGCGACACCATCCGCATCCAAGTCCCTGCCGACTCCATCCGTGCCGCCCTCGACCGCATCCGCTGTGCACCCGACTTCGACACCTACTATCACCAGTTCCCCACCCTGACCATCACCGACGAAGTCACCAGTCCATGCATACACTACTCCTATGCCTTCCTCTTCGACACCGTTGGTGCCACTCTTCCCCTCCACTACCTTTACAATGGCTCCCTAGGGCCGTGGGAAATAACGAATGCCGTTAGCGATGAACCCTACTTCACCAATGCCGCCAACCTCACCTCCCTCACTGCATCCCGGGAAGAGAGCCCCGAATGCGTGCGAATCACATGGGGCGTCACCGACGGCGGTGTGGGCGAATTCATCGTCGAAGCACGTCCCGAAAGCGACACCAACGCTGCCTGGACAGAACTGGGACGCACTCGCAACAGCTTCTGGATCGACCGCAACGCCGACCCCCTCATCAGCCCCCTGTGGCAATACCGCGTCACCATGGTCTACTCCTGCGAAGGGAACACCATCAGCAGCAGCCGCGTGACCACTGGGTCGCGTTCGCCCTATGGCCGCATCGCCGGCCGCGTCCACTATGCCGGTGGAACGGGTTGCCCCGGCATCACCGTCACCGCGACACGAACCTCCGACGGCACCACCGTGCAGACCGTTGTCACCGACTCCACCGGAGCCTACCTCTTTGACAGCCTCCCCTATGCAGGCTCAATGGAATACTCCATCACTCCCACCTCCCAGACCGCTGAATTCCACTACCAGGGAACCTCCTCGCACTCCGCCACCGTCAACCTCTCGCTCCAACGATGCCTCACCCAAGGCATCGACTTCGAAAACATCAGCGCCGTGCGACTCACAGGACGTGTCCTCTACGAAAACAGCTCCGTACCTGTGCGCGACGCCAACCTCCGTCTCAACGGCACCCTCATGCGCTATTCCGGTGGACTCGTCAGAACCGATGCATCCGGCAACTTCGACATTCAGGTCCCAAGTGGCAGTCCCTTTACCCTCCAAGTCGTCAAGGATGGGCATACCTTCGTCGGCGACGGCTACGTGCGCATCGCCGACACCAACCTCCTCACCCTCTCCGCCCCGCTCGACGGCGTCCGCCTTTGGGACCGCACCAAGGTGCGCGTCGCCGGCCGTGTCGCCGGAGGCCTCGACCAGGCCAACCAACCCCTAGGTCTCGGCCTCTCGCGCAACAACCTCGGCGACAACCTGAGACTCGTGCTCGAACTTGAAGGCGACAACATCAGTCATGTCGTCCGCATCCCCAGCGACCTCACCAAGGACACACTCGAATTCTCCGTTCCCCACCAGGCAGTCTACTCCTTCGCCTCCAACCCCCTCCTCCGTACAGACACCGTCGGCACCACACTTGTTCACTACCAGCAAAAGCGCATCGTCATCGAACCCGACCCCCTCACCGGCGAATTCTGTGCCGACCTCTTCCCCGTACGCTGGAAAATCACCCAGGCCACAGCCACAGGCTACGCCACCCTCTTTCCTCCCGACCGCACCAGCCAAGTGCTCGACCTCAGCGATGCCGCCACACGGCAAGACACTGTATTCCAAGGGGTCCATACCCCCGATGGATTCATCGGTAGATATGCCACCAGCAATGCACAGTACAAACTCACCTACCGTGCCCCCATATCCATTACCTGCCGCCAGCTGCGCTTCGGCGTCGAGCTGGACTACTTTGGCGAAACATCCATCGCCCGCCAGACCATCACCAACGAAACCGTCCACGTCCCCGTTGCCACACCCCTCCCCGACGGTTCCTGCCACTACCTCTTCGGTGCACCCGTCTTCCAAAGCGGCAACTACAGCTTCCGCGCCTATGCCCACGAGGACTACTACTACAACAACGACCCCAACGCCACCCCCGACCAAGTGCGCATCAAAGGCGGTACCCTCAAAATCTACAACGGCATGCACGAGAACTCCCACCGCAATACAGACATCGTCGTCATGCAACTCGACACCCTCGGCAGTGCGGACTTCACCCTCCCCATCGACTACCTTTCTTTCGTTCGCAGCGACACCAACTCCCAGCGCATCATCGACCTCTCCGTAGAAAGCGATGGAGAATACGTCCAGCTGCAGGCCGTGCGTGGGTATGTCACCGGCCACCGTACCACCGCTTCCAATGCCGTCTCCTCCACCCACGGCAACATACAGCTTCTTGACGTCCTCCGCGACCCGCCGGGAAGCACATCTTCCGCCTACATCGAAAGCGGCACCGAGTATTCCTACTCCTACATCTTCAACTTCAACTTCAAGTTCGGCCTCGAATTCGGGCTCACCCTCGGCACCCAGGCCCAGACCTTCATGGGAGCCTGGACCGGCCTTGGCGCAGGCGTCGTCGCCGGCCAGAACATGGACTTTTCCTCCACCTACACTTTCACCCTTCCCATCACAAGCAGCTACAACTACAAGCATGTGGGCAAATACACCTTCCGGACCAATGAGCGCATCAGCACCAGCCCCAGTCCCTACATGGTGGGGCAAGACGCGGATGTCTACATCGGCGCCGTCCAGAACGTCTACTTCCGCCGCTCGGATGCCGTGCAACCCCTCGACTCGCTGACCTACGCAGCCCTCGGCGGACACAGTGCCAACGGTAGCCTACAGACTGTTGGCGAGGGCATTGACACGGCAGGGAATCGCTACTACCTCGTCGTCGGCAGTGAACTTGAAACCGGCCCCTACCTTGCCGCCACATTCGCCTACACCCACACTTACATCCGCGACAACCTCATCCCACAACTCCTCCAACAGCGCGACGCGCTCCTGCTCACCTGCGACAGCGCCACTGCCCAATCCGTCGCCAACGCCCGCGGCACTCAGGTCTACTGGAGCCCCGTTGCACCAGAGAACCAAGACTGGGCCGTCAACTACCTCCCCATGAAGCCCGAAGGCAGCGATGCATACTTCGTCGACCAGGTCGCCAGCCTCAACCACACCATTGCCGACTGGTACAAAATACTCCTCCAAAACGAGGCAGAGAAGGTCGCCGCCATTCACCAACACCAGCACGACTCCGTTGCCACCTACTCCATCGGCAGCGGAGCCACCGTGAGCCGCAGCGAAAGCTATACGTACAGCGATGCCTTCCACATCTATTTGGACTATCCTGGAGCGACACTGGTATCAAGCAATCTTGCGAGTCTGGTGGGTGCCTTTGGCAAGAGCATAGGCAACCTCATCACCAAGGCGTTCAACTCCGTACAAGACGGGACGGCGAATCCGCTTTATGTGGCACTGAACGCCCCCGGGAGCGCAACGAAGTTCAGCCTTAAACCCATCATTGAACCTGACTTCAGCCGCGACCCAGAGGAAAGCACCTCCCACAGCCGCACCATAGGCTACACCCTCGCGCCCGACCTCTACGGCAATATGGACCTCAGCATCTACCGGCTGAAAAAGAGTGCCAGTGAGTTTGCATTCAACCAAAATTCGGAAGCAACACGCGACTTCGTGAGCGAAGGAAACGACTACGACGGCGACGACTATCTCTATGGTTCGCTGGTCTACTACCTTCGCGGCGGAGCCAGCAGGTGTCCCTGCGAGGTGGCCGACAGCACAGAATTCTACCGCCCCAAAATGCCCATCTCAGCAGGGACCCTGAGACTGGAGAACCCGAAAGTGGACATCGACGTACACGAACGCAGCAATGTGCCCGCTGACCGTCCCGCCGTGTTCACCCTCCGCCTTTACAACGAAACGGAAGCTACCGCCGGCCTCGGCGTCGACGCTCCCATCTCTTTCAAATTGAAACTCAACGAGCCGTCCAACCCCCATGGTGCCCGCATCTACATCGACGGCATGCCGCTGACCGACGGACGCACATTCAATATTCAGGGCAACCAGGTCATCACCAAAACCATGGAGGTTTATGCCGGTGAAGGCTACGATTTTGAAGACCTCGTCATCGAATTGTCGTCCAGCTGCATAAGCACCAACAAAGGACGTGCCCAGTTCTCGGTGCATTTCATGCCGGTGGCCTGCGATGTATCGTTGGACCTGCCGCACGACAACTGGGTGCTGAACACGTTGTCGCCCCAGGACTCGACAGGGTACTACCTGCCGGTTTCAATCAAGGACTTCGACGTCAACTATAGTGGGTTCGACCACATCGAACTCCAATACAAACTTTCTTCGCACAGCATTGACCAATGGGTAACGCTCTGTTCCTTCTATGCCGACAGTGCCCGCTACGCTGCTGCCAGTGGCAACAAGGCCATGATTACCGGCGGTCGCATAGACAACGTGCACTTCTATGGCGAACGCGACCCCATCGAGCAGCACTACGACCTACGCGCCGTCAGTTTCTGCCGTCATGGCAGCGGGTTCATCACCAAGGCTTCGCCCGTCCTGACGGGCATCAAGGATACACGCCCCCCGCGCGTCTTCGGCCAACCCGAACCCGCCTACGGCATCCTCGGTGTGGCGGACAACATCAAGCTGCGCTTCAACGAGCCCATCGCCGGCAACTACCTCGACGAGGACAATAACTTCCAGATTCTAGGCGTCACCACCCACACAGGCATTGTCTCCTCAACATCGCTCCATTTCGACGGCACCCCCTCGTGCGGAGCCTCCAGTGCGGTGACACGCCTGCTGGCCGACAAATCGTTCACCATCGACCTCATGGCCAAACCGCAGTCGCCCACCATCGACTCCGAACAGGAACTCTTCGGCCACACCTCCCCCTCTGGCGGCATCTCCTTCGGTCTGACGCCCGACGGCACGGCGTGCCGCATGTACCTGTACGCCGGAGAGCACTATTACTATTCGCTGCCCATGGAGCCCCTGACCGAATTCCGCCGCATGGTGGCTGTCGTCGACCTCGACCAGCGGCGTGTGCGCTTCTTCGCCGGCACCGAGGAACTGACCGACACAACGTCGGGTAACCCCGAGGCAGACTTGGCAAACCTCGCCTCACAGTCGGCACCATTGGTCTTCGGACACGGTTTCAATGGCAATATGCTCGAAGCACGCGTATGGATCAAAGCCCTCTCGCAGGCGGAAATAGCGGAGACGCACCAGCGCCGCCTGACGGGCTACGAACGCAAGCTGGCAGCCTACTACCCCATGAACGAGGGCCGCGGCAGCATCTGCCGCGACCGTGCATCGGGCTCCACGCTGACACTCCACGGCTTCTCTTGGGACACTCCTGAAGGCTATGCTCTCCACCTCGACGGCAGCACCCCCGTCACCCTCGACCAAAACATACTGTCACGCTCCAACATTCAGGACTACACGCTGATGTTCTGGTTCCGGACAACCGAGAGCAACGCTCCGCTCTTCTCCGCAGGCTGGACCCCTCGGGGCTACATGGGCACAGCCGGATGGGACGGATGCCTTGTGGCCATCGAGAACAATCGCCTGACTTTCCGCAACGGCAACATGACCCAGCAGGCTTCCGGCTCCTTCAACGACGGTGCCTGGCACCACTACGTCCTCACCGTGAATAGGACATTGAACAACGGCGCCATTTTTGTCGACGGCAACCTCACAAACACCTTCGCCACAGACTCCCTCGGCGGCCTCAGCGGCGTCATGCTCCTCGGCGGCGCACACGGACGTACACCCCTGCGCGGCACTCTGGACGAGGTCGCCCTCTTCGAGCAAGCACTGCCCCAAAGCCTCGTCGAAGCCTTCGACAATCTGGCACCCTACGGCGACGAGATGGGACTCGTGGCATTCCTCCCCTTCAGCGAACAGCAGGAAAACAGCAACGGAATTCTCGAAGAGCGCTTCTCGGTCAACAACCGCCGCATCTTCAAAGCCTCCGACGGAACAGTGGTGGAAAAGATACAGCGTTTGATTCTATCCCCCTCGCAGGACACGCTGGCCGCGCTCTTCGCCACCGATTCCGACATCCCCCCCATCCGCCAGCGCGGTCTGCTCTCCAAGATGCGCTTCGACTGGAGCTACAATCAGGACCAGCTCCTCATCAACATCAACATGCCCGACCGCGAAATCAACAAAAACAATATCTTCATCACCGTCCGCAACGTGGAGGACCTCAACGGCAACCGCACCATCAGCCCCACCATGTGGCAGGTCTATGTCAACAAGAACGTGCTCACCTGGAACACCGATCGTCTGGAGAGTGTGCTCTACGAAAACGAAGACGACAACTACGTCCTCTCTGCCGACATCAACAACATCAGCGGCCAGCGCCACCAATACACTATCGACGGCCTCCCCGACTGGCTGCATGCCAGCCAGTCTTACGGCTCCATCAACCCCCAGGAGGTCGTCCCCGTCCGTCTCACGCTTGCTCCTTCCCTGCCTGTGGGCATATATTCCGAAATCATCTACCTCACCGACGAGAACGGTCTCTCCGAGCCCTTGAAAATCATGGTCGAGGTGAAGAGCCTCTGCCCCTGGACTGACGACAACCCTCAGCGCTACGACCGACAGATGACACTGCGCGGACAGGTGATAGTGGACGGCGTCTACGACAGCGACCCGCGCGATATGGTGGCGGCGATAATCGGGGGCGAGGTCGCAGGCCTGGCCAACGTCGACTTCAACGCTGACGCCAACACAAGCTACCTCTACCTCACCATCCACGGCAACGAGGCCCTCGACGGAGAAACCATCGGCTTCCGTCTATGGCAGGCTGCCACAGGCCGCATCTACCCCCTCAGCCCCTCGGTCGGCAACGTCGTCTTCCACACCGACACCACCCTGGGTCTGCCACCCTCGGCCCCGGTAACACTCTCCACCACCGCCAACGAGGTGCAGCATTTGAGCCTCAGTGAGGGCTGGAACTGGATTTCCTTCAACATCATCCCCGAGCTGGACGGCGATGTGAACAGTCTTTTCTTCAGCTCCGTACCCTGGAACCGGGACGACCAGATGAAGAGTGTGGCCACACGCCAGTTTGTCGAATGGGACGGCGACCAGTGGGTGGGTAACTTGAACAATGTAAACCACAAGCACATGTACATGATGCGTACCGCCATCGCCCATTCTTTCACTCAGGTGGCCGGCCGCAAGCTGAGCACCGACCTCGACCGCACCATCACGCTGCATCACGGCTGGAACCCCTTCCCCTGCCTGCTCACCTCCACCGAAAGCCTGACCGACGCCCTTGCCGACTACATCGACCATGCCCGCGTGGGCGACATCATCAAGTCGCAGAACCTGTTCGCCGTCTTCTCGGAGAACGAGCGCTGGGAAGGTTCGCTGCATACCCTCACTCCCGGAGTGGGATACCTCTTCTTCCGCACCGATTCCACGGAGGTGGACTTCACCTTCCATCCCACAAACAACGCATTCGCGGCGCACCACACCCTGCCGACGACAAACGAAACGGGGATGCGTCCGGCAACCAACATGACGGTCGTCGCCTCCCTCTCGGAGGAAAGCAGAGACCTCTGCGGCGAAACGCTGAGTGCCTATGTGGGCGGCCAGCTGGTCGGCACCGCCCAAGCCACCATGGCAGGCAACGATACGCTCTTCTTCTTCACCCTCGGCACCGACCTCGCAGGCGATGTCACCTTCAGCGCCGGCAACCAACGCCTCTACTCCAGCTTGCCCCTGCAGAGTCGCGCCGACAGCCACTCTGGCAGCCTCGCCCAGCCCCTGATACTGAGCTCCAATCCAGCCCCGGAGGCCCTCTTCGCCGCCTACCCCACCCTCTTCACCCACCATGTGGACTTCTCTTTGGCAGGCACCACCCCAACCATCATCACCATCCGCAACATCGACGGTGTAACAGTGGCACAGTTCCAGACCAACAGTACCTCGCGCTGGACACCGCCCACCTACCTCCCCGCCGGAGTCTATTTCGCCACAGCCGTCGTCGACGGTACATTACAAACCATCAAACTCATCAAGAAATGAAAAAACATCCCTCCTCACTTATCACTTATCACTTATCACTTATCGCCCTCCTCCTGCTCCTCTCCTGCAGCAAGGAGGATAGCGCCACCCAGTCCGCCACACCGTACGGCGACGTGGCCACCCCCGCCTGGGCCGTTGACTCCACCTACGATCTGGACCGCAGCATGACAGCCGTGGTAACGGTGGCACAACTGGGCGTGGCCTACACTTCCGTCATCGTGCCCGTCGCAGTCGACAGCGCCGACCTCATCGCCACCTTCTGCGGAGACGAGTGCCTCTCTCTGGCCCACCCCGACCCCCTCGGACGCTTCTTCCTCTTCATCCAGGCACCTTCCGAAGCCCATCGCCCGCTGACCCTGCGCTACTACAGCAACCACTACCGCAACATCTTCCTCGCCCAAGACTCCATCGTCTTCAACAACGGCTCCCAGCTCGGCACCGCCAGCTCCCCCCTCGCCATGCAATTCTCACTCATGCAAATGTAAACACGTAATAATAACCCAAAAATCCAAATCCCACGACCACCTCAGAACGACTCTATCTGGCATACTTATCCTGGCACACCAAAAACCAACGGCATGGTTGAGCGTGTGAACCTAACCATTAAGACCGCAACCATACACGAAACTTCGTACGATTCATACGACTGTCTGGAAAAACATCTCATGGAATTCCAGGTCTTCTACTTTTGCTCTTTTTCTCAATCAGTGGTGAGCCTGCCGAGCTTGTTGAGGCAACTTTCTGTGGTGAGCCTGCCGAACTTGTTGAGGCAACCATCAGAATATGTCTTGCCGCTTTCTTTTTGTTCTTTTCGTTCTGATTGAACTTTCACACCCTCATGACAACAAATCCGTGCCAATCGCGTGGACTGACACGGATGCTGAAAAAATGGCAGTCGGGTTGTTGTTTTACGTGAATTGCCGTTAATGGTTCGTGAATTATCGCAAACGATTTATGGCTAATTCATGTTTATTTGACAACCACGATGCGGCGGGCGGGGGCATCGCCGACCTTGACGAGGTAGGTGCTGGAGGCGGGGACGTCAAATAGCATTATACAGCTGGTTATTCTCCCAAGAGTCGTTTGGCTCCAGCTTCGCGTTGGGCACGGGATTTCTTTAACCGTTTATTGGCAGGGATAGTGAAGCCTAAATAGATGGCGAGGGCTGGCAATATAACCAAAAGCAACCAAGTGAAGAAATTACCGGTCTTGACAAAAAGGCAGATGGCCGCACACAAAAGACCGAGACCAATGCCCCAATTATTCATCTTTGAGACGAACTTTTTTTCTTCTTTATCGACAGGACAGGTGAAGGATTCTTTATCTCCCGTTCCGTCCATGATGAAATAGTGTCTCTCGTTGTTGTAGTTATAGTAGACAAACCATACAGGAGCAAGCGCATAGCGACTGCCAGTTATGGTAAATACAGGATCATCATACTGCCAGTTTTTTCCATGGTATTTCTTTTTAATGTCACCTTCAATGTTTTTTATGGTTGGTTTTTTCGCATATTGAGACCAAATGATTTCTTTGTCGGTGTTGATTGCCAACGTGGTGGGGTCATCCGAACCACCAGTCAGTCCCAGTAACGCGGGATCGTATTCCCTCGATTGAACTGGATTATAGTCGAGCACGCGGGCGAAATCTGAAAGTTCGGGCGGAATTTCATCCCCCTCATAAGCGAGCGACATAATGGCAAAGCTTTTCTTTAACGGTTTCGACACTGGCAGGTTGACTTCCTCACCCCCCAGAGATTTTTTTTCCTCCCAGTAAACAGTCGTGTCATAAACACCTTCGAAAAGGTACATAGGCAGGTAAGCCTTGAAGATTTTGTCTGCAGTGAGGTGCTCGAAGATGTCGGCGGGGACATAGTCGGTGTTCACCAAATGGTCAATCAACTTTTTCTCAAAGCCGTCCTCAGTGAGTGACAACTTGATGATACGCTCGGGCACGGGTACCTTCTTGGCGGTGATGAGCGGGTTGAATGCTTTGTTGTGGCAGTAGGGGCACTCTACCAGTGACTGGAAAGGGCTGAAGGAGCTGATAACACGTTTACAGCTCGGACATTTGACTTGTTGTAGCTCTAATTCGGCCATAACAGAGTTATTTATTAATGGTTAAACTTAAGTGTTTCTTCGCGTTGCGAGATGAGGGCGTTCAGTTCGCCGAGGCAGCGGGTGAAGGTGTCCTGGTCGGCGACGGCACTTTCCATGGTGGTAATCACACCGTCAATTTCCGCGTTCAACTGTTCTACTTCGGGCGAGTTCTTCACGGCGGTACGCATCAGCCGGTCGTAGCTGGCCAGCATCTGCTTGCGTGTCTCGGGGTCGTTCATCTTCATTGACAGCATCTTGACGCGCATCGCTATCTGAGTAGCCTGCTTCTTGTCGGCCACCCGCACGGCTTCCTTCTGCGCAGTGTCCACATTGGCACGTGCATTGGCGAGGATGATAATCATGAAGACGGCAAACAGCGCCACCTGAACCAGCAGCGCCAGGGTGTAGCTCTCTTGGCGTAGATAGATAAAGACGCAGCCCGCGGCAAGCTCTAACAGGAAATAGATGATGGTCTGCGCGTAGAGCGCGGCGCGCACGGCAGGGTGGTCTCCCCGGTTGAGCATCGCCGGTGTGCACAGCAGCACTATCCACGCTGCATGCACAAATCCGTAGGATATCCACACCGACAGCGGATTGTCAGTGCCGACAAGAAGGAAAAACAGCACGTTGAAAGCCACGATGAGTATCGAAGCCAAGACAACATCAATAATTCTACTTTTTGTTTTCATTGTATTTCTGTTATTAGGTTATTATTTACATGCGGCTCATCACTTCGGCCACCTTGGCGTCGTACTGCTGCTGGTTGATCAGTCCGGCATCGAGCATCTGTTTCATCTTTTTAAGCACCTCCATCGGGTCCTGCTGGGCAGGCTGCTGGGTAGGTTGTGCACCGGCAAAGATATTCTGGGCAATGCTTCCGAAAGCGTTGCCTGCAGCCATACCCATGCCCATGCCAGCACCCATGCCGGCCATTTCGCCGCCGCCAGGGTTGTTGGCGATGTCCTTCAGGATGTCGACACCCTTGATAGTGCGGTAGGCAGCGCCCATGGTGTTCAGTTCCTGCATCTTGCTCTCGGCTTCAATCTGGCGGGCCTGTGCCTCGCCTTGAGCCTCCATGCGTTTCTGGCGGATGGAGTTTTCGTACATCTGGCGCTGTTCCTCGTCCATAGACAACGCCATCGACAGGTTGAGCAACTGGATGCCGTAGGGGTCGAGCAGTTTCTGGATGCGTGGCTGGCACTGCTCGCTGAGCACGCGCACCTTCTTTGACACCTCCATGGCGTTAATGCCGTTTTCCTCCAGCACCCGCGAGATAATCTCGGCCATGTCGGTGTAGATATACTCCACCAACTTGCGGCTGAGGTCATCGTCTGTATAGGACTGGCTGTCACGCACCATTTTCTGTACGAAAGCGGCGCTGTCGGCCACACGCACCAGATACTCGCCATAACCGTGCAACTGCACGCCGGGACCAAACAGCGGGCAGGTGTAGCCTATAGGCTCCACTGTGCCCCACTTGATATTAAACTCCTCTGTCGACACAAAGAACACCCTGCACGGGAAAGTCGTGCGACCGCCCGACAGAGCCTGGCGGAACGAGCGTATGATGGCCACATTCTGATTCTTGAGCACATAAGATCCCGGAGGAAACACGCCCTCGATGTCACCCCGATTGACGAAGACAGCCTCTTCGCCGGGATTGACCACCAGGGTGGAGTTGGTGTTGAAATCTTCGTGAGGGTCACGCCAAGCAATCAAGCCTCGGCCAGTATTGTTGCCCTCGTTCTGGATAACATCGGTGAAGCCACGTTTATGCTGAGGAGCCTCGGCCGACGGTCGGTTAAACAGTCCCATAGTCTATTTGTTTTATTGTTTTCTGTTCAGTATTGTTTCGGAACAACATATAAAAAAAGCGCGGGAACAACTTTCTTGCTTATCCCGCTCATGAGGCTCTCGCATTGCCCTTACCACAGAATAAGCAATGCCGAAGCCCACGCGTTGTGGATATAGTGAGACTACTATATACCAAACCAATGGACGAGGAACATTGCGCTATTGCGGTGGTAAATTGAATTTGCGAGATTCATGAGCCGCAGATAAAACGCCGTCACAACGTCTTTCTTATATGTCCTGCCGTCTCCTTGCGGACATGGCTTGCGCCTTTGCCCGCCCGCCTGCCCGTCGCTCTCGAGTGAGGCTTCGGCGATGCGGAAACGACGGTGCAAAAATACAAACTTTTTCCGACATAGCAAAAAATTCTTTCCCCGCAAGAAATTCTTGCGGGGAAAGAGATGTATATGATTGTTACACTGTCGCGAGCGATTGGCCTATCTTGTCACCACAACCTTGCGGGCGGCGCGGTTGCCGACCTTGACGACGTAGACGCCCGAGCGCAGGTCGCGCGGGGCCACGCGGCGGCCCATGACGTCGAAGACCTGCACCTGCTCGCCGTCGGCGCCGAGGACCATGATGTTGCCGTCGCGAGTATAGACCCTGGCGTCGTCAGCCTCTGCCACGCTGCCTATGCCCTGGGGGCCGAGGAAGTGGACGTGGAAGGTCAGCGAGTCGCCGTGGTCGTAGATGTTGGTGAGCTCGAAGCTGGTCTCCGGCGTGCCGTCGGTGCGGTAGGGGTGCGGATTGGTCGTCGGGCCGAAGGAGGTGCCGATCCCCGACTGGCCGAAGTTGGCAAAGAACACAGAGCCCTGCACCGTGTCGCTTTCGCTGCCGGGCCTGAAGAGCCAGTACTGGTGCACACGGTTGCCGCCGTCGAAGAAGGCGTTGGCGAAGGAGCCGCTGTAGTCGAGCGGAATGCTGTCAACCCAGCGCGCCGCCAGCAGGCCGCTGCCCATAAGGCCCTGCTCGAAGGGGTCGTCGCTGTTGCGGTACTCGAAGGTGAACCACTGGTTAGTGTCAACGGACGAGCGTATGTAGTAGCAGTTGCGCGAGGGGCTGGAGCCCACGCTGAGCAGCGTGTAGTCGCCGTCGGCGGTGATCTCGACGGGGGCGTCGCAGACATGGAGGAGTTTGTGCTTGTAGATGGCGGCTGTGTGGTTGGGGCCGAGGGCGTTGGAGCTCATGATGTCCCAGTAGCCGGCAGGCGACACATCGCGGTAATTGATGTAGTGGTAAAGGTCGGGCAGGCCGAGCGAGTGGCCCATCTCGTGGCAGAAGACGCCGGCGTTGAAGTAATCCTCGCCAGCCCCCTCGAACTCGAAGTTGAAGGTGTTGGGGCGCATGCCGTTGACGGTGACGGGGTGGTCGATGGAGTCGTGTGGGAAGTACTCCATGTGGGGCCAGAGGAGCGAGGCCCAGGCGCCGACGCCACCCTTGACGACGAAGCTCACGTTGTCGATATAGCCGTCGCCGTTGCCGTCGAGCACCACGCTGTCGGGCACCAGGTGAGCGGAATCCACATAGTCCAGTATGCGTGCCAGCAGCTGCGCCTCGAACATGCAGACGCCCATAAAGGGGATTTCAAACTGGTATCCGATGGGGTTCGTCTCGCTCCACGGCTGGAAGGCGCCGCGCGGCAGCGTGTCGCGGTAGGAGACGATGACGCCGTTCTGCACGTTGGAGGTGTAGACCGTATTGTAGTGGATGCGGCCGTAGGTCATGGCGTCGTAGTAGTTGTAGACGCTGTAGTAACCGGGTTCGCGCGAGTTGAACATGCTGTCTATGGCATAGAACGAGTGGTCAATCTCCTCGTCGTCGGCAAAGCGGACGAAGACGACAAGGTTGGTCAGTTCTGTGCTTGCGGACTGCGCGCGCAGCACGCCGGGGGCCATCATGGCGACGGCGAGGAGCAGGGTGTATAGGTGTTTCATGTTTTTGATGTATAAATAATTATTTCTAAACGCCACTCGCAGTAAATTATTGCCCCGTGGCAACAATTTTCCCGCGTGCCGCATGGACGGCGGCACCGACCCGCCACGGAGTCCCTACGGCTTTTGTACGGCTTTTGTATCGCAGTTTCTCGCTGATTTTCAGCACCGCGGCCGAAGAGGGGCCGAGGAGGGGCCGAAGGGGGGCCGTAGGGGCTCTATTGAAAGTGCTGACTGTCAACGAAATACATTGCAAAGAAGGATATCAGGACACAATACGCTGTATAACAGCAAAATATGGCAATAACGGCGGTATTTTTGCCTCCTGGCACAATAAAACGGCGGAGGCGGCGTTGATATACAAAATTAAAAACGCAACATGAACATCATCATCACCGGCGGAGCCGGATTTATCGGGAGCCACGTGGTACGGCTGTTTGTCAACAAGTACCCGCAGTACAAGATCATCAACCTCGACAAGCTCACCTACGCCGGCAATCTGGCCAACCTCAAGGACGTGGAGGACAAGCCCAACTACAAATTCGTCAAGATGGACATCTGCGACTTCGAGGGTGTCTACAAACTGATGCAAGACGAGCACGTGGACGGCATCATCCACCTGGCCGCCGAGAGCCATGTGGACCGCTCCATCAAAGACCCCTTCACCTTCGCGCAGACCAACGTCATGGGCACGCTGAGCATGCTGCAGGCCGCCAAGCTCTACTGGGAGAGCCTGCCGGAGAAGTGGGAGGGCAAGCGCTTCTACCACATATCCACCGACGAGGTGTACGGCGCCCTGGAGATGACGCACCCCGAGGGCATCAAGCCGCCGTTCACGACGAAAGCCAGCAGCGGCAAGCATCATTTGGCCTACGGCGAAAAATTCTTCACCGAAGACCTCAAGTACCAGCCCCACAGCCCCTACAGCGCCGCCAAGGCCAGCAGCGACCACTTCGTGCGCGCCTTCCACGACACCTACGGCATGCCCACCATCGTCACCAACTGCTCCAACAACTACGGCCCCTACCAGTTCCCAGAGAAGCTCATACCGCTCTTCATCAACAACATACGCCACCGCAAGCCGCTGCCCGTCTACGGCAAGGGCGAGAACGTGCGCGACTGGCTCTATGTGGAGGACCACGCGCGCGCCATAGACCTCATCTTCCACCGCGGCACCATCGCCGAGACCTACAACATCGGCGGCTTCAACGAGTGGAAGAACATCGACATCATCAAGGTGGTCATCAACACCGTGGACCGCCTGCTGGGCCGCCCCGAGGGGCAGGACATGGACCTCATCACCTACGTCACCGACCGCGCGGGCCACGACATGCGCTACGCCATCGACAGCAGCAAGCTGCAGCGCGAGCTGGGCTGGGAGCCCAGCCTGCAGTTCGAGGAAGGCATAGAGAAGACCGTCCGCTGGTACCTCGACAACCAGGAGTGGATGGACAACGTCACCAGCGGCGACTACATGAAGTACTACGAAGACATGTACGCCAACCGGTAGCGGACGGCTGACGGCATGAAAAACGTAATCTTTGACTTCGGCAACGTGCTGGTGCAGTGGCATCCCGAAAAGGTGTACGCCGAGCACTTCGGCGACGAGGCGCGTGCGTGGTGGTTCCTGCGGCATGTGTGCGACGCCGCTTGGCGCAACCGCATAGACGCCGGCGAGAGCACCGCGGCATGTATCGAGGAGCTCAAAGCCCAGCAGCCTGAGTACGCGGAAGCCATAGAGCTCTACCGCTCGCGGTGGCGCGAGATGCTCACCGACGAGGTGCCGGGCATGAGGGAGGTGATCAACGACCTCCGCAACAGGGGGCATGAGATTTACGGCCTCACCAACTGGAGCATGGAGACCTTCCCCGCGGCCAGGGAGCGCTTCGGCATACTGCAGATGATTGACCGCTACGTGGTGAGCGGCGCCGAAGGGCTGGTGAAGCCCGACGCGAGGCTGTTCCGCGTGCTGCTCGACCGCTACCATCTGCAAGCGGAAGAGTGCGTCTTCGTGGACGACAACCCCGACAACGTGGCCGCCGCCAACGCCCTCGGCATGGAGGGCATCGTATTCACCGGCGCCGACAGCCTGCGCAAACACCTGGGAATATGAACGACATGACAGCAAGGGCTCGCGCGGTGTTCGCCGCCGACCGCTACGCCACAGAGCTGACCGGCATAGAGATTGCCTCTGCCGGCGACCACGAGGCCACCTGCACCCTCACGCTCGCCGCCAGGCACTGCAACGCACGCGGCGTGGCCATGGGTGGCGCGCTGTACACGCTGGCCGACTTCGCGGCAGCCATTGCCGCCAACAGCGACTGCCTCGGCAGCGGCGACCTGCACTGGGTGTCGCTCGACGCCACGACGCACTACCTCTCCCCCGCCCCGCTGGGCGCACGCCTCACGGCACGCAGCCACGCTCTGAAGCACGGACGCAGCACAGCACTCTACCAGACGATAATAGAAAGCCTCGACAACGGCAAGACCATTGCCATTGTCGAGACCACTATGGTTTACGTGTAGTTTTATTCTGACTTGCGCACCGACCGGAAGCCGCTCATCAGGCCCGTGTTGGCGCTGCCTATGAAGGCGAGTATCTGCTTGCCCTCGTCGGTGTTGCCATACTGCTCCTTCACCTGCTCGACGGCGTCGGCCAGCGGTATGCCCTTGACGAAGATGTAGCGGTAGATGTCGCTGATGCGGTTGATGCTCTCCTGCGAGAAGCCGCGGCGCTGGAGGCCGAGGCTGTTGACGCCGCAATACTGTATCGGGTAGCGCGCACCTTTGACGAAAGGCGGTATGTCCTTGTCGATGAGGGCGCCGCCCTGCGTGATGACGTGCGAACCGATGTGGATGAACTGCAGGCAGGCCGTCTTGCCGCCGAGGATCACCCAGTCGCCGAGGATGATATGACCGGCAAGGGTGGCGTTGTTGGCCAGCACGCAGTGGTCGCCGACAACGCAGTCGTGGGCTATATGGACGTAGGCCATCAGCAGGTTGCCGTTGCCTATGACCGTCTTGCCGCTGGCGGCGGTGCCGCGGTTGATGGTGCAGCACTCGCGTATCACGTTGTCGTCACCTATCTCCACGGTGGTGTACTCGCCGGCGAACTTCAGGTCCTGCGGCACGGCAGCGATGACCGAACCGGGGAATATCTTGCAGTTCTTGCCTATGCGGGCGCCGGGGTAAATGGTCACATTGGGGCCAATACACGTGCCGTCGCCAATCACGACATCCTCATATATGGTGGTGAAATTGCCCACCGTAACGTTATTGCCTATCTTGGCATCAGGGTGAATGTCATTCAGTATCATTGTGTAATATATCAGTTATTCTTTCTTATGTATTCCATCAGGTACCGGGCAAAGGCGTTGTTGGCCTTGTGTCCGGGCTTGTAAATGTTGAACTTCGCATTGAGGGGCATGCCCACAAGACGTATGTCGCCCACGAAGTCGAGCAGCTTGTGGCGCGCCGGCTCGTTGGGGAAGTAGATGTCTGTGGTGTTGAGCACTCCGTCATGCACCTTGAAGAGGCTCTCGTCCTTGTTGAAGATCTTGGCCAGACGCTTCAGCTGCCTGGATGTGAGGTCTCTGTTCACGAACACCAGCGCATTGTCAAGCGAGCCCCCCTTGATAAGGTTGAGGTGCAGCAGGGGTTCCACCTCTTGCAGGAAGACGAACGTGCGGCACGGGGCAATGCTTGCGGCGTACTCGCTGAAGTCGTTCATGTCGGCTGTCTGGTGCCCTATGACGGTGTCCTTGAAGTCTATCTCGCAGTGCACGGCGAAGTGGTCGCAAGGCTCCACGTCGAACACTGAGCCCGTCTTCGCGAACTCGAAGTGCAGCGGTTCGCCGATGGTGAAGGTGCTGCGCTCGGCCTGTTGCTGGCGCACACCCACGCGGCTCAGCTGCAGCATCCACGGGCGTGCAGAGCCGTCGATAATGGGCACCTCGCCGCCGTCGAGCTCGATGATGGCGTTGTCTATCTGCGACCCATGCAGGGCAGACATCAGATGCTCGATAGTGGCTATAGAGTTGCGTCCCGAACCGAGGGTGGTGCCGCGCGACGTCTCGCCGACATTGTCGGCCAGCGCGGGCTGCGTCACGATATTGGTGCGGTCGGTGCGGCGGAATGCTATGCCGAAGTTCTCCGGCGCCGGCATCACGGTGACCGTCACCGTGCGGCCAGTATGCAGACCCGGCCCCGTCAGGCGAAACTCTTTCTTTATCGTATTCTGGTATTCCATGCGGTCTTTTTCTTATTTAAACGACACCGGCACGAGGACAAGCTCCTGCATGCGGTATATCATGGCGCGGTCGTTCTCGAGGCCGGCCCAGCTGCGGACGAGGTGTATGGGCTGCGTGAGCCCTTCCGACGCGCCGCCGGGGGCGTTCCAGAAGTCGGCACCTTTGCGGTGCAGGCCGCCGACGATATACATTGTCAGGTCATAGCCCGTGGCTGCCAGGGGCGACGTAGGCTCGTTGCCGTAGAGCGTGCGGAAATCCTTGAGGAACTCCACATGCACGTCGTTGGTCATGTCCCAGCCCGTGGCAAAGGTATGGTAGTTGAGGTTTTGCAGCTGGTTAAAGTCCACGTCGCCGTACTCGCGCGTCCAATCGCCGAGCGTGTAGAGCACCGGTGTGCCCTGCTTAAGCGACGTGAGGCGGTTGAGCAGGTTGCCCACGAAGACGCGGTTCTGGTCCTTGCCCTGGTCGTAGATGCTCACCACGGCGGCGCCGGGGGTCTTCTTGAGCACCGTGGCCAGCTTGGCGTTCTGGCTCCAGTTGAAGAGGGTGTACCTGATGTCGCCGCGCGCGTCGAGCTGACGCTTCATCTCGTCGAGCACCGGCCTCTCGGCCTTGGCGCCGGAATGTATGATATAAAGGTGAGCCCCCTGGCATTCGGTGCCCACATTGTTGAGCATACGCGTGACGAGGCCTGCCGTCGACGGCTGCATCTTCACCACGTAGGGATTCTCGGCGCAGATGTCGCTGCGCGTAGCCATGGGGTTGACGATGTAGATGCCCGCCTCGCGGGCGAGGTCGGCGGCTTTGTCGAAACACTCGCGCAGCAGCAGGGCTATCAGCATGTCGCTCTCCGCCACGCGGTGCGACACGAAAGCCTCGCTCACCTTGGCGGTGTCGTTGGCGCTCACGTCCACGACGTTAAGCTCCACGCTCACACCCTGGCCCACCAGCTTGTCGAGGGCCATGCGTATGCCCTCGTAGAACTCTATGAACTCAAACTGGCGGTAGCTGCGCTTGCCGCGCTGCTCGATGTCGAACTTCGTGGTGGATATCTCGTCTATCTGGTTCAGATGCAGCGGCATCATGAGGGCCACCTTGAGTGTCCGCCCCACCTTGCGCACCGCGGGAGGCGCCGCAGGCTTGCTCTCCTGCGCGGTCACACCCGTGCGCTTGGCATGCTTCGGCGTGGGCTGCTGTGCCGCCGGATCGCTCTTCGGCGTGGTCTGCCGTGCCGCCGGCTCGCTCTTCGGGGCCGCGGCCTCCTGCTGGTCGTCGCCGAACTGGCCGCGGTAGGGCAGCCACACGGTGTCGCCGGCATGGAGGAAATGAATGTCCACATGCGTCACGGCATCGTAGCTCTGCACCTTGTAGGCCCTCGATATGGAGTACACCGTCTGGCCACGTTCCACTATATGCACATAGTACTTGCGACCATGCAGCATCTGCGTCTCGTTGCTGACCTTGACGGGTGTCGTCCCCGGCGCTTGGCACCAAGCCGCCACCGACGCCACCGTCAGCACCATTGTAAGGACAAAGCGTTTCATGTTACCGATTTTTATTCCCACTCTATGGTTGCCGGCGGCTTGGAGCTGATGTCGTAGCACACGCGGTTGACACCCTTCACACGGTTGATGATCTCGTTAGAGACCTTGGCCATGAAGTCGTAGGGCAGGTGGCTCCAGTCGGCGGTCATGCCGTCGACGCTCTCCACGGCGCGCAGGGCAACGACGCTCTCGTAGGTGCGCTCGTCGCCCATGACGCCCACGCTCTGCACCGGCAGCAGCATGGCGCCGGCCTGCCACACCTTGTCGTACAGGCCCGCGTCGCGCAGACCCTGGATGAAGATGTCGTCAACCTCCTGGAGGATGCGCACCTTCTCGGGCGTCACGTCGCTCAGTATGCGTATTGCCAGGCCGGGCCCCGGGAAGGGATGGCGCCCGATGAGGCTGTCCTTGATGCCGAGCTGGCGGCCCACGCGGCGCACCTCGTCCTTGAAGAGAGAGCGCAGCGGCTCCACGAGCTTGAGTTTCATATAGTCGGGCAAGCCGCCCACATTGTGGTGGCTCTTGATGGTCTGGCTGGGACCTTTGACGCTGGAGCTCTCGATGACGTCAGGGTAAATGGTGCCCTGGCCGAGCCACTTGGCGTCGGTGATGAGCTTGGCCTCGGCGTCGAAGACGTCGATGAAGGTCTTGCCTATGCCCTTGCGCTTCTTCTCGGGGTCCTTGACGCCGGCCAGCACGTCGTAGAAACGCTGCTTGGCGTCGACGCCCTTCACGTTGAGACCCATGTCCTTGTAGCTCTCGAGCACGCTCTCGAACTCGTTTTTGCGCAGCAGGCCGTTGTCGACGAAGATGCAGTGCAGCTGGTGGCCTATGGCACGGTTGAGCAGCACGGCGGCCACGGTGCTGTCCACACCGCCGCTGAGGCCGAGCACCACCTTGTCGCCGCCCACCTTCTCGCGCAGCTCCTTCACTGTGGTCTCGATGAAGCTCTCCGGCGTCCACTCCTGGCGGCAGCCGCAGATGCCCACCACGAAGTTGCGCAGCAGCGTCGGGCCGTCCACCGAGTGGTGCACCTCGGGGTGGAACTGTATGGCGTAGGTCTGTTCGTCTTCGATCTGATAGCCTGCATACTGCACATTCTCAGTGCTGCAGATGGTCTTGTAGCCCGCCGGCAACGCCTCGATGGTGTCGCCGTGGCTCATCCACACCTGGCTGCCCATGGGCACGCCCTTCATCAGCGGGTTGCTGTCGTCGATGAACGACAGGTTGGCGCGGCCATACTCGCGTATCTTGCTCTGCTGCACGCGGCCGCCGCCCCACTTAGCCAGATACTGGGCGCCGTAGCACACCGCCAGCAGCGGCAGTTTGCCCTTGATGCCCGTCATGTCTGGCACCGGCGCGTCGGCAGCGTTGCAGCTGTAGGGGCTGCCGCTGAACACTACGCCCTTGACCTCCGGCGTCAGCGCCGGAACCTTGTCGAAGGGGTGGATCTCGCAGTAAACATTAAGCTCGCGTATCTTGCGCGCGATAAGCTGAGTGTACTGACTACCAAAGTCTAATATAATAATCGTATCCATTCCGAACATATATTTTAAAATGCAAAGGTACGATTTTTTTCGGAAACAGAGCGTCATTCCTATGTTAAATTTTTCAAACACCCCCCTCCCCGGTACGGAGCCGGTACGGAGTCCCTACGGCCGTTCTTCAGTAGTTCTTCAGTAGTTCTTCAGTGTAGCACTGAAGAACTACTGAAGAACTACTGAAGAAATGCCGTACCGGGTCCGTAGAGGGGCCGATGGGGGACGGTGGCGACGAGGAGGGCGCGGGGTGCGAAAAAAGCGGCTTTTTTAAATTATTTGCGCGCAATCAAAGAAAAATTTGTATCTTTGCAATTTATGAAAACGGCAAAAAATATCCTCAATATCATTGCAATAAGCTTGTTGCTAACGAGTTGCAACAAGTTTGACAAAATCCTCAAGAGCAACGATTACGACGCCAAATACCAGGCGGCGATGCAATACTACAACGAAAACAGCTACTCGAAGGCCATCCAGCTGTTCGAGAACCTGACGCTGCACTACCGCGGCCGCGACAACGCCGAGGAGATTGCCTGGTACTACGGCCAGTCGCTCTACAAGGAGAAGGACTACTACATGGCGGGCTACCAGTTCAAACGCTTCGCGCGGCAGTTTCCCTACAGCGAGCGCGTCGAGGAGGGCTCCTTCCTCTCGGCTTACTGCAAATACATGGAGTCGCCGAGCTACACGCTCGACCAGAGCCTCACGCGCGAGGCCATAGAGGAGTTTGAGGCCTTCGCCGAGCGGTGGCCGCGCAGCACGCGCATGCCCGAGGTGAACCGCTACCTCGACGAGATGCGCAACAAGCTGATGAAGAAGGACTACGAGCTCGCCTACGGCTACTACTACACCGAGGAGTACCGCGCAGCCTACGAGAGCCTCAAGAACTTTATCAACCTGTACCCCGAGGCGCCGATGCGCGGCGACGCCATGTACTACATGCTACGCTCGGGCTACCTGTACGCCATCGACAGCCGCGAGGACAAGAAGCAAGAGCGCCTGCAGCAGGTAACGGCCGACTTTGACCGCGTGGTGAGCAGCATCACCGACCCCAAGCAGCTGGCCGACGCGCAGAACATCTACACCAAGACCCGCGAGGAGCTGGCCAAGATGGAGAACAAAGAGAAATAAAAAAAACAACATAAAACAATGGAAGAGAAGAAGAAAATCATCAACACAACCATCACCCGCAACACTGCCGACTTCAGCCGCCAGACCAACAACATCTACGAGACCGTGGCCATGCTCACCAAGCGCGCCAACCAGATTGCCGCCGAGGAGAAGAAGGAGCTGCACAGCCGCATCGACGACTTCCGCACCGGCGGCGACGGTGTGGACGAGATGTTCGAGAACCGCGAGCAGATAGAGATCGTGCGCCGCTACGAGCAGATGCCCAAGCCCACCCTCGAAGCCATTGAAGAATACCTCGATGGCAACATCTACTACCGCAACCCCGCCAAGGAGAACCAGCAGGCCGCCCGCTTCGAGGCCATGGAGGAAGAAGTCATTAAGGAGAACGCCTGACGGCGTCAACGCGTTAACGCCATAGCAAGACAATCAGGATGAAGATCATCGTCGGCATCACGGGAGGCATAGCGGCCTACAAGGCGCCGGAGCTGGTGCGCCTGCTGAAGAAGGCAGGGCACGAGGTGCGCTGCGCCGCCACGGAGCACGCACTGGAGTTCGTCACGAGAGTGACTCTGGAGACGGTCTCCGGGGCGCCGCTTTACAGCGACCTCTTCGCCTCGGGGCGCACGGAGCACATCTCCCTCAAGGACTGGGGCGAGATGCTGGTGGTGGCCCCGGCGACGGCCAACATCATAGGCAAGGTGGCCTCCGGCATAGCCGACGACGCGCTGAGCACGCTGCTGCTGGCCTTCTCGGGCAAGCCCGTGGTCATGGCTCCGGCCATGAACTGCGAGATGTGGGCGCACCCCGCCGTGCGGCGCAACGTAGAGACGCTCAAGTCATGGGGCATCCGTATGGTAGGCCCCGCGGAGGGCGAGCTGGCCTGCGGCGTCAGCGGCGTGGGCCGCATGGCGGAACCGCAGCAGATTGTCGACGCCATCGGCGAAGGCGGACCCCTGAAGCTCAACGGCGAGCGGTGGCTCGTCACGGCAGGGCCCACCTACGAGCGCATCGACAGTGTGCGCTTCATAGGCAACTACAGCAGCGGCAAGATGGGCTTCGCCCTGGCCGAGGCGCTGGCCGGCGCCGGTGCCGAGGTGGAGCTGGTGACAGGACCCACAAGCCTCAACATCTCAACGAGTCGTCGTGTCAACGTCCATCGCGTGGAGAGCGCCCGCGAGATGTACGCCGCCGCCACCGAGGTGTTCCCCCGCTGCCACGGGGCCATCCTCTCGGCCGCCGTGGCCGACTACCGTCCGGCGGAGTGCGCCGACCACAAGCTTAAGAAGAACGGCTCGGAGGGCATGACCCTGGAGCTGGTGCAGAACCCCGACATACTGGCCACCCTCGGCGGCATGAAACGCGAGGGGCAGACGCTGGTGGGCTTCGCCCTGGAGACCGACAACGAGGAGGCCAACGCCCAGCGCAAGCTGGAGAAGAAGAACCTCGACTACATAGTCCTCAACTCGCTGCGCGACAAAGGCGCCGGCTTCGGCGTGGACACCAACAAGGTGTACATCATAGGCCGCGACGGCAGCCGCACGGAGAGCCCCCTGCTGAGCAAACAGGAGGTGGCACGCCTGATCATCAATACCGTAACGTCATGAAAAAGCTGTCTATCATAGCTATTATACTGGCTTCGTTGGCTATAGCAGGCGAGGCCTTTATTTTCGCCACCCGCAAGGAGGACAACAGCGACGAGATACTGACCAAGGCCATACGCGCCGGCTACCACATCTACGCGCCGCCGATGCCCGACACGCTCTATTTCTGCGGCGAACGCGTGCCGCTCAACCTGTGGTATGTGCGCGAAGGGCTGGACCGCGAGCTGGTGAGCAACATGTACTACCAGAGCAACACGCTCTTCAACATCAAGCGCGCCGCGCGCGTCTTCCCCACCATAGAGCGCATACTGAAGGAAGAGCATGTGCCGCAGGACATGAAGTACCTCTGCGTCATAGAGAGCGGCCTGCAGAACGTCACCTCGCCCGCGGGCGCACAGGGCTACTGGCAGTTCATGAAGTCGACAGGGCAGAAATACGGGCTGGAGATAAGCGACGAGATAGACATGCGCAACGACCTCGAGGCCTCGACCCGCGCCGCCTGCCGCTACCTCAAGGAGCTGAAGCGCCGCTTCGGGGGCTGGACGGAGGCCGCGGCGGCCTACAACTGCGGCGAGAACGGACTGGAGAGACGCCTCGCCAACCAGCGGCAGAAGAGCTACTACGAGCTGATGCTCAACCGCGAGACGCAGCGCTACGTGTACCGCATACTGGCTCTGAAGCTCATCATGCAGCACCCACAGGACTACGGCTACACGGTGCGCCGCTGCGACACATACCCCGAGCTGCCCTACGAGGAGGTGACGCTCGGCGGACAGAACGTGGACCTCGTGCAGTTCGCCGCAGACAACGGCACGAGCTACAAGATGGTGCGCACCATGAACCCTTGGATTACGACCGACAAGCTGAAGAACAAGGGCGGCAATAGCTACAAGGTGCGCATACCCACCAAGAAAGGCACGGAATACAACACAATAGTCAAAGGCAAGCACGACACCACTGTTATTGATGGGTTATAGGTTATTGATTAAAGGGGAAACATGGAAGACGACAAGATAAAGATATTAGGCGCCAGGGAGCACAACTTGCAGAATGTGGACCTGGAGATACCGCGCGGCAAGCTGGTGGTGTTCACCGGACTGAGCGGCAGCGGCAAGTCATCCCTGGCGTTCGACACCATACATGCCGAGGGGCAGCGCCGCTACATGGAGACCTTCTCGGCCTACGCGCGCCACTTCATAGGCAACATGGAGCGGCCCGACGTGGACCTGATAGAGGGTCTCTCGCCGGTCATCGCCATAGAGCAGAAGAGCACCAACAACAACCCGCGCTCCACGGTGGGCACGCTGACCGACACCTACGACCTGCTGCGTCTGCTCTACGCCCGCATCGGCAAGGCCTACAGCATAGAGAGCGGCAAGCCCATGGTGAAGTACAGCGAGGAGAAGATACTGGAGATCATCACCAACGAGTACGGGAGCCGCGACATCATGGTGCTGGCGCCGCTGGTGAAGGGACGCAAGGGCCACTACCGCGAGCTCTTCGAGCAGGTGGCCAAGAAGGGATTTCTGAAGGTGAGAGTGGACGGCGAGGTGAAGGAGATTACATACAAGATGCAGGTGGACCGCTACAAGGTGCACGACATAGAGCTGGTGGTGGACCGGCTGCGCGCCGACCGCAACGCCAGCCGCCTGCGCGAGGCTGTGCAGACGGCCTTCCGCCAGGGCAAGGGGGTGCTGATGGTGCTCAACAACGAGGACGGCACGGTGCGCCACTTCAGCCGCATGCTGATGGACCCGGACACGGGGCTCTCCTACCCCGAGCCGGAACCCAACACCTTCTCGTTCAACTCGCCATACGGCGCGTGCCCGCACTGCAACGGACTGGGCGAGGTGGCGCAGATAGACATGCAGAAGCTCATCCCCGACCCCAAGAAGAGCCTGCGCGACGGCGCCATAGAGGTGATGGGCAAGTACTCGCCCACGAATTACGTATACCGCAAGGTGGAGCTTATGGGGCGACACTACGGCTTCACGCTCGACACGCCGGTGGCCGAGCTCAGCGACGAGGCCCTGAATGCCATACTCTACGGCAGCAACCACTTCACCGGCATCGAAGACCCCGAAGACCCGGGCTTCCTCAGCGAGTTTCCCGGCATCGTGACCTATATGTCCAACCTGGCCCTCGACGACGCCTCGTCGAGCCTGCAGAAGTGGGTGGCCTCGTTCATGAACACAGTGCCGTGCCCGGAATGCCACGGCCACAGGCTGAAGCCCGAAAGCCTGGCGTTCCGCATACTGGACAAGAACATCGGCGACCTGGCTGACATGGACCTGCTGGAGCTACAGGAATGGCTCGAAGCCCTGGAGCCGCAGCTCGACAAGCGCGACGCCGCCGTGGCCCACGAGGTGCTCAAGGAGGTGCTCAAGCGCCTGTCGTTCCTCAACAACGTGGGCGTGGGCTACCTATCGATGAACCGCAGCGCCAAGAGCCTCAGCGGCGGCGAGGCGCAGCGCATACGCCTGGCCACGCAGATAGGCTCACAGCTGACCAACGTGCTCTACATCCTTGACGAGCCGAGCATAGGCCTCCACCAGCGCGACAACCGCCGCCTGATAGACAGTTTGAAGCAGCTGCGCGACCTCGGCAACTCGGTCATCGTCGTCGAGCACGACCGCGACATGATGCTCGCCGCCGACTACCTGGTCGACATCGGCCCCGGCGCCGGCGTGCACGGCGGCAAGGTGCTCTTCGCCGGCGAGGTGACCGACAAAGTGCTGGCGAAGCACAAGCCAAGCATAACACTCGACTACCTCTCGCGCCGCCGCGACATAGAGCTGCCCAAACGGCGCAGCGTCAAGGGCCGCGAACATATAATACTGAAGGGCGCCACGGGCAACAACCTCCGCGGCGTCGACCTCGACCTGCCGCTGGGCATGTTCGTCTGCGTCACGGGCGTCTCGGGTTCCGGCAAGAGCACCCTCATCAACGACACCCTGCAGCCCATCCTCAGCCAGCACTTCTACCGCTCGCTGCGGGCGCCGCTGCCATACCGCAGCATCGAGGGCATCGACAACATCGACAAGGTCATCCAGATAGACCAGAGCCCCATCGGCCGCACGCCGCGCAGCAACCCCGCCACATACGCGGGCTTCTTCGACGACATACGGCGCCTCTTCGCCGAGCTGCCGTCGGCGCGCATCCGCGGCTACAAGCCCGGCCGCTTCAGCTTCAACGTCAGCGGCGGCCGCTGCGAGCACTGCAAGGGCGCCGGCCTGCGCACGATAGAGATGAACTTCCTGCCCGACGTGTATGTGCAGTGCGAGGTGTGCGGCGGCAAACGCTACAACCGCGAGACGCTGGAGATACGCTACAAGGGCAAGTCCATCAGCGACGTGCTCGACATGACGGTGGACGAGGCCGTGGAGTTCTTCGACGCCTACCCCAAGCTGCGGCGCAAGCTGCTGGCACTGCAGGACGTGGGCCTCGGCTACATCACCCTCGGCCAGCAGAGCACCACCCTCAGCGGCGGCGAGGCGCAGCGCGTCAAACTGGCCACCGAGCTCTCGCGCACCGACACCGGCAAGACGCTCTACATCCTCGACGAGCCCACCACGGGCCTCCACTTCGAGGACATCCGCATACTGCTCGGCGTGCTGCAGAAGCTCGTCGACAAAGGCAACAGCGTCCTCGTCATCGAGCACAACATGGACGTCATCAAGGTGGCCGACTGGGTCGTCGACCTCGGCCCCGACGGCGGCCGCGCCGGCGGACAGGTCACATTCGCCGGCACCCCGGAGGATTTGGCCAAACAGAAAGGCAACTTCACCGGCCAGTACCTCGCCGAGGAGCTGGCCGCGATGCGCCGATAAAGAAACAAGACCGTTATAAACGCGTTGCCGCAGGTTGCGACAACGCGTTTATTTTTGCACGGCGTTGTAATGACCCATTCCGGCCGTTTCCAAAACCGCTTGGCCTTGGCGGCTTAAAGAAAAAAGCCCCGCGTTTGCGAGGCTGCTATTCCATTATATTATATGTATGGGAGCTCTGGCGTCGGAACGACAAAGTTTTGCCGTTACCGGCTGAGCCACTGGCGCACCTCGTCGGGGATGACGGCGGAGGAGGCGGTGCTGCGGCGGTAGCCGGACATCACCGTGCGGCACTCCACGCAGACCGTGCCGCTGTCGGTGTTCACCACGCGCTGCATGACCGTCAGGCTCTTGTTGCCGAGCTTCTCTATCGCGGTCTCCACCTGTATGCTGTCGTGGTAGTGTATCTGCGCGCGGAAGTCAACCTCGTAGTGCACCACGATGACGGTGAAGTCGCCCTTGGTGGGCGGCACGCCGTGAGCCGAGAAAAAGGCGTCCTTGCCCAGGTCGAGGTATTCCATGATGACGGCGTTGTTGACGTGCCCCATCTGGTCCACGTCGTTGAAGCGTATCTGTATCGGTGTTGTGTGCATAGCTGTATCCTTTTGGCGTGCAAAGATACAAAAAAATACACAACCGCGGCTCCATAACACATTTTTTTGTATTTTTGCATCCCGAAAACATAACATCCACAGCATGAAAAAAGCACTGTTACTATTGGCCGCTTCCCTTATAGCCACAGCCGCCACCGCACAGTTGAAGCCGCGCCCCGACGCCTTCCCGCCGCAGCCCGAAAGCAACGCCGCCAAGGCCGTCAGCATGGCCACCACACCCGCACAGATGGCCGGTTGGGACCGCTACCCCACCTACAGCACCTATGTAGCCATGATGCAGCAGTGGGCCGCGGACTTCCCCACCCTCTGCCGCCTCGACACCATCGGCACCTCCGTCAACGGGCGCCTCATCCTCAGCATGGAGCTCACCGCCAACCCCTCCGACACCTCCCTGCCGCAGTTCTTCTACTCCTCCACCATCCACGGCGACGAGGTGACGGGCTACGTCCTCATGCTCCGCCTCATAGACACCCTGCTGCGCGGCTACGGCACCAACCCGCAGTACACCTCCCTGATGAACACCACGCTCATCTGCATCAACCCCCTGGCCAACCCCGACGGCACCTACCGCTACGGCAACAACAGCGTGCAGTACTCCATTCGCTACAACGCCAACAACGTGGACCTCAACCGCAACTACCCCAACCCCTTCGCGGTTGCCAAGGCCGCGCTGCAGCCCGAGAACGCCGCCATGATAGCCTACTTCGACCGCCACCGTTTCCGCCTCAGCGCCAACCTCCACGGCGGCAGCGAGGTACTCAACTACCCGTGGGACAGCTTCACCTCCCTCCAGCGCCCGCACCCCGAAGCGGCATGGTGGCAGGCCGTCTGCCAACGCTTCATGGACACCCTGCGCACCGTCAGCACCACGCACTTCACCGACGTCAACAGCCAGGGCTACATAGCCGGCGGCGACTGGTACGTCATCACCGGCGGCCGCCAGGACTATTTCAACTACTACTACAACTGCCTTGAGCTCACCATGGAAGTCTCCTCCGTCAAGACCCTCAGCAGCGACCAGCTCCCCACCTACTGGAACTTCCTCCAGCACCCGCTGGTCAACTACATAGCCGAAATCCACTCGCTGCCCGGCAGCGACACCGTCCCCGACACCACCCTCGCCGTGCGCTCCGCCGCCGCCACCACGCTGCACATCTACCCCAACCCCGCCGTCAGTTCGCTGCACCTCGCGCCCACCGCCGCCCCAGTCACCGTCAGCGACATCCGCGGCCGCGAACTCCTCGTCCTGCCGCAAGGCACCACGGCCATCGACGTGAGCCTCCTGCCCGCAGGCATCTACATACTGCGCAGCGGCGACTACACCACGAAGTTCCTCGTGCGAAGACAATGAAACGACAGAAAAACAAAAGGAGACTCGCTTGAGTCTCCTTTCTTTTTGTGGTGGCATCGACTGGATTTGAACCAGTGACGCAAGGATTTTCAGTCCTTCGCTCTACCAACTGAGCTACGACGCCATCTCTTTTCGGGGTGCAAAATTACTAACTTTTCGCAAACTAGCAAAATATTTTTTCACTTTTCTTCAGCCACATTCTCCTTTTTACCTGATTTTGCGTGCTTTGGCGCAGTAAAAATTTGGTCAATCAGCAGCAAAACGGTGCCTATTGTTATCGCAGCATCGGCAAAATTGAAGATAGCGTCGAAGAATTCAAAGTGCGTTCCACCCACGACGGGCATCCACATCGGCCAATCGAACTCAAACAGAGGAAAGTAGAACATATCCACCACCCTGCCGTAGAACAGCGGCGCATAGCCCCCGTTCGGCGGGAAGAGCGTGGCCACACTGTAATAGCTCTCGTTGAAAATCAGGCCGTAGAAGGTGCTGTCGATCAGGTTGCCCAAGGCTCCGCCCAATATCATCGCGAGGGATATTAGCAACATGCCGCTCTTGCCCTTCTTCACCAAGTGCACAATGTACCATCCGAGAGCTGTCGAAGCCACAAGGCGGAAGAGCGTCAGCACCACCTTGCCCACAGTTCCGCCCAGCGCGATGCCGAAGGCGAAACCCTTGTTCTCAACGAAGTGCAGGCGACACCACTCCCCTATCAGCGGTATCTCCTCGCCGTACTGCATGTGTGTCTTCACCATGATCTTGATCACCTGATCCACCACCACTATCAGCGCCACCAAGGCGGCCAGCAGCCAGACCCGTTTCCTCTTATCTGTCATTATTCCTTAAGTTAATCTGTTCAACCAGTTCCTCGTACCAAGCCTCGCCGAAGCGGCGTATCAGAGGCTCCTTGAGGCAGACGTACAGCGGCTCGCCCTTGCCCTTGGCGCAGCGGCAGATGTCCCACTGGTGGTAGTTCACCGCCTGAAACTCGCCATAGTCCTCCACCCTTATAGGGTATAGATGGCAGCTCACCGGCTTGTAGAGTCCCTGCAGGGCGCAGAGGGCACAGCCGTCGTCGCTGTAGGTGATATAGGCGCAGGCCCCGCCGTCGATGAGCGGGGTGCCGAGGTCGCCGTCCTTGTCGCGCACAGCCACCCCCTGTGCCTCCACGGCCTCGCGCCCCTCGGGGGTCAGCAGCGGCAGCACATCGGGCAGCACAGCCTCAAGCCTTGCCACCTCCTCTTCCAACAGCGGCGCCCCGCTGTCGCCGTCAACGCAGCAGGCCCCTTTGCAGCAGCCCAGGTCGCAGCCGAAACGGCAGTCGGCCACATCGTCGCTCACTATACTGTTTCCTACAACTATCATCTCAGCACATCTATCATCTTGTCGGCCAGCACCGCTGCCAGCCTGTATTTCGATTCCACCGTCCAGCCTGCCACATGCGGCGTCAGCACCGTCAGTGGCGACTGCATCAGATACCGCATCGGTGCCGGCACTTCGCCCAGCCCGTCGGCCTGCATATTCTCATACTCAAGCACATCGAGCGCCGCGCCGCGCACCTTGCCGCTCTGCAGCCCCTGCACCAGGGCCTCGGTGTCCACCACGGCCCCGCGGGCGGTGTTGACCACGAAGAAAGGCTTTGCCATGGCCTCTATGAAGCCGGCACTCAGGTAGTGGCGCGTCTCGTCGGTCAGGGGCACGTGGAAGCTCACCACGTCGGCCTCGCGCTGCACCTCCTCCAGGCTGCCTATCTCCTTGTACTTGTCGTATATCACCACACGGCAGCCGAACCCCGCCAACCGCTTGGCGAAAGCCTGCCCCATGTTGCCGTAGCCCACGATGCCCACCGTGAGGCTGCCGAGCTCCAGGCCGCGGTTGGCCTCGCGCTGCCACAGACCGCGGCGCACCTCGGCGTCGGCGCGCGCAATGTTGCACAGCAGCGCCAGCAGCAGGCCCACGGCATGCTCGCCCACGGCGTCGCGGTTGCCTTCGGGGCTGTTCAGACAGCGTATGCCGCGGCTCTCGGCATAGTCCACGTCGATGGTCTCCATGCCGGCGCCCACGCGGCCTATGCAGCGCAGCGACGGCACACGGTCTATAAACCCTCTGTCAACAATCACCTTGCTGCGCACCACCAGGCCCACGCAGCCCTGCGCGGCCTTCGCCAGACTCTCGTAGTCGTGGTCGGGCTCCACGCTCACCGCGAAGCCAGCCTCGCGCAGCCGCTCCTCCAGCACCTCGTGCGTCCTGTCGGCAATCAATATCCGCCCTTTACAACTCATAACTCATAACTCTTAACTCTTAACTCCTAACCCTTAATTGTTTATCGCCTCCGTCTCGTCGTCGTAGTCGCGCTGTGCCGCCGTGAGGCGCTGCTTGCGGTCGGGCTTCTTGCTCTCGGCATACACCTCGCCGGCCACGATGCCCGTGGGCACGGCTATGATGGAGTAGCCCAGCAGCATCACCAGCACGGCGAGGAAACGGCCGCCGGCGGTCACCGGCGCTATGTCGCCGTAGCCCACCGTGGTGATGGTCACCACAGCCCAGTAGACGCCCGACAGGATGTTCTCGAAGGCCGGGTTCACCTCGCTCTCGAAGCTGAACATGAGGGTGCCGAGGATGACGGCAGCCACCAGCACGAAGAGCATGAAAACCATTATCTTGATGGCGCTGGCGCGCAAAGCCGCCAGCAGGTGGAACACCTCGTTCTGGAAGCGGCTGAGGTGGAAGATGCGGAAGATGCGCATCACCCTCAGCAGCCTCAGCACCGTCAGCGCCTGCGTGGCGGGGAACAGGAGGCTCAGGTAGGCCGGGAAAATGCTTATGAAATCCACCACGCCCCAGAAGGACAGCACATACTTCATGGGGTGCTTGAGACAGTAGATGCGCAGGTAGTACTCGAAGGTGAACAGGATGGTGAAGCCCCACTCCAGCACCTTGAACACGAAGAACTGCACGCTCATGTGCGCCCCGCTGGTCATGGTGGTCGTGGTGCCCGTCAGGCTGTCGACGACCAGCAGCACGATGTTGAGCACGATGAGCACCAGCAGCCACACGTCGAACTTCTTGCCCGCCGGCGTGTCGCTCTTGAAGATTATCTCGAATATCTGCTGCTTCTTCAGGCCGCGGTAGCGCTTGGGCAGCAGCCACCCGAAGAGGATGCCGTGCAGCACACGCCCTATCCACCCCACAATGTTGCGGGCGATGCCGAGCCAGTCGACACCGTCGGCCCACTTGCGCAGGCGCCACCAGGCGTTCACCAAACTATCTTTCAGCTTCATAGTACAATCTGTTTTCACGTTCGTGACGGAACACCTCGCGGGCGGCACGCTGCACGTCGGCAGCCGTCACGCGGCGGTACTCCTGCGGCTCGCGGTCCACCAAGCCGGTGTCGCCGAGCCACGTGTAGTAGCAGAGCGACAGGGCGCGGTCGGCGGCCTTGTATTGGCTGTAGACGAAGGTGTTCTCATACTTGTTCTGCACCTTCTGCAGTTCATAGTCCGTCAGCCCCTCGTCGGCCAGCTGCCGTGCCTCGCGGCGCAGCGCCTCGGCGCCCCGGTCGAGGCTCACGCCGTCGGCGAGCTTGCCGCTGAGCACCATAAGACCGGGGCCGGCGTCGCCGGTGATGCAGGCGTCGGCCTCGACGAAGAGCCCCTCGCGGCGCACCAGCCGGTCGTGGAGGCGGCTGCTGGTGCCGTTGCCCAGCACATCGCTCACGAGGTCGCAGGCCCGGAACAGCGGGTCGTTGCGGTCGCCCATGGGCCACGCCAGGTAGACCATCGACGCAGGCACGGCGCGGCGCACACGCAGCTCGCGCACCTCGCGCTGCTCCGGCTCGGCGGGGAGCACGGCGGCAGCGAAGGCGGCGGCAGGCTCGACGGCAGCGAAGGCTTCGCGCACCAGGCGCAGCTGCTCGTCGTGCGCCATCGGCGCCGCCACGGCGAGGACGGCGTTCTGCGGACAGTACCACCGCGCGTGGAAAGCGCGCACGTCATCCAGCGTGGCCTCGCTCACATGCTTTATGTCAGCGCCTATGGTGGCCCAGCGATAGGGATACACCTTGTAGCACAACGGCCTGAGCAGCAGCCACACATCGCCGTAAGGCTGGTTCATGTAGCGCTGGTGATACTCCTCGGTGACCACCTTCTGCTGCACCTCCAGGGCCTTCTGCGTGAGGTCGAGCCCCTGCATGCGGTCGGCCTCGAGCCAGAGGGCCGTCGGCAGGCCGTCGACGGGCACGGTGACGTAATAGTCGGTGTAGTCGCAGTTGGTGAAGGCGTTGTTGTCGCCCCCCAGCGAACTCACCACGCGGTCGTAGTCGGGCACACGCTTCGTGCCGCCGAACATCAGATGCTCGAACAGGTGCGCGAAGCCCGTGCGCCGCGGATCCTCGTTGCGCGAACCGACGCCGTAGTGCACGTTGACCGTGGCCAGCGGCGTGTCCCACGCCTCGTGCGTCAGCACCGTCAACCCGTTGTCTAATATGTGTTTCCTGTAGTTAACCATAGCGAAACAAACTGCAAAGATACGACTTTTTTTATATTTGCGAGCAAAAAAAGCGCATCCGCCGCCGCAGCGACCCTTAATTTAAGTTAATTTCCCTCGGCCCCGCTACGGACCCTCTACGGAGTCCCTACGGCCGTTCTTCAGTAGTTCTTCAGTAGTTCTTCAGTGCGGCACTGAAGAACTACTGAAGAACTACTGAAGAAATGCCGTACCGGGTCCGTAGAAAATGCGAAGGGGATGCGGTCGAGGGAAGATTTTTTTTTAAGAGGAATGCAATTTTAACAATAAAAACAGGACTAAAGCGTTATAGGAATTTTAACATTTACACGATGAAATCGAGCAACAAATTGAGAGCGATGGCCGTAGCGGCCATGATCATAATAGCGTGCGGCAGCGCCGCGGCGCAACCCGGCGGCCCTGGCGGCTTCCCCGGAGGCGGCAGGCCCGGAGGCGGGCGCCCCACGGGGCAGCGTCCGCGACCCGGACAGGACTGGAACCAGATGCAGGGCAGCCAGCAGGCCCAGCAGGTGAGGCAGAAGAAGAAAGTGAAGGAAGGCGACACCTTCAAGGTGGTGGGCGAGCTGCGCGACTCCGTCAGCGGCGAGTTCCTCTCCTTCGTCAACGTCGCCGTGCTCGACTCGGCAGACAGCAGCTTCGTCAAAGGTGCCGCGACGAACCTCGACGGCCTCTTCGAGATCAGCGGCGTGCCGGCGGGCAGCTACCTGCTGCGCGTGACGGCCATAGGCTACCGCAACCGCCTGGTACCCTTCACGGTGAGCAACAACATAGCCCTGGGCACGCTGCGCGTGATGCCAGGCGCCACGACCCTCGACGCCGTGGAGATCACCGCCGAGAAGCCCCTCTACGCCATGGACGGCGAGAAGATGATATACAACGTCAGCGAGGACCCCAGCATACAGACCGGCACCACGGAGGACGCCCTGCAGAACGCACCGGGCGTGGAGGTGGACGTGGAGGGCAATGTGAGCCTGCGCGGTGTGACGAGCGTTGAAATATGGATCAACGACAAGCCGTCGAAACTGACCGAGGAGAACCTCAAGACCTACCTGCAGACGCTGCCGGCCAACGCCCTGGCGCGCATAGAGACCATCACCAACCCCTCGGCCAAGTACGCCACCGACGCCGAGGCGGTCATCAACATAGTGACTTCGGCGCACATCAAGAGCAACCAGTTCGTCTCGTTCGGCGTCAACGGCTCCAACCAGCCCTTCGTGAGTCCCTGGGTGAGCTACATGTGGGCCAAGGAGAAGCTGAGCTTCAACCTCTTCGCCAGCGGGCGCTACAGCCGTCGCGACAACACCACGGAGACGCACTCCTACATGCGGCGCGACCACAACGCCACGCCCGACGGCACCTACGACACCACGTTGATCGAGTCGGCCAACGACACCTCCAACACCCGTTCGCACAGCGCCAACATCTTCATGAACCTCAACTACGAGATTGACTCGATGACGGAGCTGAGCGTCGACGCCGGCGGCTTCTACAACTACAACCCGGCGCTCAACAACAGCCTGCGCAGCCAGACACACTACCTGCTAGACTCGGTGCCCATGCAGACCCTCTACTACAACGACACGCTGAACTCGCGCAGCAAGGGCAACTCGATGTTCGCCCATGCCGGCGCCGACTTCACCAAGAAGTTCGACCTTGAGGGACACAATCTGCGGATGAGCCTCAACACGCGCATGAACCGCAACGCCAGCGAGCAGTGGTACAACCGCATGTATGACACCTACACCGACCTCGACAAGCACCGCTACCTGCTGAGCAACACCATGAGCCAGGGGGCCAGCCTCGACGCCCGCTACAACCGCCCCTACAGCAAGGAAGGCGAGATGAGCTATGGCCTGCGCGGCGACATAAGCCACATGGACAACACCTACGACCGCTACAACGACACCGTGGGCACCCTCGTCGACACACTGCGCACCTACCACTTCATAAGCAATGTCGCCAGACTGGACGCCGATGTTGACTGGACGCACCGCTGGGGCGGCTTCACCCTCAGCGCCGGACTCGGCGTGGGCGTGAAACACGAACACTACCAATATATCAGCGACATGCCTTTTGCCGACGACACCGCCACCCTGCAGTTCGACTTCCACCCCTCTATCCACATGAGCTACCGCACCGAGGACATGCACAACTTCAAGCTCAACTACACGATGCGCATGACGGCACCCGGCGAGGAGCAGACCAGCCGATTCCGCCGCTACGGCGACGAGAGCTACAGCACCGGCAACCCGAAGCTGAAGGACGCCTTCACCCACAGCGTCGAGGCAGGGTGGCAGAAGTTCTTCGAGCGCTTCGGCAACGTGGGCATCGAGGCCTACGGCCGCCTGAGCACCAACGAGATAAGCTCGCTGACAGACCGTGTGGACTGGGACGAATACCTGAGGATGAGAGCCGTCAGCGTCTCGATACCCTACAACATGGGCACCAGCTGGCGCTACGGGGCAAGCGTGAACATGACCTACCGCCCCTCGGGATTCTTCAACGTGCGCCTCTATGCCAACGTCTACGACTACGGCTACCGCATGGAGTACGACCGCAACGGCGTGCACCAGACCGACGAGCGGCACATGCCCTCGTGGAGCGCTCGCGTCAACGCCTGGGCCAAGGTGTTCGACCAATACCAGGTGACCCTCGGTGCCCGCTACAGCTCGCCTACGCTGAGCCTGATGAGCGAGCGCAAGGCACGCTACGGCCTGGACTTCGGCGTGCGCAGCGACTTCTTCAAGCGCAAGTTGTCGGTGTTCATCAACGTGCAGGATATCTTCAACTGGGGCGGCCGCTTCGGCTCCGGCTCGGAGAACACCAACCCCTACTACCTGAGCGACGCCACGAACAAGATGACCAACAGTCGCTACATCTCGGCAGGCATCACGCTGCGCTTCGGCAAACTTGAGCTGGAGAAGAACGCCAAGGAAGGCTCAAGCGAGGCCGGCGACAGCCTGTGACGGCGACGGTGCTGCGACGGCGCAAACGCCGTCGCAGCACCTCTCCGACAGAGGCCATATTACGGCGAAAAGGCATCGCCGACAGCGGCCGGAAGCAGGCCGGAAGGACTTCGGGACACAAAAATATTGGCCAAATAACACATTGGAGTACAACAAGAAAAGCCGTCCGGACACAGGAAAAGAGAAAAAATATTTTGCCAGTTCGGAAAATGTTTGTACTTTTGCACCCGCTTTCGGAGAGACGGAAGCCCTGTAAAAAGGAGATTGTCCTATGGTGTAACGGTAGCACATCTGACTCTGGATCAGCTTGTCTTGGTTCGAATCCAGGTAGGACAACGAAGAGCACTGAAAAGGTGCTCTTTTGTTTTTTTCCAGCACAAAGAAAAATAATTATTGCCATTCCGTTTTTATTTTGTATTTTTGCACGCAGTTATTTCAAAGAAAACAATATGGACGCACTGCGAGTGATTGAGATTAAGAAGAGTGTCTTCGCCGACAACGACAGCGACGCCGATGCCCTGCGTAAGGAGCTCAAAGAGAAAGGAGTGTTTCTGCTGAACCTCATGTCGGCTCCCGGCAGCGGCAAAACCACGACGCTCATACAGACAATCAACCGGATGAAAGAGAGCATGAGCATCGGTGTGATGGAGGCCGACATAGACAGCGATGTCGACGCCCGAAAGATGAGAGAGGCCACAGGAGTGGAGTCGATACAGCTGCACACCGGAGGCATGTGTCACCTCGACGCCGAGATGACCCGCCAAGGACTGGATGCCCTTGACCTGAACGCCACCGACCTCGTGATATTGGAGAATGTGGGCAACCTTGTATGCCCCGCCGAGTTCGACACAGGCGCTGTACGCAACGCCATGATACTCTCCGTGCCTGAAGGTGACGACAAACCTCTCAAATACCCATTGATGTTCTCCGTCTGCGACGTGGTGCTTATCAACAAGACAGATGTGATGCCATATTTTGACTTCAGCCTGGAGAGGTGCAAGAAGTACATACATGAGCGTAACCCCAAGGCACAGGTCATACCCATCTGCGCCAAGACTGGCGAAGGTGTGGATGCCTTTGTACAGTGGCTGAAAGATGAGGTCAACAACTGGAAACAAAAATAAACAAAGAATAAAGAGATATGCCAGAGATGTCAAATAAGTTTGTCCCCAAACATTTTGGAGACAAAAACCCCAACCCCAAGCTGATAAAGCTGGTGCGCCACATCACAGACCGCATTCCCGGAAAGATAAAGATGACCACCGAGGCTCCCGAATACTGGGGCTTGGCCTGTATCTTCGAGGATGAGATGGACGCAATCACCCGCGAAGCCTCGCTGGACCTGCTGCTGGACATGCTTCCAGGCAATCCGTTCAAGGTGCGTAAACACTGGACGCGCAACCAGCTGCATGAGCTGAACCGCCAGAAACACTACGCATCGACGGAAGAAGGCTTCGACGCCTTGCTGGACAAGCTGGCTTACCTAGGTATGCTGGAGTACGACTACGGCGACCACTACACCAAGGACGGTCCTGTGCCGGGCACCACCTTCGAGCGTAAAGACCGCGAATACTGGGTGCCGATGTTCGTCCCGGGCAGCGCCGAGTACACCAATATGAACGTAGAGCTGATGGACAAGCATCCAGAGCTGGCGATGTTCTTTGAGCGTATGACTTTCCTGCCGTTGGAGAAGATCACACCCATGGTACCTATGGGCGGCAGCGGCATAGGCATGCATGTCATCCCCGTGGAGAAAGCAATATCCATGGAGAATGAGACTGCCGACATAGAGCATATCTCCTACTGGCTTAAACGCTACGAGGGACATCTTGCCGTCGGCATCTGTTCTTGCCGCTACGGACGCAAGAAACTCGACGAAGGCTGCGCCGACGACTATCGCGACTGGTGTATCGGCGTGGGCGACATGGCCGACTACCTGATAGAGACCAAACGCGGACATGCCATCACCTACGACGAAGCCATCAACATACTTAAGATTGCCGAGGACAACGGCTTTGTACACCAGGTGACCAATATCGACGGCGAAGGCAAGATATTCGCCATCTGCAACTGCAATGTCAAGATATGCAACGCCCTGCGCACATCGCAGCTCTTCAACACACCCAACATGAGCCGTAGCGCCTATGTGGCAAAAGTAGATCCTAAGAATTGCGTAGCCTGCGGTCGTTGCGTGGAATACTGTCCCGCCGGAGCCGTCCGTCTGGGACAAAAGCTATGCACCAAGCACGGCGAGCAGACTTATCCCAAGCAGGAGCTGCCCGACGCAAAGAAATGGGGTCCGCATAAATGGGACGAGGACTACCGCGACAAGAACCGTATCAACTGCTACCCCACGGGCACAGCGCCATGCAAGACCGCCTGTCCGGCGCATATCGCCGTGCAGGGTTACCTGAAGAAAGCCGCCGAAGGGAAATACCGCGAGGCATTGGAGCTCATCAAACGTGAGAACCCGTTCCCCGCCGTCTGCGGCCGTGTCTGCAACCGCCGCTGTGAGGACGCCTGCACCCGCGGCACCATTGACAAGCCCATAGCCATCGACGCCGTGAAGAAATTCATCGCCGAACAGGACCTGCATGCAGAGCACCGCTTCGTGCCGGAAATCAATATTGCGTCAAGCGTCCTCAAACGTTGGGACGAGAAGATTGCCATTATCGGCGGTGGTCCTGCGGGCTTGAGCTGCGCCTATTATCTCGCCACTATGGGCTATCGTCCCACGGTATTCGAGAAGAACGCCATCCCCGGCGGCATGCTTCAATACGGCATCCCGTCTTACAAACTGGACAAGGCCGTCATCAAGGCCGAGATTGACATCATGCGCGAGATAGGCGTAGAGATACGTACCGGCGTGGAGGTGGGCAAGGACATCACCCTGCAGCAGCTACGCGCGGATGGATATAAAGGCTTCTATGTGGCCATCGGCTGCCAAGGAGGCCGCCTGCCTGGCATCCCGGGAGAGACCCTCACCGGCGTCACCACAGCCATCGACTTCCTGCATGCCGCCAATTGCGGAGACACAAAAGTGAACGGCAAGGTAGTCGTCGTGGGTGGTGGCAACGTAGCCATCGATGCGGCCCGTGTGGCCAAACGAAGCGGTGCAGCAGAAGTCACCATGCTCTCTCTGGAGACCGAGGACATCATGCCGGCATCGCTGGAAGAGCGCCGCGAAGCCCGTGAAGACGGTGTGGCAATAAACCCCGGCTGGGGCCCCAAAGAGGTGCTCGGCGAAGGTAGTGTCAGCGGCATTGTCTTCAAGAAATGCATCTCCGTGTTCGACGAGCAGCACCGCTTCGCGCCAAAATATGATGAGAACAACACCATCACCATCGACGCCGACATGGTCATCTTCGCCATTGGCCAGACGGTGGTGCTGAACGACCTGCTGAAAGACACCAAGGTAGAGCTTACACGTGGCGTATATCCTGTAGCCGACAAACTCACCTACCAGACGGCCGAACCTGACATCTTCGTGGGTGGCGACTGCTACAGCGGGCCCAAATTCGCCATTGACGCCATAGCCGCCGGCCATGAGGCCGCCGAAAGTCTGCACCGCTACGTGCAGCATGGCCACATGACCATCGGGCGCAACCGCCGCGACTTCATTGAGCTGAACAAGGATGACATACAGGTAGAGAGCTACGACAACGCCTCACGTCAGGAGGAAGGCGTCACCGAGCAGCCCGACAAGTTCCGCGAGTACATGAAGACCCTCACAGAGGAGCAGGTGCGCACCGAGACCTCGCGTTGCCTCTCTTGCGGCGCTTCGGTAGTTGACGAGAACCGCTGCATAGGCTGCGGCATCTGCACCACCAAATGCGCCTTCGATGCCATCCACCTCTTCCGTGAGCATCCTGAAGCCAGCATCATGCGCACCTCAGAGGATAAATTCAGCGGCATACTACCCTACATGATAAAACGCACCGGTAAAATCATCTTCAGCAAGAAAGACTGATGCACGAGTTGGGCATAGTATTCTACATCATACGCGACGTGAAGCAGGTAGCGGAAGCCAACCATGTGGAACATGTGGCCTCCGTGGTTATGGACATCGGCGAAGTATCTACCGTTGTGCCGCACCTGCTCAGCGACTGCTGGCGCTGGGCTGCCGACAAGGAGCCCATGCTGCAAGGTTGCGAACTGGAGGTGAACACCATACCCGCCGTCACATGGTGTGACCAATGCAAGAGCGAATATCCCACTGTCGCCCACGGACGCACATGTCCACATTGCGGCAGCGGCAACACCTGGCTGCTCCGTGGCAACGAGGTGGAAATACGCGAGATAAAAGTATAATCTTCAAACTTTAACAACTATGGCTTGTTTTATAGTACCCATGACCCAGGCGATAGCCACCACTGTCTATCGCAAACTGAACGCCAAAAAGATCGAGGCGACAGGAGCTACCGTCCTGATGCGACATGTGCCGGCATTGGAGAAGATGCTCTGGGGCGGCACCGTGATGCTTGTCGTCGACCACATCATCAACGGCGAGGTGACTTGGCGCTACCCCTTCTTCACGGCCCTCACCGAAGCCGGCGGCGCCGAGGTGATGCTGCGCGAGATGCTGACCGTCGGCGTGCCGATGTCGCTCGTGCTGACCGCCGTATGGGTGGTCTACGCCTTTGCCAAAGAAAGGAAAAGAAAAACAATCATTTCATAACTAACTAAAAAAACCAACATTATGTTTTTCCAAGTCTATGGGGCTAATGCCCTCGTACAATGGGGAATGCTGCTTGTCGTGCTGGCAGGTCTGATTCTCTGGAACGAATTTGCCCGTCGCACCAAGATGGGCGGAGCCATCACATTCTTCGTCATCCCGGTACTGCTGACGGTCTACTTCGTGGCCATCGCCATCGGAGCACGCAGCGGTGCCGAATGGGCAGTGAACAACCAGACCCACATCTACATGAACGGCTGGTTCCACTACGCCAAACTCTATGCCGCCCTCACCGGCTGCATCGGCTTCATGATGATCAAGTACAAATGGGGTATCGGTGCCAAGCACTGGTTCAAACCATTCCCCTTCGTCATCGTCGCCATCAACATCCTGATTGCTGTGGTATCCGACTTCGAGAGCGCCGTTATGGGCTGGAACAAGTGGTGGCTCAGCAGCGAGGGCGTGTGGCTCTTCGGCGGCTGGCACAACGTCTTCAACGGCCTCGCCGGCATCTTCAACATCTTCTGTATGACCGCCTGGTGGAATGTCTACGCCTCGAAGGACAAGAAAGACATGATCTGGGCCGACATGACGTGGGTCTATATCGTCATCTACGACATCTGGAACTTCGCCTACACCTACAACTGCCTGCCCACTCACAGCTGGTACTGCGGCATCGCCCTGCTGCTGGCTCCCACGGTGGCTGCCCTGTTGTGGAACCGCGGCGGCTGGATCCAGAACCGCGCCAACACGCTGGCCATCTGGTGCATGTTTGCACAGGTATTCCCCCTCTTCCAGGAAACCTTCAAGGACGGCCGTCAGTGGTTCGGCTGGGCCGTGCTGCCCGTGCAGTATCCCGATGGCGTCGAGACCATCAAACAGCTCTACGACGTCGCCGGTGGTGAAGCCGCCGCTGTCGGCACCACAGTTGACACCGTTGCCGCCAACCCCACCATGATGACCGTCATCAGCGCTCTGGCCCTGGTGACCAACATCATCGCCCTCACCTACATCATCTGTGTCTCGAAGAAACGTCACATCAACCCCTACAAGCAGGACGTCTTCGTCAACCAAAAGTACTACAAGGACGCTATGGCCCGCGCCGACGTGGACTAATCGTCACCTTGCCATAAGAAGGGTGCCCCGTATTATTATTCCGGGGCACCTTTTTTTATTTATAATTCCTCATATATTAGGAAATTTGTGTATATTTGCACAAGAAATAAAGCATCAAATATAATGAAGAAAACCTTTGCATTACTCACAATGGCAGGACTTTTGGCCACCTCGGCGGTGGCTCAGGAGCACGCCATACCGGGCAAATATGCCGGCATGAACACGGTGACGCTGTACGACTCCACGGGAGTGTATATGGAAGAGTCGGGCCTGAGCCATGTGCAGACACACAGGCTTATAGAGATGTACTCGTACAAAGGCTGCTCGCAGTGGAGCACCGTGAAGATCGACTACGACCCCCTGTCGGCCTACTGCGACATCACACATGTGCTGGTGCACCGCATCGGTGGCGGCACCGACACGCTGGTGTGGCCCGGACGCGAGGGCAACGCCACGGTGTATGACTACGTAGCCCCCGCCCGCATGATATACTGGGGCGCCAGCCAGAAGATGGTGGAGGTGGGCCACATGGACCCCGGCGACAAGCTGGAGGTCTGCACCTACAAGAAAGGCTACACCTACGCGCTACTCACAGACGGTCAGCCGTCACTGAACGGCACCTTCGCCGCACTGCCGGCGGGCGACGATAGGTACGTGCCGCCAATGCGCGGACACTTCTACGACATAGTGCCGTTCTGGAGCAACCAGCCTGTAGAGAACAAAGTGTATCAGGTAAACATCCTCGACAGCAAGAATCTGCAATACAAGGTGTACAACGGCGAGCTTAAGGTCACGCATACCGCAGCCGAGGAGGAGGGGCGCACGCTCTACACTTTCGAGCGCAATGACATCATGCCGCTCAAACGCGAGCCTCGCGCACTGGCCAATAACGACATACAGACGAAGTTGCTGCTGAGCACCAGCCCCGACTGGCAGGCCAAAAGCCGCTGGTTCTTCGGCGTCAACGAGAGCTACGGCAGCTTTAAGCCAACGCCTGCTGTGCAGAAGAAGGTCAACGAGCTGCTGCGCGGCGCCAAGGACGAGATGGACAGCATCAGCCGTTTGACACACTGGGTCGCCGACAACATACGCTATGCCGGTATCTCCATGGGCGAGGGCGAAGGCTTCACGCTGCACAATCAGGAGATGAACATGACAGACCGCTGCGGCGTCTGCAAGGACAAGGCCTCCACGCTGATAGGCTTCCTGCGCGCCGCCGGCTTCAAAGCCTACGCCGCCATGACCATGGCGGGCGAGCGCATCGACCGCATACCGGCCGACCAGTTCAACCACAGCGTCTGCGCCGTACAGCTGCGCGACGGACGTTTCACCATGCTCGACCCCACCTGGGTGCCCAATGTGCGCGAGCTCTGGAGCAGCGCCGAGCAGCAGCAGGGCTACCTCATAGGTACGGCTGAAGGCTGCGACCTGATGGAGACACCTATCTCGCCTGCCGAGAACCACTACATACGCATCAGCGGCGAGAGCAGCATCGACAAGGACGGCACCCTCACAGGCACCATCAGCATCACCGCCGAAGGCCAGAGCGACGCCTCTGTGCGCGGCGTCTTCAGTGCACGCCAGAGCGAGTGGCGACGCAACCTCGAGCTGGAGCTCCTCAAGATTGCCCCTACGGCAGAGATTATCGACATACAGTACACCGACCCCGACCGCTACCTCGAGCAGCCCGTCAGCATCACCTACAAGTACCGCATACCGCATTTCGCCGTCGTGGAGAAGGACGCCATAGAGTTCATCCCCCTCACCGCACGCAATTTCTACAGCCGCGCCATGAGCCACCTGTTCTTCGACTTCAGCAAGGAGACCCGCCAGCAGCCTTTCAGCGACCGCTGCTCACGCCTCATCCAGATCCAGGAGACCATCACACTGCCCTACGAATACAAGCAGTTCCACTACCCGATGGTCGACGGTATCGCCGACCCCGCGGCCAGCTTCGGCTGCGGCTTCCAGATGGAAGGCAACAAGCTCACTTTCGGCGAGAGCCTGTTCTTCGGCAAGCGCCTCTACGACGCCGACGACTGGATGCCATTCCGCGCCAGCGCCATGAACCAGATAAAAGTGTCACAAACCCCGGTAATCTTAACTAAATAAAGCCATGAAAAAGATACTTTTTGCAGCAATAGCCATCATTATAGGCACCACCGCCACCGCTCAGCAGCCAGACGCTATCTACAAGCTGCTGCGCTATGAGTGGACTGTCAACGCCGACGGCACCACCGACTATCACTACCGCCACGAGGTGCAGATACTCCGCAACCGCGCACTCACAGCCTATGCCGACAAGGGTGAGACCTTCGTGGTATACAATCCAGACATCGAGGAGCTCACCGTCAACGAGGTGTACACAATTCAGAAAGACGGCACTCGCGTCAACATGCCACAGAACGCCTTTGTCTACCAGCTGCCGTCAGAGTGCGCCAACTGCGGCCGCTTCAACCACATACGCGAGCTCGCCATGGTACACACAGGCATGGAACTGGGCTGCACCATAATCGTCGACTACACCATCCACCGCCGCTACAACTTTCTCCACGAGAGCATCCCCCTGAAGCGCGACTGCCCCGTGGAGACGCTCGAGGTTCTGGTGAAATACAATCACGACGACATGGACCTCCACTACGCCATCGACGGCTCACAGAACCTGCAGATGGACGACAAGGACGTGACACGCAGCGAGTCTATCAACACCGACAACAACAGCCGCGTGCTCCACTACACCTTCAAGAACCTGCAGCAGGCACCGCGCGAGCCTTACATGCCCGCCGACATCATCCCCGTGCTGCGCCTCTACAACGGCACACCCGAGTTCACCGTTGCCGACAGCGGTAAGCCCTTCGACGAAGCCGCCGACGCCATGGGCAAAGTGCAGGGCAAAGGCGGCGTGCTTGAGCAGGTGACAGCCATGCGCAACTACATCGTGGACAACATCCACCTCAACGACCTCAAGCCCGCCACCGTGGGCTACACCGTCGCCTCTCCCGCCGAGACGTGGAACACCGGCTGCGGCACCGCTGCCGACAAGGCCGCCCTGTTGGCAGCCATCCTTTCCGCCGAGAGCTACCAGGCCTCCGTCTGCGGTGAGAACATGGACATGGTGAGCGTCATCATCGACACCCTCGAGTACCGTGTCGACGTGCGCAGCAAAGCACCCATACATATCTATGGCGAAGCACACGACGAGGTAGTCACACGCGAGGCCGACATCACCACCACCGACACAGAGTTCGACACCCTGCAAGACGGCTTCTTCCGCCTCGAGTTGTCCCCCATACCCGGTGCACCGGCAGTCAACGCCTCCAAACTCTCACTGACGCGCACCACGCCCCTACAGAGCAGCGCCTGCGACCTGTCGCAGACCGACACCTACATCCTGCCGAAGGGCATGAAGCTCATGGGCAGCGTCAACGACAAGCTGTCGTTCGACGGCGTGGGTTCCATGCAGGTGACCGTGAAGCAGAGCGGCAACAAGCTCAAGGTCGTGCGCAAGCTGAAGCTCGAGAAGAGCCTGGTGCCCGTGAGCGATTACGCCAACTACCGCAAGCTGATAGCCGCCTGGCAGAGTCACGACAGCGTGATGCTGCGAATGAAGGGAATGAAATAGTGGTCAGTGGCTAGTGGCCAGTGATCAGTATTAGACTAACCACTGGCCACTGGCCACTTTTCGAGTAATTCGCCGTTAAACCTTGTGGTATGCCGTCGGCTCTGCCGACAACCTTGAACTTAGAACCTTGAACCAATCACTCTCCACTGTCCACTACCCACTCTCCAATTTTCAATTCCCCGAACTCATCCCTCTCCCTCTCTCCGCCATCTTGCGGTAGAATTCTCGTTGGGCGGCATCGGTGGCGGGCTGTACCCCTTCAAGTTTCCCCAACATCTGCTGCTGCTCTCGGGTTGGATAGAGCCCAGCGGCCTTACGGGCGGCGACACATTTTTGTAGTTCATAGGCGGCACGCACTTTGTCGCGGTCCATAAGCAGGCGTGTCAACTGCATACGGTAGCCCGTGCGGAACTTCTCCTGTCGCTGGTTCATTATTGCCTGACAGTAGAGTGCGGCCTTGTGGCCGGGGTCGTCAGCCAATTCGGCCAATTCGGCGTAGAGGTAGCTATCGTGCGCACGTCGGAGCATCTGCCGGTAACAATCAATGGCTTTCTCCTTCTCGCCCAGCAGGGCATACGCCACCGCCTGGTAGCGCTGGCAGTGCTTGTCGCGCGGATTGCGTCGCAAGGCCTCCTGCAACAATGGCATCATCTTCTGCGCATTCTCCGCCGTGGGCTTTTCCTGCAGTTCGTGGAATGCCTGCGTGAGCAGCTGACGCACATCCGAAGGTATGGGGTGCGGCAAAGCGGTGCCATCCTGTTTCGAGGTGATGGGTTGCCAATCCACGTCGGTCAGCTGTTCCCCATTCATCTGCACCACATATTCGAGCACAGAGAACTTCTTGCTTTCCTTTCCAAGCACGAGGGCATAGTGGAGCATGCTCTTGCGGGCGCCGCCGTCTTTATCCTCTATATCTGGCAGGATGCGCATCAAAGCCCTGAAAATCTTCTCGGCCTCGTCGAGATGCTTCTCCTGCAGGCGTTTCTTCAGTATATCGTGCGCCGTCCAGAACATGCACAGCGTGGTGTATTTGCCCTGATGCACAGCGTACATCGGACGTATGGCCTCGTAGGCCTCCTCTATCTTGCCTTGCTTCCGCAGGTCGAATATATCTTTTACAGTCATTTTAGTATGCTTTTCGGTTTTTGGCAGCATTGTTTTTATCTCAGCGGTGCTGACTCGCGGCATTTTGATTTGATTTGGCGGCGCTTGCGACCTTCTGTTCGAAGCCTCTTGCGAGGCAGGTAACGGTTTTTCGGACATCTGATAGCCTGTCCGTCTGGCCAGATATACTATGGTACCAAGGGTAACCTGCCCATTGGTATGTGCATAGCAGTAGTCAAGCATCCTACGGCAGGCATCCTCGTCGTATTTGTCGGCATCTTGCCGACTGAGCTGCAGGAATAGCGAGAGACCAGTCTTGGCGGTAAATGTGGCGGCGATGGCATACGCCACACGCATCCAGTTCTCGTATTCGTAGGTAATGGAGCGACCCGTTTCCTGAAGGTAACGAATGATGTCTTTTACGTTATCGATATCAGTCTTCCGATTCACTTTTCTCCTACGCGCGGTAGCGGGCTCTACGTACGTCTGCTGTAGTTTTTCTGCGGTCTTACACTGTGGCACACCACCACTTACCGGCTTTTCCACATAGAACACCCCTGCAGTCTCCTTGACCACCAGTCCTTCGTCCCAGCAGGCGTAGCAGAGACGCGAATAGTCTGAACCCGATTGGTCGATGTCGATGGAATACACTGTCTTGAAATAGTCTGTCAGCTGGCGGAAAGCCTGCCGGTGATGCTCATCCAGCCGACTTTCGTCACCGCCGCCAACTCTCACCAAACCTTTGAGTCCCTGCCCTGATGGCGATTTCCAGTAGGCAAAGATATACTTGTCCTGCCGTAGTTGCTCTGCAACGGTCGATAATGCCTCTTCCGACAGGTGGTCAATATCGATGACAACGATGTTGTTATAGTGGACCAAGTCAGCCTTCGAGTGTCCACCTTCGAATACGCCGCAGAAAGCGACAACAGGCAACATCGACTTGCAAGCCTTGTACATCTCCACGTCACCATCCATCAGGTATCCTCGGGCCTCTCGTACAGTTTTTGCATACCGCCCTGATGCGAAACTCTTCAGCACACCGCCCAACGGGTACCGCTTGGCATTGTGGCCATACACGCTGCTGAATAGCGACACCTCGCACCGCAGCACTTCGGCCACAGGGTATGTATCAACGTACCTGCCGGACATTCCCGCAACGGAATCCGCCGCAGGGCGTTGATGGGTGGATGTATCTGCTGCTGGTGACATACACATTTGATTTCAGTGTGCAAAGATACAAAAATATTGAAAAACTGATAAAAAAATTTTCAATGATTTTCAAATTGGATTATTCTGAAATTTTGAGCGCAGCGACCACTAGTCACTGTCCACTAGTCACTATCCACTGACCACTAGTCACTGAATAAATTTTCTTGAAATTTTGAGCCCGTAGGGCGACCACTAGCCACTAGTCACTATCCACTGACCACTGTCCACTAGCCACTAGTCACTGACCACTGTCCACTTAAAAATTACTCATATTGTATCATGTCGGCAAGCTGCAGGAAATAGTCGTTGCTCCAGATGTCAATATCATGAGCGTTCTTCAGAAAAGGCTTGACGTCGCTCTTCACCTGGGTCATGTCTGCTGAAGCCAACGTCTCTTTGAGCAGTTCGGCAAACTGCTTCTTGCCCAACTCCCTGCCGTTAAATTCTCTGATTCTCACCTGAAGATGATGGAAGTTCAGTGGGACACTGTTACGCACATACCACTCGAAATCGTACCAGTCACGGCCCTTGACGCGGTTCTTCAAAGTGCGGAACACCAAGGCGTGCATCTTGCCGGCAAACAGATTGGGGAGCGTCAGACAGCGTGTCATGAACGAGAAGGGTTGCAGCAGCAGTCGCTCCTCGGTGTCGAACTCCAGCGGAGGCTGCGTGTCCACCTCAATCTTCACCTTTATGCATTTCTCCGTGCGGAACGAGAGTTCATAGACATCGGTATTGTCCTTCAAGAATGCCGACTCCACCTGGCCGAACGACTGCTTGCTCTTGAGGGTAATCTCCACTTCACGTCCCAGCAGACGGCATTCGTCTATGATGGCGGGGAAATACTTCTCCATCGAGAACGATGGGTCTTTTCTCAGCAATGTGAAATCCATGTCTTCCGAGAAACGCTCCAAGCCGTGGAAGATTCTCAGGCAGGTGCCGCCATAGAAAGCGGCCTCGCTAAAAAAGCCTCCGCGGTATAGGCCACTGAGCACCACTTGCTGCAACACCTCGTAAGTGGCGTTGCGACGTGCATCCACGCTGTCCATCGGGTATCGCGACAACATCTGTTCAAATATATCTCTGTTCATCGTACAAGGTTTATCAAATGGGTTATAAGTTCGGCCTTCACCGCAGCGTGTTCGCGGCATTGCTCCAGCAACTTGACATCGAAAGTACCCAATGCATCCATCTCGAACCGCAAATCAGAGGCCAGATACGCCTCCAACTTCTTGGAACTTGACACAGCGATGCCGGCGGTCTTGAGGAGCAGGTCGCACAAGGCCTTCTCAGGAGAGGCGATGAGGTAGGTGTCTTGACCCTCCTGTTCCTGACGGATGCCGATGGGGAAATAATCCACGCCACAGCTGCGATAGGTGAACCTCCCCAATGGGGTGTCGAAGCTGCGGTTGTGCTTGATGGACATCGACTGTGTTTCGTATACCCGTTCAGGGATCAGTCCATAATGTCGCAACGCACTCTGGAAGCTGACATACGACGGACCATATAGATGGTTGGCGATAAGGAATGGCACCGGCATGGCGCCATCTTCCGCACTCCTCACATACAGACCTCTTTTCAGTCTGATGATACGGCCGTCATGTTCCAGATACCGTGCCTTATCGCTGATTTGCTTCGTTTGGGGAAACAAACACAGCAGCACCGACGGAGCAAATGGAATGTTACCTACCTGATTTAAAGCATCTTCCCTCATTATTACATTCTTTTTTCACACTGCAAATATACAAAATTTCGTACAGTTAAACGAAAAAATATCGTTTTACTGTACGAAATTTATTCTTTGTAAACTGTTTGCCGGCCAAAACTACACCCCCAAAAGAAGGGGCTGACCACTGGCCACTATCCACTGTAAATATTTTCTAGTAGATTTTCTTGAGATTTTGAGGCCTCCGGCCGACCACTAGCCACTGGCCACTAGCCACTGACCACTTTTCGAGTAATTCGCCGTTAAACCTTGTGGTATGCCGTCGGCTCTGCCGACAACCTTGCTGCCTGACCTCCGGTCACGGCCTGCGAGCCTGACGAGCAAACCTTGAACCTTGAACCAATCACTGACCACTAGTCACTAGCCACTGACCCCTCTTCTCCCCTACTTAATCAAATTCCCCAGTATATCCCGCGTCAGCGTCCGCGTGAGGCTCGACGTAGTGTTCTTCACAATCTTCTGCCCCATGCTGGTCTTGCTCTTGGTCTTCTTGCCGCTCACGGCGTCGCTCACGGCGGTGCCGGCGGCTGTGGCCAAGGTGGCTGTCACGGCGGTGAGGGCCGCCTTCAGCAGTTTGCTGCCGATGCCGCTCTTCTTCTTGGGAGCCGTCTCGACGGGAGCGGCCTTGCCGCCCTTGGGCTGCACCACGGGAGCCTCTTCCTGCTCCACGACGGCATTCTCCTCGGCTTCCTTGATGAGCACCTCGAAGGCACTCTCACGGTCCACCATCGTGTCGTACTTGCCATAGATGCGGCTCGAGCGCACGATGGCGCTGCGCTGTTCGGGCGTTATGGCGCCTATCTGACTCAGCGGGAAGAGTATCTTGGCGCGCTGCACCACATTGGGGGCGCCCTTCTCGTCGAGGAAGCTCACCAGAGCCTCGCCGGTCTCCAGCTCCATGATGGCCTCGTCGGTCTTGAACGACGGGTTGGCACGGAACGTCTCGGCGGCGGAGCGCACAGCCTTCTGGTCCTTGGGGGTGTAGGCGCGCAACGCATGCTGCACTCGGTTGCCCAGCTGTCCGAGTATATTCTCCGGTATGTCGGTCGGGTTCTGCGTGACGAAGTATATGCCGACGCCCTTGGAGCGTATCAGTCGTATCACCTGCTCAATCTTGTCCACCATCGCCTTCGAGGTGTCGTCGAAGAGCATGTGGGCCTCGTCGAAGAAAAACACGAGGCGCGGCAGCTCCTGGTCGCCCACCTCGGGCAGCGTGGAGTATAGTTCGCTCATGAGCCACAGCAGGAAGGTGCTGTAGAGCTTGGGCTGCAGCATGAGTTTGTCGGCGGCCAGCACATTCATCACCCCCTTGCCACCTTCTGTCTGCAGCAGGTCGAAGATGTCGAAGCTCGGCTCGCCGAAGAAGCGGTCGGCCCCCTGCCCTTCCAGCTGCAGCAGGGCGCGCTGGATGGCGCCCACGGTGGCGGTGCTTATGTTGCCGTACTGCGTGGTGTACTCCTTGGCGTGCTTGGCCACATAGTCAAGCATGGCGCGGAGGTCCTTCATGTCGAGGATGAGCAGGCCGCGCTCGTCGGCAATGCGGAACACGATGTTCAGCACACCGTCCTGCGTGTCGTTCAAGCCCAGCAGGCGGCTCAGCAGCTGCGGGCCCATCTGGCTCACGGTGGCGCGTATGGGGTGCCCCTGCTCGCCGTAGACGTCGTAGAACCGCACCGGGCAGGCCTGGAACTCGGGGTTCGGCACCCCGAACTTGTCCTTGCGCTTCTCTATGAAGCCGCTCATCTGTCCGGCCTGGCTGATGCCGCTCAGGTCGCCCTTCATGTCGGCCATGAAACACGGCACGCCGGCCTGGCAGAACGTCTCGGCCATCACCTGCAGCGTCACCGTCTTGCCGGTGCCCGTGGCACCTGCTATCAACCCATGGCGATTGGCCATGCGCCCCACAATGCTCAGCGCCCCGTCGTCGCAGTGGGCTATGTATAATCCTTGTTCTTTAGAATACATACTTTAAGTGGCCAGTGGCCAGTGGCTAGTGGCCAGTGGGCTGGCACACCAACAACAAACCTTTGCTGGACTTTATTTATCGTTTGACAATCTACTTACTATCTTTAAGTGGCCAGTGGTCAGTGGCTAGTGGCCAGTGATGTTACGCAGTCCAACCGCGGCAGCCCACTGGCCACTGGCCACTATTCACTGACCACTTTTATCGTTTGACAATCTACTTACTATCGTATTCAACATTTTGCCAATCTCCTTGAGCAAGCCCAAACACACCTCCGTATCCTCCCGTTTCAGATATCCCACCCTTTCACAGAGAAGCAACTGCGTCTCCAATTCCGACCTAGAACCCTGTGCTACTCCTACAAACCTAAGAAAATCAGCCGTAGTATTACGTTCCTGTCCTTCCGCTATGTTTGAGGGTATAGACACCGCACAACGCCTCATCTGGTCCGACAGTGCAAATAATTCCTCCTTCGGCAACTTCTTTACCAAGACATAAACCTGTTCAGCCACCAGCATCGCCTTTTGCCAAACAATCAGCTCTTTGTAATCCTTAACTGCCATAATCATTCACTATTCACTAGTCACTATCCACTGACCACTATCCACTATCCACTATCCACTATCCACTAGTCACTATCCACTAGTCACTATCCACTGACCACTATCCACTATCCACTATCCACTAGTCACTATCCACTATCCACTAAAACGTATAATTGAAGCCGAAGCGCAGCATCGGGCTCTCCCAGCGGAGGGTCTCCATGAGGGTGTTGAGGCCGGCATACATGGTGCTGGTCGTCAGCACATCCTGCACCTTCTCGCCGTCGACCATGTGGTAGTGCCCCGGCCGGTCGGCGTCGCGGTATTCCTTGTCGACGATGTAGCCCACGCTGAGGAAGTCCAGGCTCAGCTCGGCGCTGAGATGCTCCGAGAACTCGTAGGTCAGCGTCGGACGCAGGCTTACACTCCAGCTGAAGTTGCGCACGCTGTCGTCATACGGGTCGGTCTCGATCAGCTCGCCGCCGTTCTTGTAGCCGTTGTAGCTGGTCGTGATGTTGGTGTATCCCATGCTGCGTATCGTGCCCTGCAGCATCAGGTGGAAGTGTATGTTGCCATACCTGAAGATCTCGTAGCGGATGAAGGGCTGCACCGTCCAGCCGGCGCGCTTGGTCACAGTGTCGAGGTTGGTGAACGTGTGCACCTGCCCCACCCCGTCAAGGTCGCCCGTGAACGACGTGCCCAAGGCTTCGGCCGACGTGCTGAGGTAGCCGCCCATGACGCCGACGAAGAGCTTCGGCGTAGGCTTGTAGCCGGCCTGAAGGCCAGCGAGCCACGTCGACGACTTGTGGAAGTCGTCGTTCCACGAATTGACGCTCTTTTCTCCGTAGTAGCCACCCTGCAGACCGAGGGCGAACTGTGCATTGGCCGCTGCTGCAAACATCACAGCGACAACAACTAAAGCTATTCTTTTCATCATCTTTTTACAAATATTCAATTTGCAAAGTTACACAATCCGCCCGACATGGCAAAATTTTTTTTTACTACCCACTACCAACTCCCCACTACCCACTATCCACTGACCACTGACCACTTGTAGTTATCGTTATCGTTATGGTTATGGTTGGTTTTAGGAAGTGAAAGGGAGTGAAAGGGAGTGAGAGGACAAATGTTAAAATTAACTTTTTTTTCAATCATGTCGTGAAAAAAGCGTACTTTTGCATTTCAAACAACAGAAAACATGGTAGAGATTACAAGAACCTTCGACCTGCTGGATTTGCTTGTGGAACAATATCCTAAAGACGATATCCTGGCGGGTAAAGTGAACGGCGAATGGGTGAAATACTCGTCGCACGACTACTATAAATATGCCCACTATCTTGCCTACGGCCTTTGCGAAATGGGGCTTAAAGAGGGCGACCGCGTGGTGACTATGAGCGCCAACTGCCCGGAGTGGAATTTTATCGATATGGCGCTGGCTATGAGCGGCATAATACATGTGCCGATATACCCGACGCTGAACACCGAGAGCTATCTGCACATCCTGCGCCACAGCGAGGCCACGGCGGTCTTCGTGAGCACCAAGGTGCTGCTGGGACGCCTGCGCCCGGCCCTCGACCAGATGGAGAACAAGCCGCAGGTATACACCCTCATGAGCGTAGACGACGAGCACCGCATGCTCGAGATACTGAAGGCCGGCATCGCCAACCGCGACAAGTGGATGGGCGAGATAGAGCGCCGCAAACGCGAGATCAAGCCCGACGACTGGATGACCATGATATACACCAGCGGCACCACGGGTCTGCCCAAAGGCGTGATGCTCAGCCACCGCAACCTCTGCAGCAACTTCATGGCCCACGCCCAGGTGAACCCCTGCGACTACCGCCACAAGTTCCTCTCCTTCCTGCCGCTCAACCACATCTACGAGCGCTCGATGAACTACCACTACCAGGCCAAGGGCATAAGCATCTACTATGCCGAGAGCATGGGCACCATACAGCAGAACATGCAGGAGATCGAGGCCGACGGCTTCTGCGCCGTGCCCCGCGTGCTCGAGATGGTCTACGACAAGCTCTACGCCGCCGGCAAGGACTTCCGCGGCATCAGAAAGAACATCTACGACTGGGCTTTCCGCCACGGCAAACGCTACGACTACACGCTGCTGAAGAAGGTGAGCCTGTTCTACCAACTGGCGCAGTGGTTCCTCGACAAGGCCGTGTACAGCAAGTGGCGCGAAAAGTTCGGCGGCAAACGGCTGACGGTCATCACCGGCGGCAGCTCCATACAGCCCGACATGGTGCGCCTCTTCGCCGCCGCAGGCATCAACATCTACGAGGGCTACGGCCTCAGCGAGACGTCGCCCGTGATAGCCGTCAACGACCCCGCACACCACCAGGTGAAGATTGGCACCGTGGGCCCGATCCTGGAGGGCGTGGAGGTGATGTTCGACGAGGACAGAGAGATCCTCACTCGCGGTCCGCACGTCATGCTGGGCTACTACAAAGACCCCGAATACACGGCGCAGGTCATCGACAAGGACGGATGGTTCCACACCGGCGACATCGGCGAGCTGGTGGGCGGCAAATACCTGAAGATCACCGACCGCAAGAAGGACATCTTCAAGCTCTCGGCAGGCAAATACGTGGCCCCACAGCTGATAGAGAACATGCTGCGCGGCTCCGAATACATAGAGCAGGTGATGGTCATCGGCGAGAACGAGAAGCAGGTGGCCGCTATCGTCAGCCCCAATTTCAACACCCTGCACTACTGGGCGCTGAAGCACAAGCAGCACTACCGCGACAACGCGGAGCTGGTGAGCCTGCCCGAGGTGCAGAAGAAGATGCGCTCGGTGCTCGACGAGTACAACAAGAACCTGGCTCCGCACGAGCAGATCAAGCAGTTCCGCATAGTGGCCGACGAGTGGACGGCGGCCAACAACCTGCTCTCGCCCACCCTGAAACTGCGTCGCGGACCGCTGATGGAGAAGTACAAAGACATCGTTGCCGACATCTACGGCAAGGACAAGAGCTCCACGTCGGGCCTCTTCTCCGCCTTCAAGAGCGTCGAACTGCCCACCATGCCCTGGGTCAAGAAGAGCTGAAAAACCATGGATAAGAGATTCTACATGCCGGTATTGTTGGTGACGCTGCTGCTCTGCGCCTGCGGCTCACAGAGGGAGTACGCCTACCTCAAGGACGCCCCCCGCGACGAGGAGATGCCCATCGTCAACAACTACACCACCACCATCTTCGCGGGCGACCGCCTCGTCATACACGTGGACAGCCGCACGCCGCAGAGCACCTACCCCTTCAACGAGGGCACACGCCGCGCGCATACCGACAAGACGTCGGCCGTCAAGGAGCCCGACGGATTCCTGGTGGGACAGGACGGCAACATCGTCTACCCCGTCATCGGCAGGATTCCCGCCGCAGGGCTCACCCTCGACGAGCTGGCTCGCTCCATCGAAGGGCGTCTGGTGGAAGGACGCTATGTCAAGGACCCGACGGTCACCGTCACCATGCCCAGCTTCCACGTCACCGTAGTCGGCGAGGTGGCCACGCCGCAGATGATACAGGTCGAAGGCAACCGCATCACCATCTTCGAGGCTTTGGCCATCTGTGGCGACGTCACCATGGACGGTCTGCGCGACAACGTCAAAGTCATACGCTACGAGGACGGCGAGCCCACCGTCGGCGAGATCGACCTCACCTCGGCAAGTGCCCTCGATTCGCCCTTCTACTACCTCAAGCAGAACGACATCGTCTACATCGAGCCCACACCGCAGAAGAAACGCACCGCCTACCGCAACGAAGACTGGCCAAAGTATATAAGTATGACTGCCAGCGGCGTCTCGATAGCCTACACCCTCGTCTACCGAATGCTCATAAACGAAAGGACAAGGATATCCAACCTGAAATAAAAGACAAGGACAAGGATATCCAACCTGAAATAAAAGGAAAAGCCCTGCGGGATGCAGGGCTTTTTTCGTCAGGCTGACCACTGACCACTGGCCACTGATCACTATCCACTGACCACTAGCCACTGGCCACTTGTAGTTATCGTTATCGTTAGCGTTGAAGGCGTAAAACGCCTTCTTCCTCACGCAGCTAAAACTATTGCTTCGAGCTCAGCAGCTCATTAATCTTATTGGGGTCTTGATAGTTGTTCCAGACAGCCAGTATCGTCACCAATGACATTTCGTCAAAGGAATAGAAGATGGTCAGCTGCCGTACATGTATCATGCGCACCTCATATCCGCGATATATAAAGCCATCGCAACGCATCCCGAAGTTAGGGAAAGTGTCAAGCGGGTCAACGGCTTCCTTTATTTTTGTTCTTGCACGTCTGGCGCTGTCCTCACCAAACTCACTATACACATATTCAATCTCAGCATCCAGTTCCCTACGCGCACTTTCAAGCCAAGCTATCTCAAAAGCCATAACGCTTGTCTATTTGTGCAAAGACATCAGTGTTCGAAATCAACTTTTCATCTCCCGTCTCCGCACGACGGATACGCTCCTGAAGAATCTCACGCATCTCCGATGCGCTGTGGGCATTGGGAGAAACGGACTTGTGTTCGTTGGAAGACAAGGTGTCGATAAACTCATCCATACAATACTGCACCCAACGCTCAATGACTTCGTTGCTTTTCAGGTTAGGATTGATACGACGGACCTTCTCGTTATCGATTTTTATATTGACTGTGCACATGACATAATAATAATTCTGTAAGGATAACGTCAGGGAACGACTTTTATTGTGCGAGGGGATAATCACCAGGCATTTTTATACAACTTGTTAATTTTCAATACTGGGACAGGTATCTGTCCCCCGTCCCCTCTTTCAAACTGCAAATATACAAAATTTCGTACAGATAAACGGAAAATTATCGTTTTACTGTACGAAATTTCACTGAAAAAATTTTAAAATCGATTTTTTTATGATTTTGAGCGCAGCGACCACAGAAAAAACAAAAGGCCGATGCGTTAGCATCAGCCCCTTGTTAACGTTATCGTTATGGTTATGGTTGGTTTTAGGGAGTGAGGGGGGAGTGAGGGAGAAATTGGGAATTGAGAATTGACAATTGAGAATTGGCGGCAATCTTACATCTCTAAACTCTATAACCTATAACCCATAACCTATAACCTATAACCTCTAACCTCTTACCACTGACCACTAACCACTATCCACTGACCACTGGCTTAGCCCACATTTCCGGTTCCTACGTAGGCGGAGGGGGAGACGAGGCCGAGGTTGTCGCGGCCGGCGCCGATGGTGAAGCCGTAGACGTGGACGGTGAGGCCGCTCCAGGTGCTGGGGAGACGCATCTCGACGGCTGCGGAGCTGCGCTTGACGGGTGCGGAGAGGATGCCCTGGCCGCTCTCGGGCTCGTAGACGAAGAGGTAGACGTTGTCGTCGGCGTCGGCCATGGGGACGTCGCTGTTGGGGGTGAAGGCGACGCTGACGCGGAGGGGCTCGTCGAAGGAGGCTGCGCTGAAGCCTACGGCGGGGATGTCGCCGCCCTCGGGGGCGAGGAGGATGGCGCCGTACTCGATTTCGGCTACGCCGCCTTCGACGTGGACGGTGTCTTTGTTGATCTTGACGAAGTGGTTGTAGGGGGTGATGTAGGGTGCGTACTTGGCGTAGCGCTCGAGGGAGACCTTGATGCCCTGCTTGAAGCCCTTGGCGAGCTGGGTGAGGGTCTTGAACTTGAGACGCACATCCTGCTCCTTGGAGGAGACCTTACGGTCTTTGGCGACGGTGGGGAGGGCTGCGAAGTACTGTTTGCCGCGGGTGACGCGACCGACGATTTGGCCGATGCGGCCTGACTGTTTGCCGAGGACGGCTCCGAAAGTTTTTGCCATAGCTTTTTTTAGTGTTAAGTTTTAAGTTTTAAGTTTTAAGTTTTAGTTGTTGGTTTGATTTCGAAATCTGGTGCAAAGGTACGAAGGTTTTTCGGGGGTGGATGAGGATTGCGGTGTTTCGGTCGCGATTGGTCCCGATTGTTCCGGATTTGTCGTGGACGGGGGCTCTTTAGGGAGCCCCGAGCCAGTCGAAAATGGCCTTGACTTCGCGGGGTGTGAAGGTTTTTCGGCGGTTGTAGTAGCCCATCTCCTGCAGTTCGTCCCAGAGCATGTCGTTGCGGCGTATCATGGTCATGAGGTGCTTGACGGCGGTTTCGGGGGTGCTGTCGGGGAAGTAGAGGAGGGCGAGTTCTTTCTTGGTGTAGGGGCGGGGATTTGTTTCCATGGGGATTAGGTTTAAGGTTTAAAGATCAGAGTTCAGAGTTCAAAGTTCAAAGTTCAAAGTTCAAGGTTCAAGATTCAAGATTCAAGGGGCAAAGTTCAAGGGGCAAAGTTCAAGGGGCAAAGTTCAAGGGTCGGTTATAGGTTATAGGTTATGGAATAATGGGATCTAGTACGGCTACTAACGGCTAGTAAACGGCTCCTGGACGGCTGGTAGACCTACTGACCACTGAGTAGATTTTCTAAAGATTTTTGAGTAAATTTTTTTGAAATTTTGAGCGCAGCGACCACTATCCCACGCTAGGCAACGCCTATGGCGAAAAATTCGAGTAATTCGCCGTTAAACCTTGAACCTTGAACTTGGAACCTTGAACCAATCACAATTCGCCGTTCCTTTTCACTTTTACAAAGTATTCGCTGTAGTCTTTGCATGAGGGTGGGAGCTGGTGGTGGGTGAGGTTGGGGAGTAATTCTTTCAGTTGGAGGAAGAGGCGTTCGCCGGGGAGGTCGCGGTCGGGGTACATGTGGAATTGAGTTAAGAGTTTGGAGTGGAGGGTTAGGAGTGGATGGAGGTCGTTGGGGTTGAGGAGGGTGGCGGAGGGGATGGCTATGGCTTTGTGGCCGGCGGAGAGGAGTGCCCAGCAGTCGGAGCAGCCTTCGGCGATGTAGAGTACCTCGCCCTCTTTGAGTCTGTTCAGTACTGGCAGATTGTAGATGCCGCATTGCGCTCCCTTCGGGAACTTAAAACGCGGCTCGCCACCAGGCATGAGGTTGCGGTTCTGGATGCCGATGAGGTTGCCGTCGGGGTCGTAGTAGGGGATCTGGAGCCAGTGGATGCCGTTGCGGTCGCGCCAGGAGGTGAGGCGGCACCAGCGGATGACGCGTGGGTCGAGGCGGCGGGTGTCGAAGAGGAAGGCTTTGGCGGCGGGGCTGAGGTAGGGGCGGTCGAAGAAGGGGGCGTAGCGGGAGGCGTCGAAAGGGAGCCTCTCCCCGGCCCCTCTCCCTGGGGAGAGAGGTGTGGAATGTTGGGGTTCGCAGGAGCCGTCGGAGAGGTAGAGGCAGGCTTGTTGGAAGTCTTTGTTGAGGAGGTGGCGGACGAGGTCGATGGTGTCGCCGTGGGCGTCGCAGACGAAGCAGCGGTAGGTGTTCTTCCTTACGTTGAACGACAAACTGGCGTGGTGGTCGTTGTGGAAGGGGCAGAGGGCTTTGTGGTGGCGCACGTCGAGGCCGAGGCGAGAGGCGAGGTCTTCGATGGGGATGGCGCGGAGGAGGGATATTTGTTCTTGTGTCATGATGGTTTTAGTTTATAGATAATAGATAATAGTTTTTTGCTGGCGCAGGGTGTTTTTTATTCTCCTGCTCGCTTCGCTCACGAAATCTGGTAAATCTCGTAGATTTTTTTCCCTTCGGGGATTTGTCCGGGTGCGGGTTCGATTAAATCTCGTAGATTTTTATAAGGTATCGCTTGCTTCGCTTGCGATGGAGTTTTTTTTGCTGGCGCAGGGTGTTTTTTATTCTCCTGCTCGCTTTGCGCAACGGTAAGAGTTAAGAGTTAGTGGCTAGTGGCCAGTGGTCAGTGGCTAGTGAGTAGATTTTCTAAAGATTTTTGAGTTAATTTTCTTGAAATTTTGAGGCCTCCGGCCGACCCCTATCCCACGCCAGGCAACGCCGCCGGCTCACTTAAAACTCACAGCTCACAGCTTCCTTTCCACTATCCACTAGTCACTATCCACTAGTCACTAGTTACATCTTACATCTTCCCTCCTTTCAGGTAGGAGTCGGTTTTGGTGTAGAGGGCGGTTTGGTCGTTGTAGGTGATGAAGCCGCGATTTTTCCATACGTTGAGTTGGTGGTGGGTGCCCTCGCGGCTCTTGCCGAGGGTGGTGCGGAGGGCTTCGAGCTGGGCCTGGCTGAAGGTGTCGGGGAGGCTGTCGAGCATATTCTTCGGGCCGCTGCGCTGCACCTCGTCGGCAAGGAGGTCTGTCCCTTTGAACAGGTCGCCGAAGACCTGCACCTTCGACCATAGGTCATAGTAGCAGAACCACACCACGAACTCACCGATGGAGCGCGTCCAGTCTTGGTCGTTGAGGATCCAGAGGGTGGCGCCTTTCTTCCAGGCGGCGAAGATGCTGCGATGGGAGAGCTCGAAGAGGGTGTCGTCGTCGGCGAGGTCGGCGAGACGGGCCATCTCCTCCGCCAGCTGGTCGGCGACCTTGTTGAGCTGCTTCACCTCGAAGTGTCCCTTGCAGTTGTCGAGTCTCAGGAGGTACTCGTCGAGCTGGGCGAGGAAGCTCTTGTCGTAGGTCCCTTGACGCGGGATGCGTCCGTCGCGTTCGCCGCGAGCCTTGTAGGCGAAGGGGATGCGGCCGAAGAAGCCGTTAGTGAGGTCTTTCTTGTAGAAGGCGCGGGCGGCGTCGGGGGTGGAGCTGAAGGTGAGGTTGACACGGAGGACCGGGTCGCCGGTAACGCCCTGCTCGGTGGCGCGCAGGGCGCCGGCGCCGCGCTGCATGTCGTAGATATTGCGGACGGTCTGGCTCACCTGGCGGTGACTGCCGCACATGCGGTCGGCCATCTCCACCTCCGGGAGGTTGAGGTATTGAGTGCGGCCGCCCTGTTTCTCGAGCGCCATAGCATTCTGGAGGAAGGCGGCGTTGGTGAGGTCGGCCGGCGGGAACCAGAAGGCCACATCGGGACGTTCAGGCTTCTCCTTGTTCGAGCTGCGGGTCTTCACCTGGCGCTGCCAGTCGGCCAGGCGCTGGTATTCGGTCTCATCGTGGGCGCGGAAAGAGCGCATGACAGTCTCAATCAGGTGCGTCAACTGGGCCTTTCCTATGCCCGAAGGGCCGATGAGATGGCCCATTTGGCCACACAGTTCGTAGAATTTGTTGTCGGAATAGAGGAATGAGACTCCACTCAGATGCGCCGCCAGAGCGGGTATGACCATCGGAACAAGGGGTTCCCGCATCTCTTTTGATGCCTTTGAGAGGAGAAATTTGCAGAATTCTGTGCCTTTTGAGGGCTTGGGCATCGGAGGTGCCACACGGTTGAAGATATTGTAACTCATTATTTTCTTGAAAATCAAATGATTTTTTGATGTTGTTTTTTCCGGTTGTCAGTCTCAGTCTCAGAGTCTCAGTTGTTTTAAAAGGCATATGCACATCCCGCCCTTCTTCTATCTATCTATCTTATTATTAAATAATTATAATAGAAAAGAAAGGGTAAAGGGAGTTAGAAATGACTTTTTTTTCAACTGAGACTGAGACTTGAGACCGTTGCTTGGGTGGGTAGGCTACTTCTTCGAGGCTTTCTTCCCTATCGGGCCGGCGATCATCTGCCCTACCTTCTGGGCGATGGCGAGGGACTGGAAGACGAGGCGCTCGGGGAGCTCTGGGAGGTGCTCTTGGGGGAGCGTGAAGACGAAGTAGTAGCGGTGGTCGCGGCCGAGGGTCAGGGAGGCGTTGTCCTCGCGGAAGAGTGCCTTGCCGCGCACGCGCTTGGCCTTCTCGGTGATGTAGACGTTGCCGTCGCGCATAGCCTGCACCTTGCAGTCGGCGATGAAGGGGTCCATCTCGGCGTAGCCGGTGTTGACGAAGTCGAGGATGTGCTGCCGGTTGTCGATGATGCCGAAGGTCATCATGCCGTTGAGCGTTGTGATCTGTTCCACTTGGATCTTTTTCTTGTCGTTTTTCATTGTTGTGAGGGTTTTGTGAGAAGAAGGTCGGATTCTTTGGCCATTTACTCGAGAACATCCTCCTCACTTCCGCTCGGGTTAATTCACTTCGTTTTTCGCTAATTGTACTTATTTCAGCGGTGCTCAAAGCCTGCATTCACGTTGCTTCGGCTCGGCATAGCAAGCCGGCTTGCTCTGCGCTCGCTTTGCGCAACGGTGATAACTTTGTTTTTTAAGGTTAAAGTTAAAGTTAAGGTTTATTTGGTTGATTCCGAAATCGATTTCGACGGCAAAGATAGGACAAAAAAAAGCACCGGAGGCGACTCCGATGCTTAATTAGTCCTTTTAGTCCTTTTTTTAGTCACAGGGTACTCTGGACGTTAGTCCCTGCGTTAGTCCTTTTAGTCCCTTGGGCGGAAACAGCGGTCTATTGTCCGCGCGGTTTGGGGGCTGGGCGCCTTGGTGTTTTTGAGAGTTGGTGGTAACGGCCTGTCGTTCTTGTCGCTGAAGGCGCATAACGCCACCTCCCACCTGGATTGTAGGTAGTTGCGCACCATGTAGGCCAGGCCGCGTGTTGTCCCGTGCCAATGGATGGGGACTGAGGCCGGTGTACCGATGCCGCAGAGGAGGAAGGTGAAGTTGGCGCTCGTCACCTCGTCGGAGTGCAGCAATCCTGCCGCCACCAGGCGGCTGTACACGTCGGCCCAGTGGGCCCGTTGGTAGCTGTCGAGGCCGCAATGCTGTGAGGCAGGCTGCGGCTGCCTCTCTGTCGGGAGCAGCGCCGGCAGGGCGATGGGGCTGCTGCAGGCAGCACACACGCGATCCATCCGAATCTCCAACAGCTTGACCCTCTCTTCAAGATTCAGTTTTTTTCCATTTTCTTTGTTTTTTGGGGTTAGTTTTTATTGTTGTTAGTTAAATAAAAGAGTTCCATTTATCGCACCGCATATATAATCCATCAAAGAAGCAACTCTCACATGTAAAAAAAGACGGACAGCATTTCTGCTGTCCGCCAATCACTCATCACTAACGAAGTAAGATGTAAAATGTAATATGCAAGAAGTCAACAAATCTATTCACTAATCACTATTCACATCCATGCTGCCATTCGCTGTGGGACAGGGGCCTGTCCCTCCGTCCCTGTGAATCCTGAATCTTGAATCCTTAATCCATTACCTTTCTATCGCCTCCTTGATACTCTCCACGATATACCGCACATCCTCATCCGTCACATACGGCCCCGCGGGCAAACAGAACCCGACCTTAAACAGCTCTTCCTCGATGCCATTGGTATACACAGGAGCCCCAGCATACACCGGCTGCTTATGCATGGGTTTCCACGTGGGGCGCGCTTCAATCTTCTTGCCCAGCATAAACACACGCAGAGCCTCCACGTTCTCATTGGGCTGACAATCCGTAGTTGCCGAATCCACCTGATGAATCACCCCCGCAGCACCACCCACCGCTGTCTTGATCACTTCTTTGTAAGCATTCTCCTGTCCTTGTATGCGCACCTCCGGGTCGAGCGTTGCAGCACACAGCCAGAAGTTCGCATCATAGCGAGGATCAGCAGGCTGCTTATGTATATGAACCCCAGGAACGTCCTTCAGCAGCTCTTCATACAGCGCCTGCACGTGCTTATGATGCGCAATATGCGCATCCAGCACTTTCATCTGGCCGCGTCCGATACCTGCACACACGTTACTCATGCGGTAGTTGTAGCCGATGGCCGTATGCTGGTAGTAGGGATACGCATCGCGAGCCTGAGTAGCATACCACATAATCTCGTTGGCCTCTTCCGGCGTGCGGCAAATCAGCGCACCGCCACCAGAAGTGGTAATCATCTTGTTGCCGTTGAAGCTCAGCACGCCGTACTTGCCAAAGGTGCCCAATACTTGTCCATTGAAACGCGACCCCATGCCCTCGGCGGCGTCTTCAATAACAGGAATGCCGTATTTCTCAGCGATAGCCATAATCTCGTCAATCTGGTAAGGCATTCCGTAAAGTGCCACCGGCACAATAGCTTTCGGATACTTGCCCGTCTTTGCCTTGCGGTCAAGAATGGCCTTTTCCAGCAGCACTGGGTCCATATTCCACGTATCTTTCTCGGAACCGATGAATACGGGCTTCGCTCCCAGATACGTGATAGGATGCGAACTTGCGCAGAACGTATAACTCTGCACCAGCACCTCGTCCCCCGCCTTCACACCACAAGCTATCAGCGCCAGATGCACTGCCGCCGTACCTGCACTCAGGCACACCACCTTCCTATCCAAGTTATCGTTAGCGTTATCGTTATGGTTAACAAAGTCCGCCAGACTTTGTTCGAATGCGTTAACGTTAGGTCCCATCGGCACCACCCAGTTCGTGTCGAATGCCTCTTTCACATATTTCTGTTCCCAACCTTCCTCACTCATGTGCGCAAGGCACAGGTAAATCGTTTTTCTTTCTGACATATTATATTTTTTGTTTATTTGATTTCTATACTTTTCCCACAATTCTATTTTACATAATATCCGTCTATCTTTTTGCTTCCGCGTCGTACAAAGACACCCTACCTATTTCGTAATTTCCTTGATGATGTCAAACAATTTGTACATCTGCGAATAAGACTTGTACACTTCTGGCTCCGTTTCATGTAACCTATCAAGTTCACGTGACAGCTCTATTGCCCTCTCCATATCTCCCTTTTCCTTCAGCTCACGATAGATATGCGTCTTGTTGAAGAAAGCCTCAGTCTTGTCATAGTTGGGAATGTGCTTCTTAAGTTCCTGCGCCACGGCATCATAGTCTGCATATTCTTTACTCGACGGGCCTGGCATATAGTGCATCAGAAACCAGTATTCCGTACAAGGACTAGACTCCACAAAGATAATCTTGGGATTGGCTTTCTTCAACGCATGGTAATGTTCCATCTTGTCGTGGTCACCCTCAATCACATCCATATCTATCAGGCATAACACATAATCATACCCCGCGTTCATTCGGACTTTTGCCAGCCTCACAATATCATCAATGTCCGAATGTTTGGGGATGCCGGGCACCAGACTGAACCTGTATCGTTCAGTTGTGCGCATGTCATCCACATAGCGATACTCGGTCAGCCCTTCACCAATAATAGCGATGCTCTTCCGTACTTTCTTATTCCCCTGCCCCATACTCATAGTATTTCATCCATGTCCATATAAATACTGTCCAAGAAAGGCAAATTCACAAGTTTTTCCTGCCTATAGGCATTGTAAACCGAAAGCGTCTTATGCAAGCCAAGGGTTGACAGCCTTATCAGTTGAGTCGCTCCGCCATCGTTCTTGTCTGTAAACCAGATCACATCCCTGCGAATATAATCCTCATCCAGCAGGTTGATGTCGTGTGTAGAAACGATTAGTTGCCCGCCTCGCCTGCTGTTCACCAGGAACACCTTGATAAAATAAGAAAGCAATTCATAGTGAATACTCGTCTCAATCTCGTCAATGGGAAGAATGACACCGTGAACCAATAAATCATAAAGGATAGTAGCCAACCCCATATATCTCTTGGTGCCACGGGACTCCAGTTCCTCGTAAAGTTCCTTATCCCCATTACTGGTATGATGTACAAAGAACATCTCGTCCGTATGCAACGTGCCTTTTTTCAGGATTTCTTCCTTTGCCTTTTCCGTCATCCCCGAGGTATTCTTAATCACCAGTTCCATTTCAGGAGTAATGCCAACTTCCTCTTCATGGATAGCAATATCCGAGATGTTGAAGTCAGAAGCCTTTAAGAAGTGCAGGATGAATTTTTTTAATCGTCCATCTCCGTCACTTGTTATACGACGTTTAGTGAAGCCCATTAGGCTGCTCTGAGGATACATGATAGGAGCTATCCTTTGAGAAAAGAATTCATAAACCAGATTCAACCTTGATTTCTCCACATTCGACTTCCCGAAAGCAGCGATAACTGTTCTGTTATTGATAGTATTGCCTTCTATCGCCTCTCTGCTTTTCTTAACCAGTCCCACCTTTCCACCAAAGACAATATCCGTGGCATCTTTTTCCGCATTATAGGTGCGCTTGTACAACAACGTTGGCTGAACCGAAGAATAAACTTGCAAGGTCTCCTCATAAACAACCTTGTTATCCAACACCAGATTGAGTTTATACCTCTCTCGGTTCAAATAGAAAGTCATTTCAAACTGCGTCCGTTCCTTATTTGACACGTCATCAAGCAAGAAAGGCACAACACCAATCTCATCTCCTTTATTCAGACTGTCATTAACCATGAACTGCGAAAAGAAATCAAGCGCCTTCAGAATGTTTGTCTTACCGGAAGCATTAGAGCCATAGATGCAGCCTATTTTCAAAAGCGACACGCCGTCAGCCACCTCTTCAGTATATATATCACGCGAGGTATTATCATTCGTCGGGACAAAACTCAATATCTGCTCATCCCGCAACGAATAGAAATTCCTGATTTTGAATTCCGCTATCATAATTATTCATTTTCGAACGACGATGCAAAGATACAACAAATTTTCAAAACAAACGATTTTATTTTTAATTTTTGTTCAATTTTCACAAATATGACATATAAATTCTGCCATTTTGTCATTCTCTGGCAGTTGGCATGGAAGTTGCAATATTACAAGATGGCGAGCAAGTTTCAGCGACTTTATTCTCGTCAATAGTCAAAGTCGCAATGTACTGCTCATGGATGCAGCGTTACTAACATAAAACTCAATAAGATGGTATATACAGTACACAATCTTAGAGAAGGAAGTAGAGACGGTAACTGGATTCGGTACTGGGAAGACTCCACTGGCTTGAATGCAACCTACTGCCACAAATTAGGTTGCCTCGCACCAGCCGAGGACGGTGCCCATGTTCAACTTTCCAATTCCAACAACCGTAAATGGTACATTGTTCCTCTTTGCCACAAGTGTAATTGCCAATTCGGCATGGAATTCGATGTCACAGGGCCCCTCGTCAGCGCAACCGACCCAACTGACATTCTCTGGTAATCCTTCACCAGCAGCCTTGGTAGTTACTGCCACTAAGGCCATTTATTGTTAAAACGGATAGCCCGATTCGATGTCAAACCCGAAGGCCTTGGGCAAGCCTTCACAAAGAACCCCTGAAAAGGCAGGGAAAGAACCGACATGTCAAAAACAGTTGAAAAAGCACGTAGTGCTGAAACGGGACGTTTCATTCCGATGAAAGAAGCTGAAAAGCATCCCAAGGAGACCGTTGTTGAAAAGGTGAAAGTTGGGCCAACCAAACATCGCAACAAGTAACCATTCAACAACATTTGACGAGCAAGAGGGTTTAATCTTGGTGGCAGCCATTGTTTGCCCTCTTGTCTCTTTTTTTTATCTCCACATTATACCTTCAGCCTTCTGTTCACCCCAGATCTGCCAAAACAAACAACTGCAAGATTGCCAAAGGCCTTTCAATAACGGTTTCATTGTTTCGCTGGTATTTCAAGAATTCCTTCCTCTCAACTTCGTTCACTTTTATGTTTCCATTATCGTTTGTTCGTTCTGCCTGGATCCGCAGGAAACACGGCCTGCGACTTTATGGAGCAACGGTTTACGTTAAGGTTAACGTTAGCGTTATCGTTGTAACTGGAAACTTCGGGGCAAACCTGTTCACCGCATGAAGTGAAAAACAGGGATGCAAAACGTCTCTGACAAAAAGGTGAACGGATATCGCCGTTTTTGCGGCTCTAGCGCCTACATTGGGTTCATGCCACTATTCCTCGCCCATATACCGAAGCAAGGGAAGAAGCTTGCAATTTATTGATTTTCAAGGTTAGGAAGAGTGCCTGTCCCCTGTCCCACCTGTCCCCTGTCCCACCCCTATATCGAATTTATCATCTGCCACGAAACTAACATTCAACTCACCCTTCGCGGGATTCACCAATTCTGAATCTGCAATTACCCAACGCATTTTGAAATTCGGGCAAAGAGCCGAATCGACATAAAACGCAAATATTGGATGATGTAAGTTATGAGTCAAGGGGTCTGATTTAAACTTCAATTCATTTTCAGGAACGAACTCATCCAAATCCCACATTTCAATTGAAGGGGGTCTATACCCAAATAGTGAGCCAGTAATGGGGGAAACATTTATTCCGAGTTCATTGGGTGTTTGAGGTTCTTCATATGTGAACCATTTTATTGCAGCCTTCTTCTTATAAATCCTAATATTTGCAGGAATATCAAGAAATATATCCATTCTACCCGTTGATGCCGTGCCGTCATTAGCAACAATTATTTCTATGCGCTTCATCCTCTCTTCGCGATCATCTCGTTGGACTTCAAGGCGAATTTTTTTTCTGACTGCTCCAAAAACTTTCTCCTTGTACAATTGTATGTCGCAACTCTCTCTGTTGTCAATGTACGATAACATTGTCCCATGAAATAGAAATCTCCATCATCGATTGATTTTTCCGGCCACCTTTCTTTAAGCATCTCCATCTCTTCGGAAACAGCCTTTTCTATATCAGTTATCGGCGCTCTTTTGATTTGTAATTGACAACTTTCGTTAAAAAATTCCAACTTGGGTTTTGGCATCCGATGCTTCATGCGTTCCAACTCCGCAATAGCTTGTTTAGCCTCCTTTTCCTCGGGTGTCAGTTCTACTGGAGCAAGATATTTGTCATCAAGTCTATATTTCTTAAATCCAAAACGTTTAGCCCGCATCAACATAGCGTTGTCCGAGGAAACCAAGCAGACCTCAGCATGATCAATTCCTGCTTTATAGACAGAGAAAAGAATCATATTGTCATTGCTTTCGAGATTGTAGTATCGTTGTTCCTCCGATGTAGCCAATGGTGTCTCAACAAAAAGTACAGGATATTTGCCTCGAACCTCATCCACCAACAACTGCCCCAGTCTACTTGAAACAGCCTTGGCTCGCCTCTGAACCCTTCCTCTCTCACGGTCTTTCACTTTATCCACCTCCTCAATCACCAGCGCAGGAAAAACAAAGGTTAATTCATCACACCCCATAAGGTCCCGCCAAGGTATATCTTCAAACGAATTGTAATGAATTAATATATTGGTATCAAGGATTATATACATCATCTTCTCTTCGTTTTCTAGTGTCTTATCCGATTAATTAATTATGCATAATACCCAACTTCCCCTTTTTTATAAAACATTTCTCCATATAATCCTTTGCATAATCCAGTTCGTCACCAAAAACATTTTTTATCTCCTCCCAATTGATAGATAAATCCGCTTTATTACCAAATACGTGATACGAATTAATTGCATTGTAGCATTTTTCCACTTGATACCAATTTTGACTGGTATGTTCTGGCTGAGAGAAGAATTCAATCATCCGATCAATCGCAAGATTGGTTCGTCTTCCAATACTCGGCAATTTAACACAATAAGCTTTTGCCAAACGCAACATTGGGTTATCATCCTCTTTGAACAATAATACGGCGTCCCATTCCTGACTTTTAAAGAATTCATTCATACTGGTGGCGATAGCATTCTTTATATCCCTCTTATCTATCAGGAGTTTCGCACCACTATCTATCTCAACATACAAGCGACTCAACACCTTTGCACATTTTTCGAACTGACCTTTGTACAACCATTTGTTTGCCAGAGAAACCACCAACCCTTTCAGTTGTTGATACAATTTGGCATCATACAACCGCAAATCCAACAAATGAGGTAGCACCTCTTCCAGATTGGCATTTGAGCGGTTTTCATATTCGAACCAATAGAATAAAGCTGACAAATATTGCTTACACTCAATAATGTCTGTATGGACATGAGGCTTTGTGTTAGCAAAGCATGAATATATCGATGGCGCGCTCTTCGATTCCCTTGAAAGAACCCACCCCCTGATGGTAGCACGCATTTCATTGGTGGCCACCTCACTGGGATTTTGTTTCAACATCGCCTGATACTCTTCTGGTGACAAAACCCGCTCCGGTTGCGACAAATAGAAATACTAATAGTAGGAATCCACCATTTGTATTCCTTTATAGTTCTTTTCCGGCACGCCAACGAAAAGTTGTTCCATGAAATACAACGCAGGCGAATTACTCACTGTCTCAATTATCAATTCGTAATACTGACACTTTGTTTTTGGATGCAACTTAATGACCAGTAAGCCTTCTGGTCGCGCCCACATCTCCTGATACAATTCATGGTCGAGTGCTTGGATGATATTCAGGAACATCACATCCCGCAACAAAATATCCTCACCTCCAACAAAAGATTCCAACATGTAATTGGCATTGAATGAGAATTGACGGACAAAACGCTTCACCTTTCTGAAAGAACCAAAAACTTTCAATATCTGAGTATAATCCTCTTCTGACAGCGAATCAAGTGTACGGTTAATCCTTGCAGTCCAACTGACTCCGTTTCTACACATAAGCCTGAACTCCTCCTCCAACACCTTCTCGTCTATCGCTGGCATTGATAACTCAATCTGAAAAATCTTTTCCAAATAATCCTTGTCGATTCCTAACCCCGGTTGATTCAGTTGATTTACCACATGTTCCTTGTCGTATGAGACAATGTATATTATATTGTTGAATTTGGCTGTATTGCGGATAATTCTCAACACCTCGAATATTTCTTTTCCTGCCAACCGGTCTATATCATCTATTACAACCACTATAGGAATTTGAATGTTCTTCAGTGCATTTGCGACATCCTTCTTTTTTTCTTGTATGTCTTGATTGTGGCTGGGTGTGTGCTGAAACACAAAGTCACTGGCTACCTGCAAACGGAGAGAATATAGCATCGAAACATACTTATTCATAGTCTTCCCTAATCCACCATAGTAGGGCGATAGCTTAGCGGATAGTACTTCGAAAAAATCTTTCACCAAATGGGTTCCATCCTGACTGTTCCAAGGATTGAAATCAATCACAATTGCCTTATCGGCAAACAAGCCCTTCACCGTGCTCAAGAACAGCGATTTACCTGAACCCCATGGGCCCGTTATTGCCACGGCATACGTCTGATTCTCTAAATTAGAGGTAAGCAACTCCTCCGCGAGTTTCTCAGCATAGAACCTGCGGGCCTGACTGATTTCAACGCCCTCAATCTCGTCGCTTGTCAGCACAATCTTTCGAGTGCGAGTACGGTATGGTTCTTTATCCCATCTAACACATCTAGCAAAAGACCACGCCACAAATCCAATAGCCACAACCATTATAAAAACATCATAACCAAGAAAAAGAATTGGCGTTTTAGCATACTGCCATAAATCCTGATGCCCAACGAAAATGCATACGATGACGGCTATCCCGACATTGAAGAGAGAGAAGTACTTGTTCTTCCAATTCTTCCACACAAAAATGGCAATGCCAGTCAGAACACAGAGAAACAAGAAGAGGTTCACCCACCAATTATTTGTTAAGAGGTCATAGAGGGTGTCTGGATTAATCACCCACGAAGAAGTCCAGCTGCCAATCTGCTTGTTAACACTTTTTGAGATGGCATAAACCGCCGTTATGGCGGCACCCAAAAGTAGCAGTCGCCATCCGTAGTGAATCCAGAACTTCACTTTGTGTGGTTTATGTCCATTGACAAGTAATTGCATGATATTTAATGTAAATCACTAGACCTAGGCACATCAGCTTGCCCGTTCTGAAAAATCAGCCAACTTAGTCAGGTAGTCACCAACAGCCTTTAGTTTCTCTTTTGAACTATCATCAATACCCTCTGGGTCAAAGTGCATGATATCATTTCTAATCTCACGTACCTCATTCAATGATTGTACAAACAGAGCCCGGTCAACAGATCTCAGTTCTAAACGTTCCCATTGCTTGGGATTCTCAATTAAAGCAATATATTCTCCAAATGTCAAATCATCTATTGATTCCGGTTTTCTTCCCTCCTCTTGACAAACCTTTTCTAAATCCTCCTTCAGAATTTTTCCATCAAGAATATGCCGTATCAGATTTTCTATCTGTTCTAACATCACAAAAGGTTCCGTCCATGTCAGGAACTGCGAAGAAATATCAGCCGTCGTTACGATGCCACATGGTGAACCATCCTCCGCCGTCACCACGATAAAGTCATTATTGTATACCTCATGAATGGCGCGTAGCAGCGGTGTGTCTCTTTTTAGTGTTCTAACTGTTTCACGCTTATAACTCTTTACCATCTGCGATGTTTCACCCTTAGATATAGCTTCGCCTATTGTTTCCCTTGAAATATAGCCAACAATCGTTCTTGGTCCTTTTAACACTGGAAGCTGAGAATAGTTGTTCAGCATCATCAGCGTAACCGCTTTTTGTAGGCTGTCGCTATTATCTACCACCGTCGGTTTTGTGTTTGCCGCCTTTAGCAATCCCAACCGTTTGATAGGGTCTTCTCGAAGCCTTTTCGTAGCCTTTTCCTTGGGCCGTACTTCGATTTCGTTATCCGCCCATTCGTTCAAATAGTGAGGCACTACCTCAAGGTCATTGCTTTCCAGAAACTCATCAATCATCCTACAAGCATTAGGCGACCGCCTTTCGTATCCCACAGCATTGATTAGTATACGTGGGGTCACCTTTTGAGGCTGATTAGTTTCTTTAATTGTCTTTGCTATATTTTCAAGGTTATTCATTATCTATACGTTTTTTTACGGGCACCTATTTCGCTCTTCTTTGAGGCGCAAAGAGGTATGAGCAAAACTGCCATACCTCTTTTTGCGATTGATTTCAACTTTTCACTCTATATCATTTCTGATTCTCAAAATAACCCTTCAGTCCCGAAAGCATCTTAGCAACGCTTACAAAGGATGGTCTGATCGTATCAATATCCTGTTCTGTCAAATACCCTAAGTCTTGTGCAATTTGTAATTGACTAAAGGCTTCCATCAATGAGCCATAGGCTATTTCAATGAAGTGTGTTTTCTCTTTGAAAGAATTACGCCCACTACCTTCCGCAATATTCGATGTCACAGAAGAAGCGGAACGCCTTATCTGGTCACCAAGAGCATACGTTTCCGTTTTAGGAAACTTTTGTTGCAAGCGATATACATCTCTGACTAACAATCTTGCAGCCTTATATACCTCTAATCCTTCAAACGAAAACTTCTTATCTTCCATCTTCTATAACCGATAACCAATAACCTCTAACCTTTCATATTCAGGATTCCTTCTTCCTCATGCGGGACATACGGTCCCTCTTTGCATTCAAAGATAACACTCCCTGACTCTAACGACTCCAGCTTATGCCAAACATTCTTAGGGATGTCAACCCCATAGTTTCCACTCTCTTGACTCAACACCACATCTTCTATGATAGAGCCATCATCATTGTGAATAGTCACCCGAACCTTACCTCGCAGGATAACAAATGATTCATCTTTATCCAGATGCCTATAGATTGGGATGTCTGTTCCTGGTTCCACAGCGTTAAGCATACGATGACACTTATTCTCCAGCGACTGATGGAAGTTATAATTAAGCCTAGCTTTTCCTCCTTCGCGCCTCGGGAGAGAACAAACGAGTTTGTATCTCCTCTCGGCTTGTCGTCGGTTCATCCGCAGGCGGGGCGAGGACTTTGCTTGGGCGGATACCTCATCTAGCAGGTTTTTGTTTATGACGTTCATGCTTTTCTATATTTCACGTACCCCACAAACTCCTCCCACAGGAAGCATTCTGCGCTCATGTCAGCGTAGGTGTCGAATTTCCAGCGGTTATGAAGTGTGCGGCGAGCGATGTTCAGGCGGCGGTGATTCGAGGTGCGGCCTTGTGCCGTATGCCCTGAACCCATTATGTCGTCCCACACTCTATGTTCCAGCTCGGAGCCGATTTCCGAGGCTGCTTCCACTTCCCTTTGCGGGAACAAATCCTCTGGCAGCTGCAGCCTATGCAAGGCTATAGCAGTAAGGGTGTCGGCAAATCGACCCCATGGACTACCGTCTTTCACTTCATACACCGTCCAAGCCTCCTCATCAGAAAGTTGCTTTAGAGATAGTGCCCAATCAATCACATGGCGTAACTCGATCTTCTCTGCCAGAAAATGCTTATGTGCGTGCCATGCGGTGAACAGTGCCGTGAACGTGGGGTTGGGGAAACAGATACCAGGAATTGATGTCGGTCTGCGGTCGGTAGCTGCCAGGCTTTGCAGAACTTCCGTCGGCCCTTCCATCCCGTTTTTCACCCTGCTGTTGTGCAGGGCAAAATGGTGCTCCACAGAGATGCCGTCGATATTGATATGAACATGATGGCCGTCAGCCCGCCCTATCTGCAAGCCGTGCTTCTCGAAACAAGCGTTCACCGCGGCATAATCTTCACCAGAGTATATATCGATGTCGCCACACTCGCGCAAGTCGGGCTGCGGGTATAGCACCGCCAAAGAGAACCCTTTTATAATCATCGTCGAGAGGCCCTCTTCTGCCAGCCAGCCTCCCATCTTCCTCACCACCTCACGCTTGTGTTTTGACTGCGCTGCAATATTTTGTGCGTAGGCCATCCATTTCGACCACAAGGTGAAGTTTGGCCTCTGCTCTTTTAACAGAGCGGACATGGCGGGAAACGTCATAGCCAGCAACTGCTGCTCTAGTGCTATGTCGAAGCACCGCTGCCATTCGGCCTCAGTAACCTCTTTTACGGATTCCTCATCCAGCGGCCTCTTTGCCAAGGTCGCGTTAAGAAGTTCCAACAGTAGGCATTCCATCTCTCTAACCTATAACCTTCTGCCTCGTAAGAGGCTTTGAGCACCGCAAAATTAAATTAAATCAAGCGAAAAACCTATAACCTTTACGCCCTATACAGCGGGAAATAATGCGACGTTTCGTCAAAGTTCGGGTCGGACCCTCTGCGGATCTTCACCAACTCATCATATTTATGTTGGTCGAAAACCTGCTTGCCTATTGAGAACTGGTAGTCGGAGACTTTGTTGAAGGCAGCCTTGAACTTATAGAGGTTGTCTTCGCCACTACCGACACCGCCACCAAGGTGGAAAGTCTTCATCCCTTTCTCACAACCCCAAAGAGCCACCTTGTAAAGCAACAGGTTAGATGGAGCCAAGTTGCGGTATTCGATGTCCGAACCACTCAGGTGGTAATTCAAACGGCCATTGGCGTAAATCATAATGGACATGGCTATGATTTTGTCCTCAAGCTTGGCGTAGAATAACTCGTAATTGTCTCGTAGGTCATTATGGATTGACTCATAAAACGGACGTTTGAAGTAATAATACTCCTCGGCATGGTCTTTATCCATCGTGGCGTTGTAAATCTCAATGAACTTGTCGAACAAGTCCATACCTTGGCCATGTTCTATGATGATACCATTCTTTTCCGCCTTGCGTATCATATTACGGTTCTTGCTGTGGATGTTCTCCCAGATGACTTCGGGCGAAGTCAAATCCATGGCGATGGTCTTGCCGAGGTCGATCACGTTACTGATGGGCTTCATCGGTACGGCATTCTTCAGCACCGGATGGTATCGCACGAAGTTATCTACAATATGCTCTTTTGCCATCTCCTCCAAATATGCCTTCCAAAATGCCTGACGATTGTCCTCCGAAGCATCCCCCTCAAACAGCACACCGCCATAACCGTATGGTGTAACGGAATCATATATGCCTTCAATAGCCGTAGGGCGACGCATATAAACATAAATAACCCTTAACCCGTTGTCTTCGTAGTAGAGCAGGTTGGGGTCGCCGTCGCCATGGATATGAAAAGCCTTAGTGTATCCGCTCAAGTAATAGATGTCATAGTCGGAAAATGACATAACAATATCATCCCACTCCGCAGAATGAGCTAAATCAAATAACTTTATCACTTATTGTGGTTTTTACAGTATCAATTTATAGTACTTTGCTTGATAAACAAGACACTAATTCATACCATTTTGAGTATGCATTTTGATTCAGATGAATCCCATCTTTAGTCAATTGTACTGGTAACAAGCCCTCTGATTCATACAAGGCGTAAATATCCAAACAATTCAATCTGCGTTCTTCGACGATCTTCTGTATTTTTTTGTTACAGGCTCGGATTTGATTATTATCGCAACTAATGCTGAAATCCTTGTTATTGACAGGAATCATTGTCTGAACGGCTATAGTTACTTCGGGTAAAGCCTGGGATATAGCATCCAACAAGCGATTGTAAAGCAATTCAAACCCATCAGGTGTGATACATGCTACATCATTTATCCCAGCCATCAGAAACACCTTCATGGGTTGCAACAGGCGCACCTGTTCTACCCTGTCAATCATTCCTTGGATAGTGTCACCTCGCAATCCTAGATTGCATACCACCTTATTGGGGAATACCGAGGCAAAGTTACCATAATAGGTCAATGAATCACCAAAGAAAACAATATCAGCATTGGCATTCATCTGGCGCAGCGAGTTGGTCCAGGCTTGCAGGCATTTCTCCACAGTGACACTCATTGTTCAGGATGCTCTGCTTTATAATTTTTTGCCAACTGATAACCCAAGAACAAGTCAATGTCTTCCTTTGTGGTTATCTTGATATTGGTATGGCTTCCCTTTGAAAAATAGAGCGGTATTCCCAACTCTGCCATGAAAACCGTGGTGTGATGCTCTTCAACTGTTTCAAACAGTCTCTTCTCTTCCACCTGTTTGTACAGGTCGGTAATGACTTCGTAACGGAACGATTGTGGAGCGGCAAGCGTCATAAAAGATTCACGATTGATGGCTTTCTTTGAGCAATCACCATCATTGCTGCCATAAAGCAAATAGGAATAGCTTGCCGTGATGGCATTTCCCTTCTTTTTGCATACTCGAATATTGTCCGTAATGATTTCTTCTGACAGGAAAGGTGAGGCGGCCCAATGGATGACGACCAAATCATCCGGCTTAGCAATGCCATCAAGCCCTGCCACACCATTCATAATAGAATACTCATATTCCGAGCCACCTTTCACTATCTTCATGACTTTTGTAATGCCATACTTTTCAGCAATACCCATCAGATGATCCTGATAACCATCTACGCACACCAATTCAATGGCATCAATCTCGGGATGCTTTTGGAAATGCTCCATTGTGTAGGCTATCACAGGCTTGCCAAGCACCTCCACAAACTGCTTCGGAACTGGTGCACCCAAGCGACTGCCAACTCCACCTGCTATAATAATTACATAGTTCATTTTTCTCTCTTTAATATACAATACTACTTTTAACTTTCGGCCTGAATCTGGCGGGCTTTCAGCAAATCATCCACGCAATCAACCTCAGTCCATTTATATTCCTTGATATCCTTATAGTACAGTTCGAAGTTCTTCTGGAAAATCATCTGTACCAAGGCATCCTCAAAGAACAGGTTGTACATCTCCTCGTTCACCATCTGGTTCAACTGTTCAAGGAGGAACCTGGCCGACACGGCATCCAGTTTGGTCACGCTGGCATAGTTACCCATAAAATCGGTAAGGTTCTTGCTCATCACACATACCAAATCACCCTGCACCTGCACATTGTACTTATTGGCATCGCGATGGGTACTGTCTAGCAGCACGCATGGATAGTCGGTGTGTTGGCATATCACATCCTGAAGCAGTTCGTCGCTGGTAACAATGTCGCCGTTAATGATAGTCGTGTTCTCACGTTGCAAATAGTCTTTGGCGAACCACAGAGAGCCCATGGAGCTGGTGACAGAATAGAACGGGTTATGGACGAACTTCACGTTATCGTCAATCAATTCACGCTGAATCTGCTTATACATATAGCCCACCACCACCACAATCTCGGCTTCGGCATCAAATTTACGAATCATTCGGACCAGTCTCTGCAAAATAGTAGTTTTGTCGTCCAGTTTATAAAGTGACTTGGGATGATTCAAGGTCAGGGGCTGCAACTTGGCACCCTTACCTGCTGATAAAATGATATATGTCATAATTCATATTATTTTACTCGTTATACAATAGCAAGGCTTTCTTACTGTATTCCTTGGCGAAGTGGTACCACTGTGGTTTCAGATAGCCAATGATCTGGCCCTGCGACTCCTTATACATCGTCCAGTGCATATAGAAAAAGCCTGTGATAGCAATATAGGCATAGAAGTGACGTTGTTCTTTCAACGAAGGCTTGCGGCCAAAATAGGTAAACAGGATTCTATCAACCTCTTCTTCGGTATGGTCACCACCGCACACGTATGAGCCAATGTCAAAGCCGGGGTCGCCAAAACCTGCATACTCCCAGTCAATGAGATGAATTTCCTCGTTGTTGATCAGGAAGTTCTCGTCACGGCAATCTCCATGTGTAAGACATTTCTTAATGCCATCCAACTTGGCCAATTCATACAACTTGTAAATGCGCTCTTTCACTTCCTTGAATTCAGGGAAGTCCGCAAAATTCTCACCATATTTTTCAGCAGGGGTCATATCGCGAATGGACTCCCACTTTTCCTTGATATCGAACTCCCATCTCACCTTGGGGCGCACAGCATGGAGCTTGCGCAACTGGATAATTCCCCTTACCATGTCATTCACATCATGATAGTTGAATGGGCGGGTTTCCACAAAGCGAGATATACGCCAGCCGTAGCGGACACTCATTGCCACCAAAGAGGTATCAACGCCGGCATCCTCAATCTGCTTCTGCACAATTGACTCACGGCCACGGTCAATAAGAATCTCGGAGCCAAGACCGGGATAGCGGAACACATACTTGCCTCCATTGTATCTGAACGACAAAACGGAATTGGAAAGCCCTTTTTGCAGCGGCTGCAGCTCTGTAATCGCCTCAGCATTGCATCCAAATACTTCGCAAATACAATTATTTATGAATTCAATGTCTTGCGGATGCAAGACACCGCCTGTTGTTTGTATAGATTCTGTTGACATATTGTTCTTATGGATTTTGGATTTATTTAATACTGTATACCTAAAGCTTTTTCTAAATCTTCGTCATTCATTTGAGTATAGTAGGTATAGGACCGATCAGGGTCAAAAAATATCTGAGAATTCTTTGCTCCTCTTTCTTTTACGGGAGGGAAACTCATATAATCACCATATGTTTTAGTCAGAACCTCATCATAGCCAACGGGTATTTCAACCTCCATACTTTCAAATTTGTGTTTGATGCTTTTTTCAAAACAACGTGATGGCCATATCAGTCTTTTGTAATCATATGGCAATGCATTACAAATAAACATGTAGTCACTTTCTTCGTTATTTGGTGTCGCCCCAATGGTATGTAACTTATTAAACGATGCGTAAGGATCAGGAGTAAAATACTTAATCAAATCATTTTTCTGTCTTTCATTTAAGCCCTTACAATCACGTTTCATAAAATTAGTACAATGCAAATAATACGTTATTATATCTGGCCAATTCTTTTCGACATCTGAAGGATTACAATAATCTATTGGAAAAATGTCAACAACAACACCCATATTAAAACCATTCCTTCTGAATATCCTAGGAATAAATGTCGTTTCACTATTACAAACATCAATTACCGGGTATAAACAGGTTGAATCAGTAAAGGGTGTTCTTAAAAAATATGGATATTTCAACTCTCTTGGTGCCAATTTGATAAACTCTTCATAGTCTGCTCTCGGCATAGCAACATCTAAATCATCATCCCAAGGAATAAAGCCATTATGTCTAACAGCACCAATTAACCCTCCAAACATCAAGAAAAACATCAAATTATGTTTGTGACATATTTCAGCAATGGTTAAATATATATCAAGTTGTATTGCCCAACTTTTCTTCATGTAAGCAGGAATAAGGTAGTCGCATTTCATTTCTTCTTTGAAGAAATCCTCGCCAAGAATTTCTTTCATATCATGTTTCATTATTGCTGCCATACTTTTTTTTAATGGGTTATAATTCATTTTACTTAAATCATATTTATCCAATTCGAACTCTTCTCCGTGTCCCGGCATCACCATCAAATGTTTACCTTTTAATACTTCTAGTTTTTTCATACTTTCTTCTAGTTTTTCTACGGATCCACCTTTAAGTTTGGTCACCGTTCTTACATCTTTGATAATGGTGTCACCCGTGAAAAGCATATTTTCCACAAACAAACACTGTGAATCATCTGAATGACCTGGTGTATTGATAGTTTTCATAACCACTCCATCCCATAATAGCATAGTATCACCAAAGAATTCAAGCTTAGCATCCTCTGCAATTACTATCGGACCTTCTTCGGTATATTTCGATCCGTTAACTTTGGGGTTATGCAACGCATCTAATCCATACTCATTGGCAATATACACTATGCACGAAGGGAAACGAGACACTATCTCGTTCAAGCCATAGATGTGGTCAAAATGGGCATGGGTTAACAGTACGCCTGTGATACTATTCTTCTGATGGCTTTTCATCCATTCATAGACCGCAGTTGTATCACCGGGGTCCACCACCCATACACCTTCGTGATTCGGGTGGGATATTATAAATGTATTGGAGTTGAATCTTGAATTGACAAATCGTATTACCTCAAGCATTCTTATGGGGGTAATTTAACATCTTGCAGATGGGTTCCTCCATATCCATCAACACCGCACCCAGCGACATGCCGGTACCAAAGGCTGCGAACATCACCTTCTTGGTCTTGCCATCGGCAAACATTTGCTCGTTGTGCTCACACATTGTGACGGGAATGGTAGCACTGCTTGAGTTGCCATACTTGGGCACGATGTCGTTAAACAATCGTTGTTCGGTCACTTCCAGTCGTTGAGCCAATTTCTTTAATGTGAAACTGCTCGACTGGTGGCAGACAAAGTAATCAATGTCGTCCATCTTGTCGCCTGATTTAGCCAGTAACTCTTCCATAACTTCGGGAGTCATGTTGATGATGATATTGAACACCAAGTCACCTTGCATTACCAAATGCTGCTTGCCTCGCCAGTTGCCGAATTCGTCCTCAGTCTCGACAGTTGTTTCTGGGGTGATAGGCATACGGGTGCCACCGGCAGGAATATACACAGCAAAAGCATCCTTGCCATCGTTTTTCAACGAACACCAAACAGGACGGTCATCGCCAGTATTCTCAATCAAGCTGACCGTAACGGCATCGCCTGTAATGGGTCGACTGGCACGGTCGCGTTCCGACACACGGAACGACAACAAGTCACCGGCAATCACCAACACTTTTTTGTCCTTCATGGCTTCAAGCGTCATAAAGGCGTATGTTAAACCCACGGTGTAGCCGCAGCAACCTTGTGAAATATCAATACAAACAGTATCTTCGTCAAAATCGAACTTACCTTGAACGATGTTGGAAATAGGCGGAATGAAGTGGTCTGGCGACGTAGTGGTGACTATAATAGCACCAATTTCACTTTCCTTGAAAACGCCATCCTTCAGCATCTGCTCAACGGCATAGATGGCATAGTCACCGACCGTCTCACCTGCCATAGCCACACGGCGGGTTCCGAAGCCCATTACCTTTTTAAGCTTCTTCATCTGTGCCTCGGTGAAAGCATAGTTGCCAACCTCGTCCATAAAGTCCACCTCGTGTGTGGGGAGGACTGAATAGATGGCACTTATATTTTTACCTTTAAACTGTGTTAGCATAGCTTATTTCCTGTTCTTTTCAATAGTTTTGCAAATGGCGTCGACATCGCAGAAATTTTCTGGCAACACATCGGCTCCGCTAATGGCTACACCTATTTCGGTCTCAATAGAATCAATGAGGCTCACCATGTCGAATGAATCCAACATGCCTTCTTCAATAAAATTCACGCCTTCTTGGGTGAAATCGAACTCGGGACGGAGTTCTGTCAAAATCTTGATAATCTGTTCTTTCATATTTTTTCTATTTTACTTGTTAATTATACTGCATAACATAATCATACATATTCTCTTCGGCGAAGCCGTAGTGGCGGTAACGCTTGATGGCGTTCTCGTTAGAGCGAATCACCCAGAAGAGCTGCCGTTTGGTGTCCTTACCTTCCTCGAAGAAGCGCCTCAACAACCGCGAGCCTACTTTTTTATCTCTATAGTCTGGATGGGTGAACCAATAGCGCAAATAGAGTGTGGTGGCATTCATCTCATAAATCAGGAATCCAGCGATCTTCCCGCCCTCTTCACACACCAGCACATGGCCTTGCCGAGCATAGTCCATCAGTTCCTCATCGTATGGTATCTGTTCGGTCCGCTCGTCAAAGTAGGTATGCAGCAAATGGCTCACTTCTGGAATATCCTTCTCTGTAGCCTTGCGTATGCTGTTGTCAGGAGTATATTCCATCGTAGTGGTCATTCTCGTCATGCGTACAAGAGAGGTTACCTCCTTGCAGCCTTTGCTTTGGAACAACTCCACCATAGGCTGGCACTGTACGTCGCGACCCACAATGTCGAACATCAAGGTTGTGCCGCTGTGCTCAGCAAGGAAACTCGACAAATCATGGCTAAAGTCGTCGAGCGTGGTGGTGCAGTAAAATACATTCCAGAACGTGGGCGACTTCTTGATGACGAACAACGTGCTGCCAATGCGCTCAGTGTAGCAGTCACCTTTTTCGATCCACCATCCGTGCTTCACTGGGTCAAGAAAGAAATTGGTGATGAAGCCTCGTCGCAACGAACGGATTTCAGCAGACTGCTGCTGCAACTGTTCTATTGATATCACTTTTATTTGAACAAATTATTGTAATAAGATCTGTCTATCTTGCCACTGTTATTCTGTTTCAGCATCTCTTCACGATGATACTCGGTTGGGAGCATATAACGAGGAACTTTCGTGGCAAGAGACTGGCGGAATTCCGACATATTCAAGTCTTCAGCGGCTTGATAGAAGAGAACTATCTTCTTGTTGTTGAAATCATACACCACACAGCAATTATCAACCATGTTGGTGCCAAGTATAGCCGTCTCAATCTCTCCTAATTCTATACGGTAGCCATTGTGTTTGATTTGTGCATCCGCACGCCCCACATACATAATCTCACCCAATTCATTTTCATAAACCACATCACCAGTGCAATAAATGGTCTCGGGGTAATGACTATGTAACGGATTTTGTATAAAGGCACTTGTTGTTTTTTCTGAATTATTGTAGTAACCCAAAGCAAGAGAAGAACCCCTTACACATAATTCGCCTTGTTCGCCCTGTCTTGCAAGTCTTTGTCTATCTACAAGTATCATGACATCGCTGTTGCGACATGGGAATCCGATAGGCAATGGTTCCTCATCCGTAAACTCTCGCTCAATAACATAATAAGTGCAATCAACAGTAATTTCCGTTGGTCCATACAAATTTGCATAACGGCAATGTGGTAAATGCTTGCGCCAATAATTCAAATGTTTATTTGGCATCACCTCACCAGCAAAAAACACATCCTTCAAATGTTCAGGTTTCTTCGATGAAAGAATATCCATATTAGCCACATTAACCAAAACAAATGGCACCCAGAACACAAAAGTAATCTTATGCTCATTGAGGTAATCGATAAGCTTGGCAGGGAACGCAAAACAACTTTCAGGTATCACATCCAATGTTGCGCCAGTGGCATACATCAAATATATATCAAGAGTTGAATTGTCAAAATAGAATGGAGCCTGATTGCCAATTACTGAATTTGATGTAATTTTGAAAGTGGACACAGCCCAATCAATATAGTCAATCACACCTCTATGGGCAATGACCACACCCTTTGGTGCACCTGTAGATCCACTCGTAAAAATACTATAAACAGGGTCTGTGTCGATTTGTAACGTATTGTTTTTATTACCACCCTCAGATTCTACATTCGCAATCACATCCTCTAATACCAGCATTTTCCCTTTATAGAAGTTGGCCAACTGGTTTTCATGAGCCTTATCTGTTATTACACATGTTGCTTCAAGTGTAGTCAAAATAGAAGAAATCCTTGAATCTGGCGACTTGGTATCAAGTGGTACATAGAAGCAGCTGCTCATGTTAATACCAGCAAACGATTCCACCATCTTGCATCCTTTGGGAATAAAGACTCCTATTGGACTGTTTTTATGTATACCTTCATCCTTGATTGCATTGGATAATCTTCTTGCCGCATCCCACAACTCCGAAAAAGTGATACACATCTCAGAATCTCGAACCGCTTCTTTATTGGGGAAAGTGCAAACTGTTTTTTCCAAATAATCTATAACACTTTTCTGCATACTTATCTAATTTAATACATAACCGCCGTCAATAACAAGATTTGTACCCGTCACCCAACTGGACGCATCGGAAAGCAGATAGACACAGCCGTATGCTATATCCTCAGGCGTACCATAGCGTTTCAACGGATAGCTCTCCACCATAATGTCGGTGTGGTGGGTTTCGGCAAACATCTCGTTAGTGAGGTTTAATATATTGGTAGGCACAAGGCCAGGGTTAACTGCGTTGATACGAATGCCCTGCCCTGCAAGCTCAAGAGCGGCTCCTTTTAAGAAACCGTTCAAAGCAGCCTTGGATGCATTATAAGACACATCGCCTTTGGTTCCCACGAAAACTCCAGAAATGGACTCAACCAACACCACCGAGGATCCTTTATGGATCTTTTTTTTCTTCACAAGCAAAGATGTAATCATAATTGGCGCGAAAGTGTTCACGCTGAAAATATCCTCAATATCCTGACGCTTGAAATGTTTCACCGGACATACCTGCGGGATGCCAGCACAAAGAACGCAACCGTCAAGTATTGGAAGTTCGGCCACCAAATGTTCAATTTCTTCCTGGTTCGCAATGTCGGCAATAATCATCTGATGATTGTCGCCTTCCATCATGGACTGGGTTTCCTTGAGTCGCTCCTCGTTACGAGCATTCAGAACAACCGTGGCGCCCATTTTCGAGCACTCGATGGCGATGCCCCTCCCTATGCCGGAAGAGGCACCGGTCACCAAGATTGTTTTGCCTTCAAGAAAGAACGGATTCATCATTTGCTCTCCACAAAGCTGGCAAGTTCCTGAATAGTGGTGTGATTGCGAAGATCGGCACCCGTAATGGTCTTGTCGTAAGCCTCGTCAATCATGGAAATGATGGAAAGGGCTGTCAGCGAATTCCACTCGTCGAGGGACTTGTAGTCGGTCTCAGGGGTGAAAGCCTCCATAGGAGTTTCATCAAACTCGCCAGCGAAGTTCTCGATAAATTCTTTAATGTCCATTTTTTAATTTTTAAATTGTTAAACTTATTGTGATTTCCTTTTTATTCTTTTACTACTGAATAGTCATGGATTTTGCCCTCGAAGGCAGAGATATGTAGCAGCGAGCCAACCGTTGCGTGGGGTTTCATGCGAGCAACGATTTTTTGAAGTGTATCGTCGGTACCCACCTCATAATAATGTGTCACGCCGTCTGCATCCATATTATTCACCATATCTGTCCAAAGGACACTGCTGGTGATATGCTCTATCAGGTTGGCCCGCAACTCGTCGGGATTGGTATGCGGCTTGGCATCCACGCACTGGTAGATTGGGATGCGGGGCGTTTTGAATTCTACCTCGTTGATGATGGCACCAAGCTCTTTTTTGGCCTCGTTCATAAAGGGAGAATGGAACGATCCGCCAATGGCCAACGGCACGGCCTTCTTTGCCCCTTCGGCCATGAATGCTTTACAAGCCATGCGCACACCCTTTTTAGTACCGGTAATGACCACTTGACCAGGACCATTATGGTTGGCAAAGTAGATGGCCTCGCCCGTCTCGTCCCAAATCTCTTTGATACGCTTAGCCACATACTCGTCAGAAAGGCCTATTACAGCCCCCATACCCGTCTTAACAGGAGCTTCATCGGAAGCTTTCTGACCAATCAAGGCACGGTTCAACACCAGCTTTAAGCCATCTTCCAACGAAATGGCACCCGCTATCACCAATGCGGCAAACTCGCCAAGGGAATGACCAGCCACAACATCAGGGATAATTTCTTCTTGCGCCATCGCCAGAGCCACCTCATAGATAAACACTGATGGCTGCGTATTGCGTGTTTCCATCAACTGTTCTTCCGTACCATTGAACATCACATCCGTGATTTTCCATCCAAGGAAATCGTCAGCACGGTCGAACAATTCTTTCGCTTTCGGTGAAAGAGCATACAAGTCTTTGCCCATACCCTCCTTCTGGCAACCTTGGCCAGGGAATAAAAGTGCGGTTTTCATTGTTTTTGCTCCTTTCTGATCTTTCTTAAACGACGGATAATTGAAATCATTTCAAAATCACCTGCCTCTTTGTGGGCAAAATACTCATCCCGCAGAATGGCTGCACAACTCAAATCGTAGTAGCGGCCATTCTTATAGGCAGCATCACGCAGTATGCCCTCATTCTGCATAAACATAAGAGGTTCCACAGTATTACTGATTTTATGCCCTACCAATGAATGACCATAGACACGATGTAGGTTTAAACGTTCAAAAGCATATTCGAACATAAACAGCACCGTCTCAATCCATGCTGTTCCATCGTTGTAATCAGGATCAGCTATCATAATGGCGCCGGTTTCAGCAGAACTGTTGATATAGTGAATGCCCACGAGACTGGCATAGCCAATCATCTTGTCATCCGTTTTGGAACAAACAGCCCAATAGACATTGTACTCATGATGATTCTTACGAGCTTTCACCCATTCCAATGCCTCTTCTTTGCTCAATCGTCTATTTAGACCCACAGTCAGTTCCAACAGGCTGTCATCATTCATCCATTTATAGATAAGTTCGGCATCCTCATCTTCGAACGATCTGAAATAAACTGTTTTTTCCATTATCGCTGATTTATAATAGTCTTGTTTGTTATTCGATTTTATTACTTAATAATTCCGCTATAGGGTCACCCTTTTTTGAAGCATATATCATATAGTTTGTATGTTCCATGTCATTATGGGCTAACTCAGACAGATTATCGGTTACGAAGTTCTTTTCCACACACCACTCATTCTTCTCGCATGTATCAAATATTGGTTTCAAATAATCGGTTTGCTTTACCACATAATACAGACCGGAATAGTTTTGTTTGAAAGAATTGACGTCTATCGGCTGCAATTCACCAGTAGCTGCCTGCGCCACCGCTGCAATGATGTCGAATCCAGTACTCAATTCCACCATCGGACACCAAATATGGTCACCCCCAGGACGAGCGTTGAACTCAATCAGATAGACCTCATCGTCAATAATCTTGATTTCGGTATGGCAAGGGCCGTTAGTCACTCCAGTAGCGGTCAGGCCGGATGACACACCTCGAACCACCTTTTCCCAATTCTCTTTTGACAATGGTGCCGGCTGGTGATGCCCAAGTTCCACACAGTGTGGCGCACCGCTACTGTCCTTTTGGGTTATCTGTACAATGGTGTGTTGACCTCTATAAGACACGCTTTCCACACTGCATTCCATACCACCGTCGAGAAACTGCTCAGCAATAATAATAGGGGTGACTCCTTTTCTAAAGCAACCAATGGCATAGTCAAAAGCTGATTGCAATTCATTATGGTTGTTCACCACCGTAATGCCCCGTTTACCCCCAAGATTGATTGGTTTGAGAATCATAGGGTAAGGCACATCAGATCCTTCAATGTCTTTTAGACTTTTTGCCTCCACATACTTGGGTGAATGCAAATCGGTGAGGTTCTTGATACACTCTCGGTTGCGGTATTTGTCAGTAATGACTTGTGCTACTTCGTAGGGAAGACCCAACAGTCCCAATTTTTCGGCAACGTAGGCTGCGATGGCCACAGACAACTCGGTTGTAGCCACCACCCCATCAATGCCAATCTCTTTGCAAATTTCAACTATCTTATCTTTTTCAAAGATATTTATCTCATGGTAAACGTCCACGCGTTTTTCGTCAACCTTGCCATCGGGAAGAGTAAAATAATGGCTTTCATACCCCAAACGATGGCAAGCATCTCCGAAATCCGCAGCAGTTACACCACCACCTATAATAGCTAATTTTTTCATTTTTTGTAGTAAGTGTTTATCACTTCGATTATCCTATTCATATCTCCCGCATCATATCGCTGGTCGATAGGGATGCACAGCAGATGTTGATAGGCATTCTCGGCACCCTCACACTGCGTTGGCTGGTTTTCGTCCTTAGGCCATACCACGGGCGCATAGATGGAATTGGCTACCAAATGCTTCTGGAGCGTAACCCGGTCGTCAATCAGAATTGGGAAGTACAAAGGTACTTCTTTATTATTATCACCTAACGTAAAAACTGATTGAAATTGCCCTTTAAGAGATTTACTTAATAAGCCAAAATTCTCTCTGCGTTTGCTGGCGAGTTCATTCCTGTCGAGGTTGGACTGAACCTTGGCCGAAGTCTCGGAAATAGTGTAAATCTCATTCTGATTATCCAAAATATCCTCCGCTTCGCGATACATGGCCAACATTTCACCCTTGTCACCCTCATGCTCGAAAAGATAACGATATTTGGCGTATGAGGCTTTTACTTTAGCCTGCTCAAGTGCCTTGTCAGGATGGGAGGGCTTGTTGTCAAATACCCCCTCACGGCAAACGGCGAAACCACCATCAGGCGTTCCCGTCCATTTCCTTATGCTGCCAACTGTAAAATCAGCCTCCGCCCTTGGAATATCGCTATACAGGCACTGGGTGCAGTCTTCTACGGTGTATTTACCCATTCCACGCAAGGTCACGCACATTTTGTCAACCTGACCATCCAGTGTATCAAAGCCATAATAACGATGAAACAGCACGATTGAAGCGTCACGCTCAATCGCTGTTCTCATAATGGCATCGGATGTGGTGGCCAAGTCCTTCTCAACGGGATAATAATAAACTTCGTAACCAGCATTCAAGAAGGGTTCAAAAACCGTATCGCAAGTAAAGGACGGCAAAACTGCCACCTTTTTCAAACTAGAATTTCTGCTTTCAATTGTGTTAATTACAAATTTGATGGCAGACCTACCAGTTGACAGCCACACATGATCGCTCCCATTGCAGTTAAATTGCATGGGAGTTCCAACGTTTTTGTCTTGATAATGCTGTTCTGGGTTGAGCCAGAAATTACTTCCTATCTCACTGAACATTTTGTTGTTCTATTTGTACTTGTTGTTTTGCCATTTCCCTTAATTTCAGACGGAAGCCCAAATCGTCGACCTCTACCATATCGCCAGAGCCCTCACCGACATCTGAGCGTTTCAGCACATTCATCACCGTCATCCAAATAATACGAATATCCGTCCACAATGTGCAATGATCCACATACCATACGTCGAATTTAAATTTTTCACTCAATTTGCAATGGTTACGCCCATGCACCTGTGCCCAGCCAGTAATGCCGGGACGCACTTCATGGCGGCGGTTTTGCTCTTCATTATAAAGAGGCAAATATCTAACCAACAATGGTCTCGGGCCAATGATTGACATATCACCCTTAAAAACATTTATGAGCTGTGGTAACTCGTCAATTGACAAACTACGCACAATCCTTCCCACTTTAGTCAATCGATACTCGTCAAGAAGAAGATTACCATTCTCATCACGCTCATCATTCATAGTTTTGAACTTGATGACCTTAAAAATCTTCCTGTCTTTCCCAGGACGTTCTTGTGTGAAGAAAGCACCGGCACCTTTATTGGCAAAATGCAGAAACAGGGCAACCAATAGGATAAACCAACCGATAAGCAGCAAAGCTATACTCGAGATTAGGATGTCTAATACTCGTTTGAAAAAGTGTTTGTACATTATTTGAAAGTTTAAAGTTCAAGGTTCAAAGTTACAAGTTCCGTAATCTGCCACCTTCACAATCTAACAGTTGGTGCTTGATTCCAATCAATCGTTTCATCTGCACGCCGCAAGTCCATAAACTCGGTATCAGTAATCAGTTTCATCAACTTGTTAAGGGCATTCTTCTTGCCAAGGTTGGTTTTAACATAACGCATATATCGAGCTTTGAGTGTGCCAGGCTCTTTAAAATAGGCCTCGTAAGCCTCACGGCTTATCATGCCACCTTTTTCAAGCAACAGGTCGCCAATATGGAAATAGCACATTGCGTATGGTGTTTTACGCATTTCGTGTTCCACAAAACCTAGTGGGAAAAACCTAAAATACCCTCCGCCTGAATAAGCCATCTCCTTACCCATCACTTTGGCTGTGCATATCGGGAACTCTTTTATGGAAAACCCATTATACTTTATTATGCATGGTGTTTTAGGACCGAAGCCCTGAAATCCGCCAAAATCCCTTGCTGCAGGAAATACCGACGCATCGCGTTCAATTCCATTCTCAGCCAATATACCAAAAGCCCATTTGTTGCTCTCGCCAATACTGAAAGCTGGCGCACGATAGCTCTTCACCTTCTCTCCTATGCACTGTTCTAGGCTATCAACTGCCTGATGCGTGTCCTCACGACATTCGGTCTCACTCATCTTGTTGAGCCACGCATGTGTATTGGAATGACAGCCCACCTCGTGACCATTGGAATAAATTTTCTTAATCACATCGGGGAAAAGTTTTCCCATCTCGCCCACGCAAAAGAACGTGGCTTTCATCTGTCGCTCATCAAGCTTGGCAAGTATAGTGTCAAGATATCGGTCAAACTCAGGATATAGCTCCGACCGTTTGTAGCAATACCACTCTTCAATATCAAATGTAAGCAGATTCATTGTTGTTCTATTTTCGGTTTTCTTTCTGGAATCTGTTTCACAACCTTGGCAGGGCGACCTGTGACAATGGTCCACGCAGGAACATCTTTGGTAACCAGTGATCCCGCTCCAACTATTGCACCCTCACCAATGGTTACACCTGGCATCACAAAACTCTCCATACCAACCAAACAACCCTTGCACAAATGTATCGGTTTCAACACATATCCAAGTTTTGCATAGTCATCGCCAACACAATAATCACTCAAGTCGCGCTGATGACATAGCAGACGGGTACCTCCTGCAATATGAGCGTGATCGTCAACATATATCAAATCTGCATGCCCTACATCTATGATTACACTATCACCCACAAATACATCTTTGCCGACATGGCAACCCCATTTTTTCATCACCCAAGGACGCAGCTTTCGAGGTCCAAGCGGTGCTAAAAGTGCAGAGTTCCAGAAAAACTTACCTAAAAAAACATCACGATAGGTCTTATGTACCCTTTTTATCACTTGCCACAAGGTAACTTGCCCATACTCCTCTTCCGAGTAGTTCAAGCCAATACCCCGCATGAAGCGGAACATCAAACTCAGTTTCTTTTTTTCTTCTGTCATTTCTTTTTGTCCTTTAATACAGCATCAAACACCTTCAAATACTTCTCCACAGCCACCGGAAGCGAATAGTCTTCGGCTTTTACACGGGCATTCTTGCCGTGCTGTTCAAGCAGGGCATCATTGGACATGTAGTCCACAAAAGCCTTCACATCGTCATCCGTTGGACGATAAGGTAGCACATAGCCGCACTGGTTCTCGCGAATCACGTCGGCTTGCCAACCTTGGTAATTGATCAGCACCGGGCGACCTGCGGCAAGGGTATCGAAGAACTTGTTGGCCGAGTTGTCCCACTTAATCTTGTAGTCCCACACAAAAGAACTGCCCATGGTCACACGCGAGTAAACCGAAGGCAGGTCATTCTTGCGGATGGGATTAAAGAAGAAGATGTTTTTGTTGAGGATATCCTTATCCTTACAATATTTCATAATATCTTTCTTCTGCTGCCCGTTGCCGATAATCAGATAGCACAGCCAAGGAGCAAGGGGCAGTGTGCGCTCGGCCAACTTGGCCACATACATAATGTCGTTCACCGGACCAAGAGTGCCGGCATAGAGCACCACCTTGCGACCAGTGAAGTCAAAGTCGATATCGCAATCCTCGTAGTGCGTAAAACGGTCAATCTCGCTGATGTTGGGAATCACCTCCATATTCCTGACATCCACACGTGTAAGGATGTCAGCTTTCATGCCCGTTGACAATGGGACAAGATAATCAGCACGATGATATATGTATTTCTCAATCTTTCGCAGCAACCAAATAAGGAACTTGTTCTTCACATAGCCCTGTTGGATGGGGCCTTCCGGCCACACATCGCGAATCTCAAACACAAATGGAATTTTGGAGCGTTTCTTCTTAATGATGCCAGGGATGGCGATGGTAAGCGGCGTGGAAGTGGCAAGTACCACATCAGCATCAATCTCCACAGCTTTTTTTGCTGCCTGACGACTGAATTTTAGGAACGACATAATACGTTGACGTATGGGCATCATATGACTGTATTCGTTCTCAATCATCCATAGTTTGATGCCCTCGCGTTCCATGTACGACCATGGCAGCGAGGGATCAGAACCGGGCACACGGCCGGAAGTAATCACAGTTACATCGATACCTTTTTTCACAAATTCCTTCGAAAGGTCATAAGAGCGAGTGCCGCTGCTGCCCTCAGGAAAGGTGAAATACTGATGAATGTAAAGAAGTTTCATATTGATATAATTTGTTTATTTCTTATTTGTTCAAATATCAAAGTTCAAGAATCAAGGTTCATGGTTGAATTAATTCCTCCGTTTTCACCACCTTGTACCTACCATCCGATTTCAGGAACTTCAAGAATGCTTCAAATCGATCATAGTCCCAATTGAAACGTTTGGCGTAGTCTTTCTCACCAAGATGCAAGATGCCATGCAAGCAAAACACCACAGATTGACCGTCAGACATAGATTTTACAAAGCGTTGCACCATGCGAACCGAAGTGTCGCTATGGATTGCCACAGAAGGCAAAAACGGCACTTGCAGCTTGCTGATGACATATTTCCTGTTCATTAAGCGGTACAGCAGTGGACTGTGTAGATACTGGTTGAAGTATTGAGCAGCGGCAAACAGCAGTCCCTCACGTAGGGTGCGGGTGCCGCTACGGATATATCGCAATTGACCGTTTTCTATCAATTCGTAGATGCCTTTTTCTGTTGAGTTATCAAGCGTTAATTCAGAGAACGGACTTGCATACCCCCCCCCCCACATAATTACATAACAACCAATCATTTAACCGATTTATGCTTAATATTATATCATCTTTGTCGTTGCAATGGTTAGCCGAATGGCTTGCTATCTCCACAAGACCTGATGCGGCACATTCCTGCACCTCGGTCACAGTCATATAATGGCGGTCGGCATTGTTGGGGTCTGTTTTCTCCACCCTGGCAGTAATCACATTCAGCGTGGCCGAAACATTGTATTTCTTCAACAGGGGAAACACGTTGGTGTAGAAATCCCTCCTTGAATCATCGAATGACAAAGAAATGTTGGGCATACTGTTTTTTTATAAAATATCCGAGTACATTTTTAAATATTCAGATGCTATATTACTCCATCTGAATAAATCAAAATCAATTTCCTTATTTGAATAACCACTCCTATTGTCAAAAACCTTTTCTATCGCCACCTTAATATTTTCAACACTTGGTGTAATTAGCCCTACACCACTATTATCTGGTAAAAATCCATCAACACCATCACCTTTGGTATAGATGACGGGCAAGTTCTGTGACAACGCCTCTAAATATACCAAGCCGAAAGTCTCAGCTGTCGAAGGGAGAACAAATAGCGAGTTATTACGATAATTCTCCAAAAGTCTCTGCTTGTCGTTGATTCTTCCATGATAAACCACAACCTCCGGGTTACTTGCTGCATATTGTTTCACGGAAGCTTCATCTTCACCTGTGGATCCGATAAGATTGACCTTTATATCAGGATACGTCTCTTTAAGTTGCAAGACTGCCTCGATAACAGCCAACGGACGCTTGCGCCTAATCATAGTACCTACGTAAAGAACACTATGGTTGTTGGGAACATCGTTTCGGTTGGTGTTGTCAATCCAGAAATCATCGATGCCATTTCTCGAAACAACAATCTTTTTTTCGATATCCAGCAAGAACTTACTGATATAGTGATGAGAACAGAATTTATCTTTCAACGCTGGCGATACGAACACGATTTTAGATGCATTCAATAGTATTTTCTTTGCCGATGGCCATGTATGCGGCGCTTTCAACAAAAAAGCATAGTAGTCAGTACTTCTTACAGCCACGAGATATGGGATGTGGTATCTTTTGAAAAGTTTATACGCTTGACCACCATCGGTAAACAACGTGCCGGCATGGCACAAATCTACATTCTCAAGATTTACTTTTTTCTGCAACTCACGATAAATACAATACTGTTTGATATGATAGACATAACGATGGAAGGACCTTATTACAGGCGCATAGAGGAATTTAGTATGACTTGCCACAAACTCATTCTTCCCAATAAGTTCTTTTTGTGCTATGCGTATTGGGCAAAACACTATTTGCTCTATACCCATACCATCCAATCCTCTGTATAGATTGCCATGTACTTTGGAATTGGCAAAAACACTTGAAACATGAAGAATCCTCATAGTATTTATATAATAATTTCTACTTATATAAGTTTTTCATGATTCTGTAGATTGCAGTGTAATGTCCAGGAAAACAACGAAACAAGGCTGCTTCTATCCTATATTTTCGTATTGATGATCTTTTTAGTGTATTAATAAGTTTGGGCATAGCCTGTAGTGCTTCATCGAACTTTCGCTGCTCCACTCGTGAATTTTTGGTAATAACAGAAAGTGCGTCGTTTAGAAGCATTGATATCCGGTAATCCATCATTCTATCTATCATCTGATTATCCTTATTTTTCTCAAAAAAAACAGATAATCTTTCCGCTACAGTCAGACAGTCGAAAGCCCGTTTAGGGCGAGGTATCTGAGTGATGGAATTGGGATCTCGGTAAACGGTATAAAGCACTTCTGGAACTACATGTGCTGATTTTGCAGTAAACAACATACGGGGTGTAAACTCCGCATCTTCGTGATATATGCCTGGGAAAAATCGAAGATTGTTCTCCAAAAGAAACTCTTTGCGCAACACCCAGAACACGCCACAATGTTCCCAACCTCCATTGGATAGAATCTCTTTACCCGTATGCAACTTAGGGTTGACATGATTTCGTACTTTATCAATACCATCTGTTATGGCATAAATAGGAATCACATCAGGCTGTGAAGCCATAGCGTCACAAATCAGTCGCACAGAGCGGGGTGAAAAAGTGTCGTCGGCATCAACAAACCATATATAATCTCCTTGTGCTGGTTCCACCCCGTTGTTTCGGGCCATGGACAACCCCTGGTTTTGTTGAGTTATAATACGTAAGCGATTATCTCGTTGTGCATACTCATCCAGTATGGAGGCAGAGCCATCAGTGGAGCCATCGTTGACTGCCAACACTTCATATTCGCTATCATTCATATCCTTTTGGTTAAGAAGAGCATCTAATGCACGACGAATGAATGATTCTTTGTTATAAACCGTAAGAATTATTGATAACTTCATTTATTTTTTCACTAAACCTTTGTATGATATTATTGAAATCTCTTTATTCCAATTGGAAGAATTCAACAAACTCTCTCTGTTTCGCCTTGATAACTTATTGTTTGTATTTTTACATAGAATAAATTAAGACTCACCTTAGTCTAAAAGATCTTTGTATCTCACTCTCTTTCTTGTCTTTTCAAACAGAATCTCCTCTCCATCACTAAAGACAACACGGAGAGGATAATGCGATTTTCTCTTATTTTCAGGAGGGATTTGCATATAATTATCACCATAAATGCGTTCCAAACACAATTCCGCTTCAGATGGACAAACATAAAATCTATCCTCAAACGCCATTCGTTTTCCCTCACCATGCCAATCTTTTGGAAACATCATTCGTTTAATAGGATATGGCGTCCCATAAAACACTTGATAATCAGCCATATTTTCATCCATGGGTTTAATAACACGAAGCATCACTTTATGAATGGTATTAATTGAGAAGAGTGTTGTCACTACTTTTTTTACTAAACTATTCAATTTCCAATCAAATTTTGGACTAGACCCTTTGTATCGTAATAATTGACCCAAGGATATAAACAATCGATTCTGTCTTTCAATTTTACTACTATAGGAGTCACAAGAATCAAGAGGAAAAACATCAATATAAATCCCAGCATTTCGTGCAGATGGGCCATTACTTTCTTGAAAGACAGTTCCCTTTAAACACACTTTTGCAAAAGCATGATTGTAATACTTGTCTGTTGTAACCCAACGCAGATAAAACCGATCATCTAAGGCCTTAATTTTGTCATTGTTTATCTGTGAAGCCAAAGATACAAAACGATCAAAATCAGCACGAGGCATTGCTATGTCCAAATCATCATCCCAAGGAATAAAACCATGATGGCGAACTGCCCCTAAACAAGAACCAGCCATTAGATAATAACGTAATTGATTTTCTTTGCAAAGACGATCCACCTCATCCATAATAGTAAGTATGTCTTGATGAAGCTTATGCAAATACAATTTATCATTTTTATCATTCAATTCCATCGCCTAAATTGATTTACTAATCTCAAATTACACTTCTTTATATGAAACAAGCTTATAACAACCCGTAAGCCATGTATAAGCAACCATTAGGGCCTCTGTCTCTTTCTGATAGGCTATATGTCCAGGATGACACATTAACTCATACACTTTTCCCGACTGTTTAATATTTTGATTAACGTCAAAGAAACGAAAAGCACAGAAATCATCTGTCATAACGTAATGTTTTGTCATTTGACGATTCCATCGAGAACTATAATACTTAGCAACAAAAAAATGTAAGCGACGACAAATCGCATTTTGCTTTTTCACTACAACTGCGTTACTTTTATGTAATTGTACAGAATTACTTTGCTTACGCCCTTTCAAAATATGTCGGATTGATGGTTCCATCTTACGGCGAACTCGTTTGATACCATGCTTATCCATTAGTTTACACAGGACATCCTGTAGTGCAATAATGGCATGAGTGTGCTGGTGGCTATCTATATGCGTTGGAATTATACCGGCAGACTTAAACTTACATATCTGCGCATCCCACTCCTCAAAAACGGCTTTTCTTAAACGCTCATCGCGGCAGTTTGCCACAAAAATGGCGCCTTCAATGAAATTGTCATCATCACCAACAATGCCAAACTCCCTAAACACCTCTACGTTGGTCAAAGGCATAAATTCGACTAAATTTAGATGAATGCCTACAGAAACCTTTGGATATTGTTTCGCAATTCTTACTCCATCTTCAAATGCCGGGGCATTTACCAACAAGGTAGTTGACGACACGACCCCTTTATTTATGCACATCTCAATCTGTCTGTTCACATCAAGAGAAATGCCCAAATCGTCGGCGTTTACTATGACCCGAATATTAGTTTCCTTTGACATCGTCTTTGTTATAATTGGGGATAGGTTCGTTTTGCTTGGTTTCTTTGTTATAGTAATATCCATCTTCAGGCAGATAGCGCATCACTTTACATGGGCTACCGGCTGCCAAGCACCAATCTGGAATATCTTTTACCACGACAGAGCCCGCACCGATTACCGCACCCCGACCGATAGTCACACCAGGTGTCACCAAGGATCCTATACCTACGCACGCTCCTTTTTTGATAAGAGTCGGGCGTGGTTTCTGTGGACAACTCTTATAACGCCCTCCTTTATGATAATCATCCATAATCCTTCTATGTGCAAAAATAGTAGAATGACTTGCAATCCAAACATCATCTTCAAGCGTGATGTATTTAGCATAATTAACATCAAGATATACATCTTGCCCAATCCTTACATTTTTCCCCATGTGAACTCCACATATTCTCCAATAAAGATTGGGAAGATTTACAAACAAGTGGCATAAAGGCGATCGACGAGCCCGATTTAGACACCACCACTTAAACATTAATACAAGATGTTTAATAACAAACCCAGGAAAGTTTTTAACTTTTCTAAAAAAAACTTTTAACGTCATCGTATTTTATTTATATAGTTGTTTTCAATTTCTGCATCAATATATCTGCATAGCAATGGCAGTACCGCGAAAGCATAGAGCCATGTTATAATTCCAAAATCATTCTTTAAATAAAGCATTAATAGATAGGTTGCTACACCAAAAGAATATGTAACCCTAGAATGTTCAAGGTTTCTATAAACTTTTTTTACATGGAAAATAAAAAGTAGCACCAACGGAATGATAAAAATAATCCCATATAAAGCCAACCTATCCCATATCCATGTATGATGGGATATCAGCTCCGGATTTGTTGTTCCAACAATAGGTGATTTCCAAAACAAATCTTGACTTCTCGCGTACAAATTTTGTCTTGCCTCAAGATCACCCTCCGACTCTCCGTATATCATAGAATATTTAATCTCATCTAAACGCTTGTAATTAAACGAGTCGACATTCAAAACTTTTTGCACAGATTCAATAATTGGCACCATTACAGTAGGGTTCAATAGAAGCAAGGATATTACACCAACTACAACCATTTTAGTAACATTTCTGGAAGTAAAATGTTCGTATGCAAAAAAGAGTCCCATCAACGCCATAATAATAGTTAATAAAAACGACATAACCGCATTTCCAACCACAATAAGAATCACTAAAATAATTGTTGAAACCAACCACAAAAAAAACATTTTTTTATTGACCTTATATAATTTACGGATAAGAAAAATCATGGGAGCGATTAGGAATGGCAAGCCGTGTAATGTATGATAGCTTGTCGCCCAATAATAACCCACGCCATCTTCTATAGCTTCATTGCCGCCCTTTCTAAGCAACATAGGGTTGACAAGCAACTGGGGAATCGAGATCACCGCCATGATGACATTGCATGTAATAACCACACAAACAACCATGCGAGTGTACTTATAATCATTGTCATATGCAAGTGAATATTCCACTATAATCAAGCCAGCCAACATGCTAAGAAACGGAACTATTACATCCGCAAATGTTGTGAAATAAGCATTTCCCAGAATGTAATATACCGACATCATTATACCATACACAAACATCATTACTATAGTCCTTTTTCTCAAAAGATTAGGGTATAGGAGTACAGCAATTACTTCAAAAATCGCCAACTTCAGCGCTCCACCGACGGGCAATAAAATATTAACCGGAGGGAAACACCAAACCAACAAGAATATAAAAGTTATGATTGAAAACACTTTACTTCTCATATACACCTTTATTAGCTTCTTCTTTTCTTTAGGACTATCCGTTTTGCTTGCGATAATACAATATGTTTTATTTCAGTATATGGCCCATATTTAATAGCTTCGCCCAACACAATAATAATCGAAAAACCAACTAAACCTTGGACTGCCAATGTTAAGATGTTTGACAAACCAATATACGTACAACAATACATACAACCCGCGACAATCAAACCAAAAACCAACGATGGTAAAACATCGACAAACTGTTGCCATGTTTTATATTGTATGTATTTACCAGAAAAAGACGAATTCAAAATGTAGCCAATGATGCCTGCAAAAAAACTACCCCACAACATCCAATAAATACTTACAAACACCCCCAATAGCAGCGGACCAATCGCAATGGTTTTTTTTATTACTTCAAGGATTAGTAATTTATCAGACCTGCCTTTTACTTGCAACATGTTTGTATTGATGGCCCGAACAGGATATAACATAAAATTGAAACATAATATAGGCAAATATTCTGCAGCTTGAGACCACTTTTCGCCTATCAGGACAAATATTAAAGGTTTGGCACAAGCAGCCAATGACAACATACCCACAAATGACAAAAACATCGTGTTTTTAATCAATTTCTTATAATTTGCCTTTAACCGAGCCGCGTCATCTTGAATACTGCTTAATACGGGGAAACTAACACGTTGCACAATTCCCGTCAAATTTGTTGAGAAAAGTGAAGAAAATTGATGTGCACGAGTAAATTGTCCAAGGGCAGCTGATGAGTAGCACCGTCCAATAACAATATGGCTTGCTTCATTCCAAATTGTAGAGAGCAATTGTGATACTAATAATTTCCAGCCATAATTAAACTGATATTTAAAACTTTGAATAGAAAATTTTATTGATGGCACCCATCGGGCACTTAACCAGAGACCAATGGTATTAACCAATTGTCGGGAAATTTGTTGGGCCACTAACGCCCATACTCCAAAACCACAATATGCAAATACAATACCAACAACACCACTAAGTGTAGATGATGCAACCGATATTTTTGCCTGCCGTTTAAAATCAATACTTTTAACCAGCTTTGTACGCTGGACTATAGCGAGTGAGTTGATGATAATAACAACACCTAAAACACGGGTAAGAATAGTTAATTGTTCCTGTCTAAAAAAATCAGCAATGAGCGGCGAACATAGGAACAAAACGGCATACATAATCACACTCAACACAATGTTGAAAACAAAAGTAGTTGAGTAATCAACTTCACAAACCTTCTTCTTTCGAATAATGGCATTTGAAAAACCGCTGTCAACTATAGTATTTGACACAGAAATGAATATGGTTATCATTCCTATCAGACCATATTCAACTGGAGAAAGCAATCGCGCCAAAACAAGCCCAACGAGAAAGGTTATTCCTTGGTGTGCAATAGCATCTACAGCACTCCAACTCAACCCTGCGACTGTTTTATTCTTCAAACTTCGAGATGATGACATTTTAGTAGTATACAATATTTAAATCATATATAAAAAACCAATAATTAGATCTAATTGATTTTTATTTCACAATTCATTAGTGTCCCGTTAAAATTGGGACGAGTTAAATATTAATCAAATAGCCCCGGAAAGAGGGGACAATCGAGTTCTTTGACATCGTTGAATTTAGTCTTATCGAACAGGTCAGTTAGGTGAGTTTT
>Ga0310695_10000224_pt1 | contig 151043 bp, 122 predicted proteins | sample RumenRJG_04DNA_FD_203882 | JGI IMG/M metagenome (GOLD analysis project Ga0310695, IMG submission 203882) | Bovine rumen microbial communities from Lethbridge, Alberta, Canada - RJG_04 (v2) (version 2) | ecosystem: Host-associated > Mammals > Digestive system > Stomach > Rumen | place: Canada...
AAACATAAAAAACATATTTTTTTCAAATCGAAAAGTCTGAATATATTCATAGGTTGCTGAATATAAACAATATACAGAGCAAGTTACTTAAGTTAACGCATCAGTAGTAGATTTAGACAGATTATTTGCCATTTTGCACCCAATTCAACTTGTTCCTTTTGATGCAAGAAAAGGAACAAGCCGGACTAACAGAAAGAGAAATATAAGTAATAGAAGAAAACCGAGAAGAAAACAGTCTCTTTGGAATAGGGAACAAGGACAAAAGAACAAGGAGCAAGGACCGATTAGGGATTAGGGATTTTCGATTAGGGATTAGTGATTCGGGATTAGGGATTTTCGATTAGGGATTTTCGATTAGGGATTAATAATTAGGGATTAGGGGGACAGGCAGGGCGTCCCGCTTTTCCCAAAGCAGGGCGCCCTTTTGAAAAAAATTTTTTTAATTACTCTCTTGGCGAGAGCTTTGTCTATTAGCCGATTTGGTTCGGGTCATCGAAGGATGAGCCGGACGCGGTAACAACGCCTAAGAAGGTCTGCATAACGTCTTGTGCAGCGAAGTTATACAGTTCAGTAGCGGGAGCATTATAAGTCTTTTTCATAATTGTCAAATTTTTAAGTTAGCGATATTCAATCTTAACGTGTCAATTATCAATTGACTTTTTGTCCCTGGAGGTTATAGATGTTGTCACCACGGCGGATGTAGATTTTTCCATCCTCCATGAACTTCTCGGCCTTAACGGTAGCTTCTACCTCGCGCACGTCGGTAGGCTGAGCAACGCGGATAGCGATGCGAGCGGGAGCGGGAGCAGCACTTGCCGTAATAGGCAAATAAGCCTTACCAGCAGGGATATTCGCGCCTGTGTACTGATACAATGCGCTAACGCCACCTACATTACGCAAGCAATAGATATCAGCAGCGACACCGGAAACGTTGGTATAAGTAACGCATCCAACGAGGTCGTTTTGCTCTGTGCTTGCTGTCAAACCGGTTACATTCGGTGTCAAAGTGTAATCTGTATTAGCAGCGCCATATAACAATACGCCCTCAGTAGCAGGAATCAATTTCGTTTCATGCAAGTCAACCACTACATTAGCGGCATTATATTTAGCATAAAAAGCCTTCAAACCACTTAGCGGTAGCGGAGCTAAGGCAATTTTGTTAGCGAACGAAACCCATCCGTCAGCATTAGTGGTAACCTGAACAGGCTCAACAATCATGAAGCGATTGGGGTGATCACCTGCCTCTGCAGCGAATACATATTTGTCTGTGCTAGCAGTACCAATTTGGGTGTATGCACCATTCTCGGTATCCAACAGGAAATAAGTAGTTACATCAGCGAGGTCGCTCTGCAAGTCAGAGAATGTGATAGTAGCTGTTCCGGCAGCAGTAGCACGATAACCAATAACTGCGCCTTGGAGACTATTGGTGCAAACCATGCTCTGGCTTCCGTAAGCGGTAGTTCCGTAAATATAGATAGAACCGCCAATGAAACCTTTTGCCTCGTCATAGCTATTCTCGAAATCATCTGTGAAAGATGGAGACTCAATGAGATACAACTCATCGCTCTCACTACCTTTTTCTATGTTGACAACGATACGATTGAATGTCTGTGCAGAAACCATGGTAGCCATAGCAAGAACTGCCAGAACTGTAAAAATCTTTGTTTTCATCTTTATTATGATTTAATTTGTTTTCTTTGCTGTTATACAGACTGCGGCAGAACCGCAGCCTGCATAACTTACTCTATGCGAAAATCTTTCTGCCGGGAGCCAAATTCGGTCCTCCCTTAGTGGCAGGAGTCGGCTCGCTAATTTCCATCAAAGCGTGGAAGGGCGTGCATATTGCAATCTCAACGATTGGTGTTTTATACAATTTATTTGCCATTATTTCACGAATTTGAGTGTTTGGTTAGCAACGCGAACAGTGTAAACACCATTTGCCAAGCCATTCAGACTAATAGTCTGTTGAGCCGTAGTGGAGAGAACGAGTTGACCATTAGCAGCATAAACCATAACGTTGGCATCGCTATTATTCTCCGAAATGAACAGCGTATTGTCGTGAACAAACATCTTAACTTCATCTACATTACCTAATGCAGTAGGCGTCTTAGCAATCGCCTCAACAACGAAGCGTGCGTCATTCGTGCCGTTTGCGGTAAATGTATAGGTATTAGCCTCGCTCATGGCAACAACAGCGTTGGTTTGGAGGTCACGAATCTGATACTCTTCACCTACCAATTCATCGAAGGTCATAGTGTAAGTACCATTACCTTGAACACCGATGAATGTACCGTTGAGATCATTGGTAATCTCAGTAGACTGACGACCGTAAGCGGTGGTAGCGAAGAGGTTCAAACCATTGTTCATGTACTTAACCTCATCGAAACCATTCTCGAAGTCATTCGTGTAGTCTGCTGCCTCAATCAGGTATACCTCATCACTTACACCGTTCTCAGAAGCGATGTTGATACGTACGCGGTTGAAGTCCGGAGTCTCTTGACGTTTCGGAGCATACAGACCGGTGTTGGCCAAGGAGTTGTTATATACAGCCTCAGCATAGTTAATGCTCTCGCTAGCAGATGTACCGTTATCCATCAGCACGAAGAAGGCTTGGAGCGAAGGAATAACCGTGAACTTCGGAGTACGGAAACCTGCGAAGTCTGCTTTAGATACTGTACGCAATTTGTCATTATCAAACATGTAGATAGTAGCCTTTACATTATTCGAGAGACCATTCAGCAAGGTCTGGATGTTAATAGGAGCGGTGTACGAGTTAGCAAACAGGTTGAATCCATATGCAAAGTTCATAGTACCGTCACCGTTACCAACCAATTTACCCTTGAAGGTGTATTTAACACCATGTGTGGATTCATTAGTCAAAGCATAACCCTTGAACGGAACGAACTCGTTTACGTCGGTAACATCTTGCCAACCGTTATTCCAAGTCTTAGCGTGAGAAACTACACTTTCACCATCTTGGATAGCTTCGCGCTCCCAGTTAGCAGAAGTAAACTCTTCTGCGCCCTCAAAGTACAAAGGAATACCGACATAGCGGTGTTTATAAACATCCTCGCTTACTTTGTAAGCATCGGGGATCAGTTCTACAGAAGCTATAGGACGAGCATCTGCTTCGTCGGCAGCCGGATCAACGAGTACGACACCTGTACCACCATCTTCCGTAGCCTCAACAACCAAGTGACCACCATCCGCGATGGTAATACCATCTTTACCGACTACAAGCGTAGCACCTTCTTCTACTGTTACAGTTGCACCTGCTTCGATCGTCAAACCACCTTCACCGATAGTAAGAGAACCACCATCTTCAACTTTAAGGGTTGTGGTTACTGTTACTTCCTTAGCTACAGCTTCCGTATTGTCGCTAACAACGACACCGTTGGTATTATTAACGGTAACGACATCAGACTCATTAGGAATAACCGGATCATATTCGTTGTTAGTCCATGTTGTACTTAATGCCCAATCTGTTGTCAATGCATCAGTTCCTTCACCATCCGTCTTATTGTCCAAAACGCCAGCCAATTTGCCAATATATCTTTCGCCATTAAATACGGCAGTCCAGATTTCCGGATCAATTTCTGCTTCAATAAGGCTATGTAAGTCACTAGCACCTACAACTTTTATTCCATTAGCGGTAGAAATACCAGTTACTGGTGATGTCTCAGAATAGGATCCATTATTACTGAAAGCTATCAACTCCATATCAATACTTCCACTTCCATCACCGTGACCTACAATGATACTTACATTGTTGTGTCCAGAGATAACTCCGTTGTTAACACAATTGTATAATCCTAATTCCCCCTCAGAGCCTGTCATTGTGCCAACGAATGCGCCAATATTATAGCCATTAGCTCCATTAATTGTTGCATTGTTTGTACAATTTACAAACCATACATGTTGCCCACTTGTAGGATTCAAACCAGCAGCAAAGGCGGCAAGAGCATATGGAGAACCTTCAGCTGTGACAGATCCATTTAAAGTTACATTTTTGATTGTGGAATTATAATAGATACCTCGTGCTAAGATAGCTGTGTTCGCCGTTGTAGTTTGAATAGTTGCTGTTATTTCAACATTTTCTATTGTAGAACCAAGAATATATTTAAATAAAGCAATACCTCCTGTGGTCGTTGACATATGCAAATTGTTAATTTTGAAATTATTGCCCTTGACAACTGCTGGGGCATAATTTATCATCTCAAAATTAGCATTAGGCAAGTTGATGTCTGTCAGCAAGTTGAGTGTATCGACAAAAGCCCCATTTTTATTAATGATAGAAAGGAACTGCAACTGCATAGCATTAGACACATCATATCGAACTTGACCATTGTCATGAATTGTCAATGCTGATTCATATCCCGAAATAGATCCTGTTCCAACAATACTATATGGTTTGCTAAAGAAACCATCACCTAATACACTGATAGAACCATTGCAAATAGTGATACCTTCATTTACGAATAATCCACCTGTTTTAACAGTAAGACTCTTTCCTTCCGGAATGATAAATACAGAGCCATGAGGTAATTCTACTTCTTCCTCAAGTACGAAATCAACGGCATTAGAAGCCATAGTGACTGATTTGGGATGTCCTTCTTCAATACTCTCGAATGCATTCTTCATTTCCTCTACCGTATATACGGTAATATTTTCAAATGCACTTAATGGTTTTACTTCAAACATATCATTATTTGCATCTACGACATAACTCGTCTGATCGATGAATTCAGATGGATCTGCATTGAAGAAGCCTCCCTTGATAGCGATAGTATTTGCCCCATATGCGCCATAAATTCCATAATTTTCATGACCATAGAAGGTTCCACCATTAATAGTCACATTACATCCTCTGCTATTGCGATAGGAGTATATAGCAGCACGTCCTTCACTCTTAATTAGTCCGCCATTAATCGTAATAATACCATCTACTGATCTTATAGCAGGAGAATCATCTTCTCCACAACCGCCTCCTTCTGCAGCGGGAGCAGTTGCATGAATTTCAACATCAGGTTCAATAGTCAATGTGGCTGTGTGAACATCAACCGCCCAACCTTGATTAGTGATAATCTTACATTTCTGAAGATGCAATGAACTATTACGACGAGCGTATACATTACGTTTAAAACATTTAGTAGCTTGGTTGGTGTTTTGAATAGTACCTACACTTCCACTATTATCAGTAATTGTCAAATGTCCACCTCCATTAGCAACTCCGCTTTGACCCTCAACAAATATGATACATTGATTTTGAGTGTTTGCATTTGGAGCCGCTTGGAGTTTTTTACCATTGAGATCCAAAATGACATGTTGATAAGGCCGAATTAATATTACACCATTACCACCAGAAGTAATGGAAACGAAACAACTGCTATTGTTGGCATTAATGTCATCCAACAACTTGATAGTAGCTACTGTACCATCTGTAGGGAGAGCAGCAATAGCTGATTGAAGGTCAGACAATGTCTCATAACCAACAGGCTCATTTTCGCCCACTGTAATTTGAGCAATGTTGTCTGCCCACGCCATAACAGTACACAATACTGTCAAAAGCGGAATAAGAAAAAATCTTTTCATAAATTTAAAATTTTAAATTTCTGGAGTTTCGGCGTCATCGAGTCGGGTAAGCAAGCTTACACTCGATTAGCACGAACCTTCATACTTTTTGTTAATACTGTGAGCCTTGCGGCTCGGTTAATTATAGTTGTTTTGTTGTTTTATCTATGTATCTGGTCTACTAGTCATATAGGCGATCATAGACGACGAAAAAGCGGTAATCCGCTTTGAGTGTTTCCACTCTATTGGATTACCGCTTTTGTAAAAATAGTTATATATTATGTTACTTAATAGAGGAAGCCGAACAGCCAGAGAGGAATCTTGTTGCCAAACCCTACATCAATACCATCTGCAATAACATAGCTCTCCGGCATATTGGCAATCTGACCATAGCCTTTGGTCTTGCCACCAACTTCAAAGATATAGGTATTATCAATCAACAAGTCGCCTTTGGCAGGCATAGCCAGTCTATGCGAGCATAGCATGTTGGACATAAATGTCTCGCGCAACGTACCTGTATCCGTGTTTGGCGATAAGGCATACATCAAGTTGGTATTGTCAAATAATATTTTTTCGGGTTTCTGCAGCCTCTTCATACCAGTGGGTTTCTGGTATAAACGTCTTATCAGTCCGGCTTTCTGGAGCAAATCCAGCATTTTATAGACACTATCTCTGGAGGCTCCTAATTTGGTTGCCAAATCAGACACATTCAGCGTAAAAGGATTCAACTCGGCTAAGATACCCAATAACACTTTTGTCTTATATACCAACTCATAAGAGACTTTCTCTACTGCGGGTATCTCGACATTTATTATCCAATCCACCTCTTCTTCCAAACGCGCGGCAAAGCCATCGCCTTCTTCTTTGTAGAACGGGTAATAACCATGTTCCAGATATTGCTCAAAATACTTCTGTATCGGCAGTTGGTTTGTCAGATGCGCAGCTATCGTTTGATGGGTGGAAAGAATTTCATTGAATGGGATAGCGGGCAGTTGCGCCAGATGCTCAAACTCCAGATATTCTCTGAAACTCATTCCCTGCATCGTGTAAACACGGCAACGGCGTGACAAATCTGCATCCGTTGAACTCAGTTGCAGCATGGAAGAGCCGGTGAGCACGATATGCAATTTAGGGAAAGCATCATAGATCTCTTTAATCTGCCTGTCCCAGCCGACATATTTATGCACCTCATCCAAATACAAATGGGTTACGCCATGCGAAACAAGGAACTCCGCCAAATCAACAAGCGTGTGGGTGGCAAACCAAGATGTATCTACTGAGGCATAAAAAGCTTTGGATGTATCCTCGAAAGTCCGTTTGATATGCTGCAAGAGCATGGTGGTCTTGCCTACACCTTTAGGACCTTTCAGTAAAATCAACCTGTTTCCCCAATTGATTTCCTGATAGATATACCTTGTAAAATCAAGGGTTGTATCATCCAATAATTGCTTGTACCGTTGGTTTAATCTTTGCATAGATGTCGTTTACTTTAGTCAAAAATGAACTTATTTTGACGATTACAAAAGACAAATTAGTTTGTATTTTGTCTATTCAAAAAGTCAAATTCGACGCAAAGGTACAACTTTTTTCTGATATACGCAAGTTTTCGAGCAACTTTTTTACTTTTGTCGCTCATTTTTACGGTAATCCAATATGTCAAAGATCATAAACATATCAAAAAAGCGGGCACTTCAAGATCAAAGCACCCGCAAACTATATGCAAAAATAAAAGCGGGACTGCAATCTTGCCGTTCCACTTACAGAGGCTCTGGTACTGCCTTTCGTTACAAACAGCAACACCGTAGCCCACGCCGTACGTATATATAATATGGTACACGCAGACGCGCGTACGTATTAAATACATACCATAGGCATCTTAGTGTCGCAATGTTTTGTAACTCTTTTGTGAAATTTACCAGATTTCTGTAAGTCAAAACAAAGCGCGTAAGACGCTATTTATCATGTCCTTGCACCCCACCCGCACTAATAGGACACTTCCCTGACGTGAGCTCAAAAAAAAGTAAATCTCACGCAGTACGGATAGAAATACGGCGCAAAGATACAACAAAAAAATGATATACGCAAATATTTTCCGGAAAAAATTAAAAATTACAAATTAAGAAATAAGAATTACTAATCATTAATCTCTAATCTCTAATCGAGGTCGTCGGTTGTGAAGCCACGTGAGCGAGGATTCTTGGTTTGCCGGATAGCTTTCTCGAGGGCACGTTGGTACTCATTGGGGTCGATGGCATTAAGGGCATCATCGATGACGGTCTCGGGCAGGTGTTTAGCCCGTAGGGCGGCAGCGATCTTGCGTTTACCCCATCCATTCAAACGCACCTTATCGCGTGCAAAAGCGGAGGCATAGCGTCTATCGTTGAGGTATTGTTGGCGGTACAAGAGGTCAATGACCTGCTGTGCCTGTTCGTCCGTTCCGCCCCAGAGACGTATCTTAAGGCGTATATCGTCGGCACAGTATTCGGCACGTGCACATAGTTGTTGCGCCTTAGCCGATAAGTCGCGCAGAGACAAAGCGGTCTTTTCCATAGGAGTCGTGATAGAGTTGTATATCGGTATAGTCCAAGCCGTCCAACAGGTGGCAGACAGCAGGTCCGAAGGATTCGTTGATTTCGAAGAAGAGGAGGGATTCTCGATTAGTGATTTTCGATTCTCGATTAGTGATCAGGAACTCGGCTATGCGTCGATAGAAGATCAGCGGGTCGTTGTCGGGGACAAAGAGAGCCGAATGCGGTTCGTAGTCGAGGACGGAGGCCGACATATCCGCCGCCTCGCTATGACGGACGTAGGGAGGGTTGGAGACGATAATTTCAAATTTATGATTTAAGATTTCAGATTTAGGATTTAAGATTTCAGATTTAGGATTTAAGATTTCAGATTTAGGATTTAAGATTTCAAATTTAGGATTTAAAATTTCAAATTTATGATTTATAATTTCAAATTTAGGATTTAAGATGTCGGCGGTGAAGAAGGTGATGTCGACGTTGTTGCGGCGGGCATTCTCGCGTGCGACGTCAAGTGCCGATTCAGAGATATCACAAGCGAAGACTTGCCATTCAGGATGCGCTTTTTTGAGCGCAATAGCGATGCAGCCGGAGCCGGTGCCGATGTCGAGGACGCGGATTTTAGATTTATGATTTAAGATTTCAAATTTATGATTTAAGATTAGAGCGACTAATTCGGCGGTTTCGGGACGTGGGATAAGGGTGTCAGGAGTGACTTTTAGGTCGAGTCCATTCCACAAAGTATGCTGAAAAATATACTGTATGGGCTCTTTTTTTGCAATTCTTTGTAAAATATTTTCGATATTCGGAATATTTTTTGTATCTTTGCCGCCCGTAAGGATTTGCGTGCGTGAAAGGCCTGTGGATTCTTCGATAATCCAGAAGGCTGTCTCGCGAGCTTCAGCCGGTGAGAGATAGGGTAAGAGTCGCTCGGTAAGATGGTGCAAAAAGTCTTTCACGGTGCAAAGGTACAAAATTATTTGCAGGCCTGCAAATTTTTGAATTAAAAATTAAAAATTAAGAATTAAGCGTACAGACCGCTGTGCTGACAGATTTGACCCGAGAGGAACGATATATAGCCCGTTGTGTAGAGTTATCCCGTTTAGGGGAATACTACGTAGCGCCCAATCCTATGGTGGGAGCGGTGTTGGTAGATGCATCAGGCAAAATCATCGCTGAGGGTTGGCATCGTCATTATGGCGGTCCGCATGCAGAGGTGGAGTGTTTTAGGGAGTGGGAGATTAAAAATGAAAAATTAAAAATTAAGAATTATGATCTCTCCGAATGTACGCTATATGTGAGTCTGGAGCCGTGCAGTCATTACGGTAAGACGCCGCCGTGTGCGGACATGATAATAGCTAAGGGTGTGAAGCGCGTAGTAGTGGGCATGGAGGACCCTAATCCGTTAGTGGCCGGTAAGGGTATAGCCCGTATGCGTGAAGCTGGTATAGAGGTGACGGTAGGTGTAGGCGAGGCGATGTGTCGGGAAGTGAATAAGCGTTTTATCTGCCTGCACGAGAAACACCGCCCGTATGTGACGCTCAAGTGGGCGCAGACAAGGGACGGTTTCCTGGATAGGAAGCGGCAGGGTGAAGAGTCAAGAGGGAAGGGTGAAGAGTCAAGAGAGAAGAGTGAAGAGCGGCATTTGAACGGAGCCTTGGCTATCTCCAATACGGTGACGAAGCAGGAGGTGCATAAGTTGCGGGCGGAGAATATGGCTATCATGATAGGTACGCGCACGGCGTTATTGGATAATCCGGGATTGAAGACGACTCATTGGCCGGGACGCAATCCCATACGGGTGCTGTTGGACCGTAAGGGTGTGGTGCCTCGCGAGAGCAAGATCTTCTCGCCGGACGCGGAGACGATAGTGTATAGCGAGTGCACGGATTGGGAATATATCCTCAACGACTTGTCGCATCGCGGCATACACTCGCTGTTAGTAGAAGGCGGTGCGCAGTTATTGCAGACGATATTAGACTCAGGCATCTACGACGAGGTGCAGATAGAATACGGCGATGAGGCTTTAGGCACAGAAGGCGTTAAAGCGCCGGAGATAAACGAGACGAAGTATGAGAAAAACAACACTATATTTTTTGGCGGTCATCTGTTTAAGCTCTTGCAGTTCATTCAGGCATAAGCAGCAAGCGGGTGTAGCCGCCGAGGTGGCCGGTCAGCGTTTGGAGTACCGGATTATAGACGCGGTGACGGCCGATGCTACGGACGCGGATGACAGTGCCCGTATAGCTGACCGTTATATCCGTCAATGGGCGACGGATATCTTGGTATACGAGAAAGCCCAAGACCGTGCCTCAGCCGACCTGGAGCGCTTGGTAGAAGACTACCGCCGTTCGCTATATGTGCATGAATATGAGCAGCGTTTAGTGGCTCACCGCAAACCCAAGCAGATACCGGACACGGCTGTAGAGCGTTTCTATGAGGCCAACGCATCGCTGTTCGTGTTGCGTGAGACGATAGTAAAGGGAGCCTTGCTCATCGTGCCCAAAGCTGCGCCTCAGCAGGATAAGTTACGCGGATGGCTTGGTAAGATGACCGACGAGGCCATAGAGAAGATAGAGAAATACGCCTATCAGTATGCCACCGGCTATGAGTTATTCCAGGATGAGTGGAAGACCGCCAATCAGTTGCAGATGTGGTTGCCTATGCAGCCGGATGTGCTGCAGCAAAAGATTCGCAGCCACAGTATGATACAAGCCGAAGACTCGTCCTCGATATACCTGTTGCAGGTGACGGACAAGAAGCTGCGCGGCGAACAGATGCCGGTAGACTATGCCGCTCCGGAGATACGCCGATTATTAGAAGGATTACAACAAAAAGAATATTTACAGGAAGAGAGAGAGCGTCTATACGAAGAAGCATTACTCTTTCACAAACTGAAACTGTATGAAAAATAAGACACTATTGACCATGCTGTTCATGGCACTCAGCGTGCCCATGGTAGCCGATAATATCATTGACGAGGTTATCTGGATAGTAGGTGACGAAGCCATCCTGCGCAGTGAGGTAGAAGAGGAGAAGTTGCGCGCGCAATATGAGGGTCAGGAGATGAAAGGTGACCCGTACTGCGTTATCCCCGAACAGATGGCCGTGCAAAAGTTGTTCCTCCACCAGGCGGAGTTAGACTCCGTCGAGGCAAACGAGTCGTCGGTGAGTCACCAGGTGGATATGCGTATCAACTACTATATCTCGCAGATAGGTTCCAAGGAGAAGATGGAAGAGTATTTCCGCAAGCCTCAGACCGAGATACGCGAGGAGTTGATGACGACGGTGCGTAATCAGATGGTCATCCAGCAGATGCAGCAGAAGTTGACGTCTCATATCAAACCCACTCCGGCTGAGATACGCCGTTTCTACAACTCGCTGCCGGCCGACTCGATACCATTGATCCCGACACAGGTAGAGGTGCAGATACTGAGTTTTGAGCCGCAGGTGCCCAAAGAGGAGATAGAGCGTATCAAGTCGCGTCTTCGTGAGTTCACGGAGCGTGTGAATACGGGGAAGGCCGACTTCTCGATGCTTGCTCGTCTGTACTCGGAAGATACAGAGAGTGCCAAACGCGGCGGCGAGTTAGGTTTTGTGGGACGCGGACAGTTGGTGACGGAGTTTGCCGATGTGGCCTTCAACCTCAACGACCCCAAGAAAGTGAGTCGTATAGTAGAGTCGGAATACGGTTTCCACATCATCCAGTTGATTGAGAAAAAAGGAGAGCGTATCAACTGCCGTCACATATTGATGAAGCCGCGTGTATCGGCTACGGACAAAGTGCACTCTCTGGAGCGTTTGGACTCGATCATCAACGTGGTTCGCCGCGGCGATGCGACCTTTGAGCAGGCAGTGGCTTATTTCTCGCAAGATAAGTCGACGGCTATGAATGCCGGTCTGATGACTAACTCGTCTACCGGTTCGAGTAAGTTTGAGTACCAAGACCTGCCTCCGGAGATAGCCAAACAGATTTACACGCTCAAAGAGGGCGATATATCTCAGCCCTTTGTGATGATGGACCAAGCGAAGAATAAAGAGGTGTGCGCTGTCGTTAAGCTCAAGGCCAAGAAAGAGGTGCACCGCGCGAACATGGTAGACGACTACCAGACGATACGCTCCATGCTGGAGCAGAAACAGAGTGCGCAGTATATATTAGAGTGGATTAAGCGCAAGCAGAAAGAGACGTATATCTTTATTGACGAACACTGGCGCGGATGCGATTTTGAGTATCCCGGATGGATTCATGAGGAGTGAGTGAATGAAGACGATGAGACATATATATTGGTTGATAGGCTGTATGGTGCTGGCGGCTGTACCTTGTGTTGCCAGGGCGCAGACGATGGTGTACCTGGAGCACTCCGAGACGCTGAGTTTCGATTCGCGTAGGCATTTGGAGGCCCAGCTGCTCAAGGGCAACGTTCGTTTCCGCCACGACGAGGCGGTGATGTATTGCGACTCGGCCTATTTCTACGAGAAGACGAACTCGTTTGATGCCTTCGGTCATGTGCGCTTTGAGCAAGGCGACACGTTGCAGGGCTTTGGTGATGTCTTGTACTACGACGGTAATACTAAGTTGGCGCGTCTAAGGCATAACGTGCGCCTTATCCACCGCAACACCATCCTGACGACCGACAGCATGAACTACGACCGCGTGCTCGACTTGGCGTATTATATCCAAGACGGCACTATCGTCGACAGCCTTAACTCGCTGCGTTCGGTATGGGGCGGCTACAGTCCGTCGACCAACGAGGCGCTCTTCCGCCATAAGGTACATCTGGAGAACGAGTCGTTCACCTTAGATGCCGACACGTTGATATACAACACCAAGACCAACGTGGCGCAGATAGTATGTCCCACCACTATCGTATACGCCGGGGAGACGACGATTCTCAGTTCCAACGGTTGGTACAACACCGCCAGTGAGCAGTCGATGCTCCTGGACCGCAGTCAGATTATTCATGACGACGGTAAACAACTGACGGGCGACACTATCTATTACGATAAGAAGATAGGTATAGGTAATGTATTCGGGCATATGGTAATGAAGGACACCGTACAGAAGATGACGCTCAAGGGTAATTACGGCATCATGTACGAGAAAGAGAAAGGCGGCTTTGCTACGGACAGTGCGCAGGCTATCGACTGGTCTCAACCCGACTTCACGTATATCCACGCCGACACGCTGTTCACCGAAGAGGTGGCGTGCACGCCCGACTCGTTCTATACCGACACGACGTATCGCCGTATGCGCGCCTATCACAACGTGCGCGCCTATAATGTCGACTACCAGATAGTATGCGACTCGCTCACCTACAACGGCCGCGACTCGATGATGACGCTTCACCACGAGCCGGTATGCTGGAGTGCCGAGAACCAGATTTCTGCCGACACGATACATATCTATTTGCATAACGGCAAACTCGACTACGCCCACGGGATAGGCAGCGCCTTAGGTATCAAACAGGAAGACTCGATATGTTACGACCAGTTATCGGGCAAGGAGATGAAAGCCTTTATTATCGACGGTCAGGTGAAGCGTGTAGAGGTGAGCGGCAATGCCGAGACGGTCTTCTTCCCGCGCGACGACGACAGCGTCTATGTGGGCGTGAATAAATCGCAGAGCAGTCACGTGACGATGTTCTTGGAGAATAACAAGATTCATCACGTGCTCTTCACCACTATCACCAACGGCACCCTCTATCCCTTAGACCAGATAGAACGCAAAGATACCTACCTGTTAGGCTTCTTCTGGGCTCACCAGGAGCGTCCGCGTTCGCCGCAAGATATCTTCAACCGTCCCCGACGCACCGCTCGTCCGACACAGAAAGCTTTGTCGGCTACCGAAGATGAAGAGGATGAGGAAGACAACGATACCCATAAAAAGAAAAATAAAAAACGTAAGAAATGAAACGTATAGTATGTATAATGGCGGTCTGCATGGCCTTAGCGACCCTCAGCCGCGCCGAAGTGACCCACTCGTTAGGTGTGCAGTTCGGCTTCAACCAACAACTCTATCGCCTCAACACCCCTACCCCTCCGGACGAGGTAAAAGACTGGTCGACCTATAAGAACAGTAAGACCAAATTAGGCAAGGACATCCTGAACGGATTGAAGTTGGGTCTGGTATACGACGTCACCTACGTCAAAGGCTTCGGTAACTTCTTCGCCTTTAACTATGTCTACGGCGTTCACGACTCCAAGTGGGCCGAGTTCCCGTACGATGAGCACGGTAATCCGACTGGAGGTTTTCCGTCCTTAGATGTCAAATCGCATGACGAGATGCACACCTTGGAACTGAATATCGACTTCCAATACAAATTTGAGATTGCCAAACAGACCTGGCTCATCCTCTACACCGGTCCGACGGTTCAGTACCGCGTGCATCACTATGCGAAAGACTTCTTCCGCGGTCACCTCATGCACGACGACAAGTACCCCAACTTCCCGAATCTTATCTTCGGTTACTCGGATACCGAGGATATGCATTATTTCCACGACGTGAATGTGCTGTGGGGCTTGGGCGCCGGCTTCCAATACAAGCGTTACTACCTGCGCGGCGGCTACGACTTCGGACTGATGAATCCCTACAAAGCCGACAACTTCGGCGAGATGGGGTATAAACTGGCTAACGGCAACCCGGACGACCGTCTGACACGCGGACGTATTGACCAATGGAATATACGTATAGGAATTTATTTCTGGCAATCGGATAACTGATTTACTGCTCCCTCATGATTCCACGCGACACCATAGACCGCATCTTTTCCGCTGCCCGTATCGAAGAGGTAGTGAGTGACTACGTGTCGCTCAAGAAACGCGGTGCTAACCTTATCGGTCTCTGTCCCTTCCACGACGAGAAGACCGGTTCGTTTACCGTGTCGCCGTCGAAAGGTATCTATAAATGTTTCGGATGCGGCAAGGCCGGCAATGCCGTGGGTTTCATCATGGAGATAGAGCAATGCGGCTACATAGAAGCCCTGCGCATGCTCGCCAAACGCTATCATATAGAGATAGAAGAGCGCGAACTGACCCAGGAAGAACAGCAGCGCCAAGATGACCGCGAGTCAATGTTTGTGGTGAACGAATGGGCCAACGAGTGGTTCCAAAAACAGTTGTGGGACACCCGCGAGGGACAAGCCGTAGGACTGACTTACCTGCGCGAGAGAGGATTGCAGGATGAGACCATTCATAAGTTTAAGATTGGCTACTCGCCGGACAAGAGCCTGCTGAGCAAAGAGGCCGTGCAACACGGTTTTGCAGAGAAATACCTGCTTAACGATTCGCAGAACGCGCCTTTTGTGGGCACCGGTGTGTGTCTCAAATCCGAAGACGGCCGTCTGTACGACCGCTTCCATTCGCGCGTCATCTTCCCCTTCTTCTCGCAATCGGGCAAGGTAGTGGGTTTTGCCGGACGACTGCTCAAGAAAAGTGACAAAGCCGGTAAGTATGTCAACTCGCCTACCTCGCCGCTGTTTGAGAAACATAACGAGTTGTTCGGCCTCTTCCAAGCCAAGCAGTCGATAGCCCGCCTCAATCATGCTTACCTGGTAGAAGGCCAGATGGACGTCATCTCGATGTACCAGGCCGGCATCACCAATGTAGTAGCCAGCGGAGGCACTGCATTGACGACGCCCCAAATCAAACTCCTGCACCGCTTCACCAACAGCATTACAGTCCTCTACGACGGCGATGCGGCAGGTATTCACGCGGCGGTACGAGGTATAGACATGATTTTGGAAGAAGGCATCAACGTCAAAGTGCTGCTCCTGCCCGAAGGCGAAGATCCGGACTCGTATGCCCGCTCGCACAACGCCGACGACTTTATTGCCTATATAGAAGCCAACCAGACCGACTTCATTCGTTTCAAGGCCAAACTGCTGAGTGCCGAAGCCGGTTCGGACCCTATCAAACGCAGTGCGCTGATACGCTCGGTAGTCGATTCGATAGCCGTTATACCGGATGCTATTACGCGGCAAGTATATATTAAAGACTGCGCTGACCTACTGAAGATGGACGAGCGGCTGCTACTCCGCGAAGTGAATAAGTCGCGCCGTCAACGTTATGCCGAGCCTCAAAAAGAAGGTGAGGCTGCGCCCAAAGAGGAGACACCGATTAACGAACCTGCCCCCGCCCCTGTGGAGACCAATCCCGCTCCTACTGCTACCCCTCGGCAGGCACAGTTTGCTACCAACTATAAGAACATTATCCGCCTCATCATTCGTTACGGCGAACGCGATTTATACGCCTACGAAGACGGTTCGGTAGTGACCGTTGGCGAATATGTGATTTCCGACATGCGCAATGACGAGATAGTGCCCGACGAGCCTATCTACCAAAAGATTATTGACGAATATATGGCGCATTGCCATGAAGAGGGCTTTGTGGCAGAGCGATTCTTTGTGCAGCATCCCGATACGGAGATTAGCCGTCTGGCTGCCAATCTGGCTACGGATAAATACCAACTCAGTCGCATCTTCTCCAAACAGGCCATATCGGAAAATGTGGTTCAAGAAGTAGACCAGCAGACCGATGCAGACCGCTTACCGGAGTTGACGCAGCGACTGCTGTTAGAACTCAAATATACGGTTGTCAACGAGCGCATCGCGTTACTGGAGAAGATGCTGGCAGACGCACAGACCGGAGGCGATTGGAATACCATTCGCGAACTGCTGCAACAACAACCTATCCTCCACCAACTCCGCACTGAGATTTGTAAGGCGTTGGGCAATCGTGTAATAGTAGGCTGATGCTATTCGATACCATCATATATGGCCCTATTCATTCGCGCCGATTGGGCGTGTCGCTCGGTGTCAACCTGTTGCCGACCGACCATAAGGTGTGCACCTTCGATTGCGTCTATTGCGAATGCGGCTGGAATACGCCCTTCTCGCACCCTATACTCCCCACGCGCGAACAGGTAAAAGGGGCTTTGGAACAACAACTCGCATCCTTCGCCGCCAATCAATCGCCCTTAGACGTCATCACTTTCTCGGGCAATGGCGAGCCGACCCTGCATCCCGATTTTGAGGATATCATAGCCGACACCTGCGCCTTGCGCGACCGCTATTATCCTCAGGCTAAAGTGTCCGTCTTGAGTAACTCCACGCAGATAGGGCGCGAAGAGGTGCGCCGCGCACTCATGCTCTGCGACAACCGCATCCTCAAACTCGACTCGGCCATTGACGCCACGATGCGCCTTATCGACCGACCGGTCAATGACGAACTGACGGTAGCCGCTATCGTTGAACGGCTGAAAGCCTTTGAGGGGCAGTTTACCCTGCAGACTTGTTTTCTGAGGGGCGACTATTACGGCACGCCCATCGACAACACCACCCCGGACGAGTTGCAAGCCTGGTACCGCATAGTGGACACCCTCCGGCCGCAACAAATCATGATTTACGTCATCGATAGAGCGACACCGCTGAAGACTTTAGAGAAACTGTCCCGTCCGGAAATGGAGGCTATAGCGGCTCCGCTGATTCAACAAGGGTATAACGTCCTTATCTCCGCCTAATGAAGATCTTCGTTGCACCACTCAACTGGGGACTGGGACACGCTATGCGCTGCGTCCCGCTCATCCGACAATGGATAGCCGAAGGGCATCAGGTGGTCTTAGGTGGTGACGGCGAGAGTCTGCAAGTGCTGCAGCAGCATTTTCCCGATTTACCGGCCATTGCTCTCCCGCACCTGCAACTTAGGTATTCATCCGGACGCAGTCAGGTATTAGCTATCCTGCGTTCCCTGCCCCACCTCATCGCTGTATCGCGTGCGGAGCATAAGGCTTTGCAGCGCATCCTCGAGGAACAACACTTCGACCTTATCGTCTCCGACAACCGCTTTGGACTATATCTGAGTCGTCGCTCGCGCACTCGTCATCCTAATACGCGCTGCGTTTATATGACGCATCAACTGACGATATTGTTGCCGCGCGGTTGGCGTCGGTTGCAACCCTTGGTGCGACGTTTGCACGCCCACATCTATGGCCATTATGATGAGGTTTGGATACCCGACTTTGCCGAGGCCACCCATAGTCTGGCCGGCATTATGAGTCATCCTTCCTCCTTCCGATACCTCGGTCCGCTCAGCCGCTTCGAGGCGTCTACATCTTACACCGTACACCCTACGCCTTACACTGTGGTCGCCCTCCTCTCCGGATTGGAGCCGCATAGGACGATGTTGGAGCAGGCAATTCGTGAGCGCTATCGGGGACAGGAGGAACAATTGCTTATTGCCCGCGGTAAATATCCCTCGCTCAGCGATGACGAGTTAGCCTCGGCTCTCCTGCAAGCCAAACACATTATCGCCCGCTCCGGCTACTCGACTATTATGGATTTACACGCCTTAGGATTGCTGCGCAAATGGCACGAAGGGCGTGTGACAATAGAACTTATCCCCACTCCCGGCCAACCGGAACAGGAATATCTGGCCCAATACATTCGTCAATAGTGTGCGCGCGTGTGCGTACCTTAAATAAATAAAAAAAAGAAAAGCGGCCTTGTGAGCCGCTTCTCTTGTAATAGGTGGTATTCCCGATTACTTGAGTTCTGCCAAGTATTTGATAGTGCGAACCATCTGGCTGGTGTAGCTGTTCTCGTTGTCGTACCAACTAACAACCTGTACCTGATAGGTGTCGTCGTCAATCTTAGCCACCATGGTCTGAGTAGCATCGAAGAGCGAACCGTACTTCATACCGATAACATCGCTCGATACAATCTCGTCCTCAGTGTAACCGAAGCTCTCGGTACCTGCAGCCTTCATAGCAGCGTTGATGCCCTCTTTGGTGATGTCTTTACCCTTAACAACGGCAACCAGGATAGTGGTCGAGCCGGTCGGAGTCGGAACGCGTTGTGCGCTACCGATAAGCTTACCGTTCAGTTCAGGAATAACGAGGCCGATAGCCTTAGCAGCACCGGTGCTGTTCGGAACGATGTTCTGAGCACCTGCACGGCTACGACGGAGGTCACCCTTACGTTGCGGACCATCGAGAATCATCTGGTCGCCGGTGTAAGCGTGGATCGTACTCATGATACCGCTCTGGATAGGAGCATAAGCATTCAAAGCAGCTGCCATAGGAGCCAAGCAGTTGGTGGTACAAGAAGCAGCGGAGATAACCTTATCAGCCGGAGTCAGAGTCTTGTGGTTTACATTGTAAACGATGGTGGGCAGATCGTTTCCTGCGGGAGCAGAGATAACAACTTTCTTTGCGCCGGCCTGGATATGAGCCTCGGCTTTAGCCTTGCTGGTATAGAAACCGGTGCACTCCAAAACTACGTCAATACCAAGCTTGCCCCAAGGCAGCTCAGCTGCGTTCGGCATAGCGTAGATAGTAATCTCCTTGCCGTCAACGATGATCGAACCCGGAACGAGAACGGTCTTGCCATCTTCAGCGAGTTGAGCGTCTTTGTAAGCTACAGTGTGCTTGCCCTCACCGAACTTGCCTGCGAAACCACCTTGAGCGGTGTCGTACTTGAGGAGGTGAGCCAACATCTTCGGGCTGGTCAAGTCGTTGATTGCAACAACTTCGTAACCCTCAGCTTCAAACATCTGACGGAATGCCAGACGACCAATACGGCCAAAACCGTTAATTGCTACTTTTGTCATAGTGATAAAAAATTTAGTTTATTATTGTTTGATATTGTTTGATGTCGTTTGATATTGTTTGAGGTTGTTTTTCAAACCGGACTGCAAAATTACGCAAAATCCTGCATATACACAAACTTTTCTACATTTTGATAACTCAAGTTATCATTTTTCCTACTTCCTGCCAAAATCGGCCGGTATCTCGCCCCATAGCGACGTCTCCCACTTGCAGATAGGCGTCGTCCACGTATTGGCTTGCAACCACGCTTCGGCCTTGCGAACGGTCAGTAGCAGGTCTTGGTTCTGGGCGGTCCACTCCAACTTACTCTTGCATTTCCTCGCCCTCACCCACGCCAAAGCTGTTACGCTGTCGGTATAGAGTGTCCAGGGCAAGTGATGCTGCTTCAGGTAGGCCAAGCCCAGCACTAAGGCCAGGAACTCACCAATGTTATTGGTGCCCTGCACATACGGACCTCGACGGAACACTTCCGTGCCCGTATCCGCTATCACGCCGCGAAACTCCATGATGCCCGGATTACCCGAGCACGCAGCATCAACCGCTAACGCCGGTAGTTTAGGCTGGATTATATTACTTCCTTGATTCAACATGTATGTTCTCTTCTTGTCCCGCCAAGAAATAAAGCACATAGTGCTATTTCGCAGGCGGAGAGCAGGTTAACGGCGAAAACTCTTATGAGCGACGTGTCGCGAATCGTGTTGAGCCGTATAACACGCAAAGTAGTCCCACCGGGAATCGAACCCGGATCTAAGGTTTAGGAAACCCGTATTCTATCCATTGAACTATGGAACCCCAAAAAAGAGGACTGCCTATGCGGCAATCCTCCTTTGGTCTATTTACTTATTCAGCGCCAGAGCTACGTTTACAGCGCACGCTACGGTGCAACCTACCATCGGGTTGTTACCGATGCCCAGGAAGCCCATCATCTCAACGTGTGCGGGAACGGAACTCGAACCGGCGAACTGAGCGTCGCTGTGCATACGGCCAAGCGTATCGGTCATACCATAAGATGCAGGTCCGGCTGCCATGTTATCCGGGTGTAAGGTACGACCTGTACCACCACCGGAAGCTACACTAAAGTACGGCTTGCCGGCAAGGATGCGCTCTTTCTTGTACGTACCTGCTACCGGGTGTTGGAAGCGGGTCGGGTTGGTCGAGTTACCGGTAATCGATACGTCAACATTCTCGTGCCACAGGATAGCTACGCCTTCGCGTACATCGTCAGCACCGTAGCAGTTCACCTTGGCACGCGGACCGTTGGAGTAAGCTTTCTTGCGAACGATCTTCAGTTCGCCCGTGAAGTAATCGAACTCAGTCTGTACATAGGTAAATCCGTTGATACGGCTGATGATCATAGCAGCGTCTTTGCCCAGACCGTTCAGGATGCAGCGGAGCGGTTTCTGACGCACCTTGTTGGCCATCTCAGCAATCTTAATAGCACCTTCGGCAGCAGCGAAACTCTCGTGGCCGGCCAGGAAAGCGAAGCACTCGGTCTCCTCGCGGAGCAGACGAGCAGCTAAGTTACCGTGACCCAGACCTACCTTACGGTCATCAGCTACAGAACCGGGGATACAGAAAGCCTGCAAACCGATACCGATAGCCTCAGCAGCGTCAGCGGCATTCTTGCAACCTTTCTTAATAGCGATAGCGGAACCTACTACATAGGCCCACTTAGCGTTCTCAAAACAGATACGTTGGGTCTCCTCACAGGTCATATAAGGATCCAATCCATATTGTTCACAAATCTCATTAGCCTCTTCGATAGACTTGATGCCGTTGGCATTCAGAGCAGCGAGAATCTGTTTCTCGCGGCGGTCTTGCGACTCAAATTGAACGGGACGAATCATAGCTTACTCCTTTCTTGGGTCAATAGATTTAACGGCACCCTGTTCTTTCGTTGTACGGCCATACGTACCGGTGACGCTCTTCAGGGCCTCATTGGCGTCAACACCTTTCTTAATAGCGTCCATGAACTTGCCCATGTGGACGTATTCATATCCGCAGATCTCGTTGTCTTCATCCAAATACTCTTTGGTGATGTAGCCTTCGGTCAGTTGCAGATAACGCGGGCCTTTAGCCTTAGTCGAATAGAGCGTACCGCATTGGCTTACCAGTCCCTTACCCAGGTCTTCCAGACCGGCACCGATTGTCAGACCGCCTTCCGAGAATGCACTCTGCGTACGGCCATAAACGATCTGCAGGAACAACTCGCGCATAGCCGTGTTGATGGCGTCGCATACGAGGTCGGTGTTCAGGGCTTCGAGAATCGTCTTACCGGGCAGAATCTCTGCTGCCATAGCGGCACTGTGCGTCATACCCGAGCAACCGATAGTCTCTACTAGAGCCTCTTCGATGATGCCGTCCTTAACATTCAAACTCAGTTTGCACGCACCCTGCTGAGGAGCGCACCAACCTATTCCGTGGGTCATACCCGAGATATCCGAGATCTCTTTGGCTTTCACCCACTTTCCCTCTTCGGGGATGGGAGCCGGTCCGTGATGAGGACCTTTGGCTACCTGGCACATGTTCTGTACCTCTTTGCTGTAAATCATGTGTTAAAGGTATTGTTTGTTACTATTATTTTGTTGTTACTTTTCTGCCTTACACTTTGCGACCGCAAAGTTACTGCTTTTTTTTGACATACGCAAAAGTTTTTGCATTTTCTTGAATTTTTCTTCCCTCAATGGACGCGAAAATTTGGTAGTTTGCAAAAAATGTATTATCTTTGCATTCGAATTCATATTCCTCTTATTTGACTCACATATATAGCCAAATCAGACTAACGAGACACAATCGAGAGAGAATCGGAACGAGACTGGAAAGGGACTCATACCGGGGCGACACATAGTTAACTTAAACTACCTACTTTATGGCAAAAGCTACATTAAACAAGAAATTCAAAGACTATACGGGCGCAATGCCGCCTAACGGCCATCGTTTCTATCTCAGTAATCGTTTTGGCGAGACCGTCATCTCCCATTGTCCCGAACACCGTGCCCCGGATTCCGTGACGGAAGCTCAACGTCAAGCCTTCCAACTCATCAAACAAGCCTCCGCTTTAGCCGATGCCGATCTACGTGATACCGTTAAGCAGGAAGCCTGGCTCCATAAATGGCACGAATCTCTCGCTATCCGTGGCGCTAAGCACTACAAAACCCTTCGAGGCTTCGTCATCGCCGCCTATCGCCAACAACTATAGTGTCCTAAAATCCTTATAGTTTCCTATTCTATCCTATAGTGACCTATAATCTAAAAAGCAGCGACATCTCTGCCGCCGCTAACATGTTCTAAATATTTATAGAAATTACTCGTAGTATTCAATTTCTCTAGTATATGTATATTCAAAATGCCCAATAGGAATGATTAGTACTTCTTTCCATATAGTCCAATTCCCATATTTATCAAATTTCAAAAAGCGGGAGTGTTCTTCCTTTCCTTTGATTTCTATGAGTTGCCCTTGATTGTTGAGGATGTATTTTTTATCAGGTCTTTTTCCGTAATCCGTGCTTGATTCGTGCTCTATATAACTACCATCAGGAAGGTATTCATATGTTTTTGTAATTTCATTATTGATGGTATTCTTACAATACCACATTGTTAACCTATTGAGAGAGTCATACTCGCATCGATAACTTAACTGAAATACGCTATCTTGTTTTATGTAATTCTCAATCATTTTACCCTGCTCATTATAGACAATGGAATCTGCTCCGGATAGCTTTCCGTCTCTATAAAATCTAACATAAATCTTATTGCCCAGGGAATCTAATTGTGTTTGATTAAATTTGCCTTTTATGAGACCTTTCTGATTGTAGTAATAATCCATATAAACATTGTTAATGGTATATTGTCGCACATAACTATCATCCATAATCTTTCCATCGTGGTATAAAGCAAATTCGGTTAATCTTCCAATAGAATCATACCAGTATTTCCAAACTCGAACTGTTCCAGCTTGATTACTGGTAACAGTCATGATTTTGACAGGACCCTTGACATTTTCTGTATGATCTATAATACTTGCAGCATAAGTATTAACCATGCCACAAAGGATTAGCATGCAAAATAGAGTAATTTTTTTCATCTAAAAAAAGTATAATAATTGCAAATCTCAAATAAAGCAAACGTATATTTTATCTATGTAGCGCAACGCATTGCGCTTGTCCTTGCTGTTTACGTCGGCAAGCGACGATGGTTTATACTATTAAGTTTTGTGAATTTTCTTTAATATCTTATCCGCCCATTTTGGGAGCATATTTGTATATTGTTTGGCAAACTTACCATCTTTTGTTCTATATAACAATAGAGCGTCTTGATTATCAACAGAGTTGTCATAAAAATAGGCTCTATCTGCAAACTCTGTTACCTTTACTGCATTGATAATGGCTTTCTCATGGCGCGAAATAATCTTTTGAATCGGTACATCATGTCCGCCTTCCATTACTCGATTAGCGATACGAGCTGCATTAATTGTAGGAGATTCTGTGCATATAAAGAACATGCGTATAAAATAACCTGCCTCTTTGGCTCGTTTGAGAAAATCGACCTTACCATCGGAAGATAATACCGTCTCAAAGATAAAATCCTTATGTTCGCGTAGCAATTGTTCGCGCCATTCTTCGCAGTACTCCACAGCTTGACGCACAGCATTCGCATCATTCCAGTCTCCGAACTTGCTTTGTGCAATCTCGTCAGGGTTGATATATACACACTGTTCCGCCCACGCGTGCTTGATGACCAAGCGCGTGGTGGATGTCTTTCCTGAACCATTCGGACCGGCAATCACTATCAAAACGGGTTTTCTCATAGTGCTTGCAGCATCTGGTCTAAATGCGCGAAATAGGCAGCGTGAGCGCGGTCATGGCGTTCTTTCGCTTCAACTGCAACTTCGTGCATCAGTTGAGCCAATTGTTCTTCGGTCGGCTCCTGGTCAATGTTTATGAAACGATAATCATTCATAGTTCTCAAACCTTTCGTTATTATTCTCTAAGGTCGTTAATATAGGCGCCGGAGGGTGAAAGGGTGAAGTCTGGGGCGGCGTCTGTATAGCGGGCATTGAGCAATTTGAGTAAGGTCGTCTGGTTCGGTTCCTTCATCTCCAACGACACCGGCAGCGGTTCGGCTCCAGCCTTGATGCGCAGCGTGAGGCGCGTGAAGGGCAGTTTGGTGGCCTCCTTCGGTGTAAAGACAGCTAAGATATCCGAACCTTCTTCTGCCGGATTAACCGCACGTTCGCTCACCTCGCATAACTCTTCTATCCGCTGCGCCAACAACAGGGGATTAGCTTCCACCAGTTCCTCTTCGGTAGGCGTAGAGAGCGTCACTTCGTCCACATCCTCGTCGTATACATACAGCGTCGCACCGTCATAAGCGGCCTGCGTGCCCATCATGGAGAAGCGGAACTGCCGTCCTTGCATCGTCACCGTACCCGGATAAGTGGCGCCGGGGGCTTGAGCATTGCTACTCGTAGAGACGGTCAGGGTAAAGTCCGCCACCATCACTTTCTGCTCCAACGCGGAGAAGAGAGCACTCAAAGCCGTTAAGATGAGGAATAGGTGTGTCATCATTTTACGCCTAATTCGGCTAATAGTTTATCCAATTGATCCATATCGGTAATCAGCACGTCGCGTCCCTTGGGACCTTTATTCGGGCCAACGACACCTGCTGCCTCTAACTGGTCAGACAGTTTACCGGCGCGGTTGTATCCAATCTCAAAAGCACGCTGCAGACGCGACGTCGAGCCTTCCTGTTTAGCCACTACGTACCGCGCCACATCAGCAAACATAGGATCCAGACGTTTCATATCTACGCTACCCGGAGCCAAAGCATCGCCTTCGGCGCCTTCAGGCACATACTCCGGCAACTGATACGGCTCAGTATAGCATTGCTGCTTAGCGATGTGACCGACTATCTCGTCCACCTCAGGCGTATCGACAAACGCGCATTGCACACGGGTGATGGACGCATTACCGGCATAGAGCGAGTCACCGCGACCAATCAGTTGTTCCGCACCCTTGGCATCCAGTACCGTACGCGAGTCAATAACGGATTGCGTGCGTAGCGCTATACGCGTAGGTATATTGGCCTTGATAACACCTGTAACAATATTGACGGACGGACGCTGCGTAGCCAAAATCATGTGCATACCTACCGCACGCGCTTTTTGGGTGATACGTGCAATAGGCGTCTCCACCTGTTTACCGGCCTGCATAATAAAGTCACCGTACTCATCGATGATGATGACAATATAGGGCAGATAACGGTGATGCAGCGTATCGGCTACCACCTTATTCGGATTCAGACGACGATGGATAAACTTATCGTTGTAGTCCTCCAGATTACGCACGCCGGCATCCATCAACAGCTTATAGCGGTTCTCCATCTCAATGACCAGCGAGTTGAGCGTATTGATGACGCGGTCGCAATCGGTGATAACCACCTGCTCGGGATCGGCATCCGGCATAGCAGCCAGATAATGCTTCAAAAGCGGCTTATACGGAGCAAACTCAACCATCTTGGGATCTACCATGACGAGCTTCAACTCTGCTGGGTGTTTCTTATATAGCAGCGAGGTAATAATAGCATTGATAGCCACTGACTTACCTGTTCCCGTAGCACCGGCTACCAACAGGTGCGGCGTCTTAGCCAAATCAAACATAAATACCTCGTTGGTAATCGTTCGTCCATAGGCTATCGGTAGGCGCATCTTTTGCTCTTCCTGGAAGCGTTTGGAAGCTATTACAGAGTGCATCGATACCGTTTGCGGGTTCTCGTTCGGCACCTCGATACCTACCGTTCCTTTACCGGGCATAGGAGCGATAATACGGATACCCGTCGCCGAGAGCGAGAGCATGATATCCGACTCCAGATTCTGTATCTTAGAAATACGCGTCCCGGCCTTCGGCACAACCTCATACAGGGTCACCGTCGGACCTACTGTTGCGCGAATAGATTCTATCTCTACGTCGTAGTTACGCAGCGTGGTCACGATACGGTTGGCATTGGCCTGCTGCTCCTCTTGGTTGATAACCGGCGAAGTCTCATTATCGTACACTTTAAGTAACGATAAGGGCGGGAAACGGAAGTGCTCCAAGTCCTTGCACGGGTCATACGGCTCTAACTGCTCCGAGAGCTCCACATCCTGCGTATCTTCTATATCCAAACCGACATCCTCGCCCTCCGGCTCAGAATCCTTGGTCTTCGGTTCATCTTCCGGTTGTTCTTCGACAGCAGGCTCTTCCGGAATCTGCTCAATAGTCACCTCCAGATCGCCATTCTCACTCGGTTTATTCTCTTCCTCTACCGATACGTCCGGCGTCACTTGAATATCCGGCGTCTCGTCCGTCACGATATCGTCCATCACCTCTTCTGACGGCTTCTGGCGCGTGATGCGTGCCCATAGCCACTCCCACCAACTCTGTGTACGCGGCAGGAAATGACGGTCGGCCACAATGAGGAAGATAATCATCGTCACTAAGATGATAATCATCGATCCCAAGGGCTGCACATAACTATTCATCCAGGTCGCTAACCATTGGCCGTGAGCACCTCCCAAACGGAAGAATCCGTGTTCACCCAACATCAGGTGTATAAAGCCCAAAGTAACGGAAGACCACACCAGGCAGAAAGCGGTACAAAAGAACAGTTTCCACTCCTGCAATGCTATCACCCGCAGCAAGCGTAAGGCATACACTACCAGCAACATGACGAACAATATAGACGAGATACCGAACGTACCGTCTATCAACCAACGCGACAAACGTGCGCCGGGTAAACCCAACGCATTATGCACCTCGCCACGACGAGCTATCCGCTCCGCCAAGGGCAGGTCTAAAACCGATGAATCGGCAGCACCGGTAATCAGAAAACTTATATACGCCACCAGCATAAAAACAGCCAAAGCTAACATCAAAATAGCGATGATGGCACGAGTGCGATTATCGGCAAAGAAATCACGCACACGCTCCATCAACGGAAGCTTCTCCGGAGTCTGAGAAGTGGGCGTGGTATATTCCAGCGTCGGGATACGATTGGATTTACGAGGCATAATTAGTCAATATACATAAAATTAGCATGCAAAGGTACAAAAATTATTTGGAAAGATAAAATTCATATCCTAAAAATTCACCATTTTGAGTAAAAAATTTATTTTTTTTAATAAAATGTACGCGCGCACTTGCGAATATGAAAAACTTTTTGTACCTTTGCACGCTAATTTGTTGTCATGGACGAACTGATTCGACATACGGGAGTAGTACTGAGCGTGAACGGGCAGACCGCTCGTGTGCAGATAATGCAGACCAGCGCATGCTCGGCATGTAAGGCTCAGAGTATGTGTATGTCGTCCGAGAGTAAGCAAAAACAGCTGGACGCCATCATCATCGACGGTCCCGTAAAGGCGGGCGACCAAGTGGAGGTAGAAGTGCGCGAACGTATGGCGTGGAAAGCCGTAGTAATAGCCTATCTGCTTCCATTTTTTGTGATGTTGGGCGTGATGGCTGCCCTGGACTATGCTACTGACTGGGGCGAGGCTTTGGTCGGCACGCTGTCGCTCAGCGGCATCGTGGTGTACTACCTTATCCTCAGCTGCTTCAAGCATCGCTTGCAGAAACAGTTTACCTTTACGGCACGAAAAATATAATTATTCAAAATAACAAACAACATGAATTGGTACTTAATTCTTATTTCAATGGGAGTGCTTGGCGTGATAGCCTTCTTAGCAGCGTGTCTGCTGTATGTTGTCAGCCTGTTCTTCAAGGTAGAAGAAGATCCTCGCATTGATTTGGTTACTGCCGTGTTACCCGGCGCCAACTGCGGCGGATGCGGATTTGCGGGTTGCCGCAACTTTGCAGAAGCGTGTGTTAAGGCCGGCAAGACGGACGGTTTGGCTTGTCCTGTAGGTGGAGATCCCACGATGGACGAAGTAAGAAAGATTCTGACTCCTGCGGCTGCCGAAGAGGCTGCACCCGCAACTGAGGGCGGTGAGAAGAAAGGATTCGATCCTGCGATTGCCGCTAAGATTAAAGCTCTGGCTACTCCCAGAGCCACGTTCCCCAATAACATCACAATGGCGCAAAGGAGGTAGAAGTATGAAGACATTTAACATAGGCGGAGTTCATCCGCATGACAACAAACAATTTTCCGCTCATCAGCCCATCACTGAATGCCCGCTGCCCAAGCAGGCTATCATCCCGTTGGTGCAACATATCGGTGCACCGGCGCAGGCTGTTGTAGAAGTAGGAGCTAAAGTAAAAGTAGGTGAACTGCTGGCTAAGGCCGGTGGATTCGTCAGCGCCAATATCTGCTCCCCCGTGAGCGGTACCGTAGCTAAGATTGGCGATTGGACCGATGCATGGGGCGCTCCCGGACAGGCCATCTTCATCGATGTAGAAGGTGACGAATGGTTGCCCGAGATTGACCGCACCCCCACATTGATGCGTTCGTGCGCCCTCGAACCCAAGGTCATCATCGATAAGATAGCCGCAGCCGGTATCGTCGGCCTGGGTGGAGCATGCTTCCCCACTCACGTCAAACTGTTGCCGCCTCCGGGTAAGAAAGCCGAAGTGCTCATCGTTAACGGTGTAGAATGCGAACCGTACCTGACCTGCGACCATCAACTCATGCTGGAGCACGGTGAGGAGATAATCGTCGGTATCGAGATTCTCAAACGCGCCTTAGGGGTAGAACGTGCTATCATCGGCATCGAGAACAATAAGAAAGACGCTATCGCCCACATGACCAAGTTGGTGCAAAACGAACTTGGTATTCAGGTGATGCCGCTCAAACTCAAATACCCGCAAGGCGGTGAGAAACAACTCATCGACGCTTGTATCGGTCGTCAGGTGCCCAGCGGTGCACTGCCTATCGAAGTAGGTGCCGTAGTGGACAATGTGGCAACAATCTACGCCGTATACGAAGCAGTACAAAAGAATAAACCGCTCATCAGTCGTGTAATGACCGTCACCGGTAAGCACGTAGCTAAACCCGGAAACTACTCCGTTCGTTTTGGTACGCCTATTGAGGAGGTTATCGCTCTTGCAGGTGGTGTTCCTGCCGGCACAGGTAAGGTTATCGGCGGCGGTCCCATGATGGGTCGCGCGATGGATCATACCGAAGGCATGCCCGCCAATAAACGTCTCAGCGGTCTGCTCTTCTTGCCGCAAGAAGAATGTATCCGTCCGGAAGAAGACCCGTGTATCCGTTGCAGCAAGTGCGTACAAGCTTGCCCGATGGGTCTGGAACCCTATCTGCTGCAGCGATTGAGCCAACTGGAGATGTGGGAAGAGTGTGAGAAACACGACGTCATGGACTGCATCGATTGCGGTTGCTGCGTATTCACCTGTCCCTCGCATCGTCGTCTGCTCGACGGTATCCGTCCTGCGAAAGCGAAAGTAGGAGCTATCTTGCGTGAAAGAGCAGCAGCAAAAGCAGCAGCTGAGAAAAAATAAATAAATTTGAAGTAATCGTTTTCGGTTACTAAATAAGAAATCATAAATCAAAAATCATAAATATGAAGAATTTCATAGTTGCTCCGGCTCCACACGCCCACAGTGGTGATTCTGTGCGCCGGAATATGCTTTTGGTCATTCTCGCGCTGCTGCCTGCTTATGTGGTATCGGTGCTGGAATTCGGCTGGGGCGCTCTGATTACGGCAGTTATAGCGGTTGTAGCCTGTGTGCTGACCGAATGGTTCATCAGCCGTTTCCTGCTCAAAGAGCAAAAACAAACGATAGGCGACCTCTCGTCCGTACTTACCGGTCTGCTGTTGGCCTTCAACCTGCCGTCGAGTCTCGATTGGTGGATCGTACTTATCGGTGCGGTAGTAGCGATAGGTGTAGGTAAGATGACCTTTGGCGGTCTGGGACAAAACCCCTTCAACCCCGCTCTGGTAGGTCGTGTATTCCTGCTTATCTCCTTCCCGGCTCAAATGACCACTTGGCCTGTAGCCAAAGGTTTTGCTACCGCTTATGTAGACGCCGAGACAGGTGCTACCCCGCTCTATTATCTCAAACACATCGTTAAAACCGGTGACGGTAGCGTCATCGACCAACTCGTGCCGCTGAAGAATGCGTTGTTGGGTGCTATGGGTGGTTCGCTCGGTGAAGTGTGCGCTTTGGCTCTCATCATCGGCGGTCTGTTCCTTATCTGCACGAAGGTTATCACATGGCACATCCCCGTCAGCATTATCGCTACCGTAGCGTTGTTTGCAGCTTGTACAGGTTGGGTTGGCGCGCTGCCGGAAGGAATGTCCACCTGCAGTTATGTAGCTTACGAACTGTTGACCGGTGGTCTGATGCTCGGTGCGTTCTTTATGGCTACCGACTATGTGACCAGTCCCATGAGCGCTTGCGGTAAGATACTCTTCGGTATAGGTATCGGTTTTATCATGATGGTTATCCGTACCTGGGGAGCTTATCCCGAAGGTATGTCGTTCGCCATCTTGATTATGAACGCTTGCGTTCCATTGTTGAACAAGATTCGTCCGATGCGTTTCGGCGAAAAGAAAAACGAAGTTAATCGCGCCCTTGCGGCAGAGAAAAAATAAGGAGGAACAGCTATGAAGAAATTAGAAAGTACCTTCCTCAACATGGTTTTGAGCCTCGTTATCATCTCGGTGGTAGCAGCAGGCGCTTTAGCCGGAGTCTATCTGCTGACTAAAGCCAACATCGAGGCTCAGAAGAAAGCCAAACAAGAGGCCGCTAAGATGGCCGTTATAGCCGGTCACGAAGACGGCACTGCTGTAGAGGCTGTCGTAGACGGTTTTGGCGGTCAGTTCCGTATAATGGTTGGTTTTGATGCCGAAGGCAATATCCTCGGTTACGAGGTTCTGGAACACCAAGAGACTCCGGGTCTGGGTTCACACATGACCCATTGGTTCAAGAACGCCGACAAACCCAATCAGAATATTATCGGTCGTAAAGCCGGCAGTCTGACGGTATCGAAAGACGGCGGTGATGTAGACGCTATCACAGCTGCTACCATCTCCAGCCGCGCCTTCCTGAAGGCTATCAACCAAGCCTATGCCGATTTCCACGGCGTAGAAGCACATACCGGTGCCAGCCAACTGAATAAAGAGGAGGCTGAAGAAGATGTTATAATCATTGAAGCATACGGCGAAGCAGATCGTACGAATGCAATGAGTAAAGAAACGGAGGTAAGTCATGAGTAACGGATTAAAAACACTGATGAACGGTATTCTCAAGGAGAATCCGACATTCGTCCTCGTACTGGGTATGTGCCCGACGTTGGCCACGACCACCAGCGCCATCAACGGCATGTCGATGGGCTTGGCAACGATGTTTGTGCTGATATGCTCCAATGTCGTTATCTCGCTCCTAAAGAACCTCATCCCCGATAAGGTACGTATCCCGGCCTTCATCGTGGTGATTGCTACCTTCGTGACGCTCGTGCAACTGTTGATGCAAGCTTACGTACCGGCTATCTACGACGTGTTGGGATTGTTTATCCCGCTGATTGTAGTTAACTGTATCGTGCTCGGTCGTGCCGAAGCCTTTGCAGCTAAGAATAGTGTAGGTATGAGTGCCTTAGACGGTATCGGAATGGGTCTTGGCTTCAGCCTTGCCCTCACCCTGCTCGGCGCAGTACGTGAGTTGTTAGGCACAGGTTCATGCTTTGGCTTACCGGTCTTCCCGGAAAACTACGGAGCACTCGTCTTCGTCCTCGCCCCGGGTGCCTTCATCGCCCTCGCTTACTTGATGGTTATTATCAACAAGTTGCAGAAAAAATAAATCATAAATCATAAATTTGAAATTTGAAATATTATGGTATATTTTCTGATATTTATCTCTGCGATATTTGTTAATAATATCGTATTGAGTCAGTTCTTGGGTATCTGCCCGTTCTTAGGAGTAAGTAAGAAAATCGACACCGCTATGGGTATGAGTGCAGCCGTTATCTTCGTGCTCACTCTGGCAACCGTTGTTACCTATCTGCTGCAGATGTTGCTGATTAAATGGGGACTGGAATTCCTCCAGACTATCCTCTTCATCCTCATCATCGCTGCCCTCGTGCAGATGATTGAGATTATCCTCAAGAAGATAAGTCCGGCACTGTATCAGGCTCTGGGCGTCTTCCTGCCGCTGATCACCACCAACTGCTGTATCCTCGGTGTTGCTATTCTGGTAGCTAATGGCACAGAGAAACTGCCTATGGGTGCAGAACACGGTATGCTGACCGGTACGCTGTTTGCTTTTGCCACGGCTGTAGGTTTCGGTTTGGCACTGGTGCTGTTTGCCGGAATTCGTGAACAACTGAGTATGAACAAAGTGCCCGAAGCAATGAAGGGTACACCTATCGCCTTGTTGACAGCCGGTCTGCTGGCAATGGCATTTATGGGCTTTAGCGGAGTAGTATAATGAATAGCAAGAGTTTTGGGCTGATAATAGCCTTATGCTTGCCTATAACGGTGTGGGGACAGCGCAAACTGACCCTGAACGACTGTAGGGGTATGGCCTTGCAGGACAATACACAACAGCGCATTGACCAGGAGAATGCCGAGGCCGCCAAGTACGTTCGTCAGGGAGCGTTTGCACGCTTCTTCCCGCAGTTTAGTGCTAACGGTGCGTACATGTACAACACCGAGAATGCACACCTGATTCCCAAGACGCTCGACATAGGTTCATTAGGAACCATCAGCGGCAGCGGATTGGGCAATTGGGAACCTATCACCACGATCGGGCAAGGCATCAACGAGGGCATAGGGTCTATCTACCAAGACCTGTACCGCCGTCTGACACTCGACTTCCAGCACGTCTTTGTAGCACAAGTGGGAGTAGTACAACCCATCTATGTAGGTGGTAAGCTCATCCAATTCTATCGCCTGACCAAGTATGCCGAGCAGTTGCAAAAAGTGAAGGCCAGCAAGAACAGAGGTGACCTGATAGTAGGTGTAGAAGAAGCCTATTGGCGCGTTATCTCGGTGAACGAGAAGCGCAAATTGGCAGAGCAGTACTATAACTTGCTTAACACCCTGCTAACCGATGTAGAGTCGGCTGTAGCCGAAGGTGTCGCCACTAAGGCTGACGTACTGAAGGTGCGCGTCAAACTCAACGAGGCTGAGACCTCACGCAGCAAGGCTACCGACGGACTTAAGTTGTCCAAGATGGCGTTGTGCCAATTGATTGGTCTGCCCTTGGAAGAAGATATCGTATTAGACGATAGCGGACTGGATAATGTAGTATTAGCGAACGATTCGGTAGACATAGACCAAGCTGTTTCCCGTCGCGAGGAGATGCAGATGTTGGAGGCCGCCCACAAGATGGCACGCGTAGGTGTGCACCTGGCGGGAAGTATGTTGCAACCCAATATCATTGCCTCGGCTAACTATATCGCTACCAATCCCAACCTCATTGACGGCTTCAAGAACGATATGCGGGGATTCTTCTCGGTAGGCGTAGTAGTCAATGTGCCTATCGCGCATGCCGGCGACATCCTCAACTACAAAGCCGCCAAACACAAGGCTAAGACGATAGAGTTGAAGATGCAAGAGGCACGCGAGAAGATTGAGTTGCAAGCCACGCAGTCGAAGCATAAAGTAGTAGAAGCCAATCTGGACCTCATTCGTGCCAACAACAATATCAAACATGCAGACGAGAACCTGCGTTATGCCAAAGAAGGGTACGAAGAGGGCGTGATTACCGCTACTGAACTGATGGCCGCTCAGACGGCTTGGATGTCGGCTCGGTCGCAGAAAATAGACGCTGCTATTGCCTTGCGTATGGCAGAACTGACCTACAAACAACATACCGGACAATTGCAATAAGCCGGACTTAATGATGGAATAGACAACTAAAGATATGGAAACAGAAAAGAAACAAGTTCAGATGGAGACGCCACAAGGCAACCTGATGTTAGGTCTGGTTATCCTTTTCTCCGTAGTAGTTATTGTAGCTCTAATCGGTATATTGGCAGTGCGTCCCGATCCTATTGATATTATCGGCGAAGCCGAGGCTGCCGAGTATCGCGTCAGCGGTAAGGTGCCCGGTCGTGTCGAGATGTACCTGGCTGAAGAAGGTGACCAAGTGCGCAAAGGTGATACATTGGTTATCATTGACAGTCCGGAAGTAGAGGCTAAGATGCACCAGGCTCGTGCTGCCCGTGCAGCTGCCGAAGCACAGAACCAGAAAGCCATTCACGGTGCCCGCGAAGAACAGATTCAGGGTGCGTATGAGTTGTGGCAGAAGGCTCAAGCCGGTGAAGAGGTGTATCGCAAATCGTTTGAGCGTGTGAAACGCCTGCACGAGAAGGGTGTAGTCAGCACGCAGAAATACGATGAGACAGAGGCACAATATAAGGTAGCTGTAGCCAACTGCAAGGCTGCTAAGTCGCAATATGACATGGCCGTCAAGGGTGCGCAAGAAGAAGATAAAGCTGCTGCTAAGGCTTTGGTAGACCGTGTAGACGGCGTTATCGAAGAGGTGAACATCGCTAAGGCTGAGCGTTATCTGCTCTCGCCGGTAGACGGTGAGGTAGCCGACTGTTTCCCAAAGCCGGGTGAGTTGGTGGGTCAAGGTTCGCCGGTGATGTCTATCGTGGATATGACGGATATGTGGTTCCACTTCGCTATCCGCGAGGATATGCTTCGCGATATCACCCTCAACTCCGAGTTCGATATCCGCATCCCGGCATTAGGTAACGGCACATGGCGCGTCAAGGTGACCTATATTAAGGTGATGGCCAGTTATGCTACCTGGCGTTCGACGCAGACCAACGGCGGCTATGATGTTAAGACTTTTGATGTCAAAGCTCGTCCGTTAGGCGGTATACCTACCGGATTGCGTCCGGGTATGACGGCTATTGTAGTTCGCTAATCATCCTTATTATATGCTTAGCGGGAAAGAGATTTGGGCGGCTTTTGGCCGTGTGATTAGACGTGAGATGCGCTTGATGTTCCATCAGCCCATCTACTTCTACTCCACCCTTATTGTGATGATGGTCTGCACCATCTTTTTCCTCACGCTCCTGCACCGCGGTCAGCCGGAACGCATGCCTGTCGCCGTAGTGGACATGGACTGCTCGACTATCTCGCGGCGTATCGTACACGAACTCAATGCCACCCAGTCGGTTGTTGTTGCTCATCGCTGTGCCGACTTTGCCGAAGCGCGCAGGATGATGCAGCGCGGCGATGTATATGCTATCCTGGTCATCCCGGAGAACTTGTACAACGACATGCTGTCGTTCAAGCGTCCTACGTTGACCTTCTATATCAACGCCACCTACACGATGGGTGCAACGGTAGCGTATAAGCAGCTGATGATGTTCGGCAACCTGGCCAGCGGTGCCTTCCAACGCGAGGTGTTGCGTAAGAAAGGTCTGCCGGACAGTCTTATCATGCAACGTATCCAGCCTATTGTCATCGAGGGGCACATGCTCTCCAATCCGTCCAGCAACTATTCGGTCTATCTGAGCAGCGTCCTGTTGCCCGGTATATTGGGATTGATAGTGCTGGTGATTACGGTGTTCAGTATAGGTATGGAATTGAAGTGGAAGACGTCTCGCAACCTACTGGCCGAAGCCCGCGGTTCGATGGTGATAGCTATGGTGGGGAAGATGGTGCCGCATATCATGGTATACACTACGATGGGTATCTCGCTCAACATCCTGCTCTTCCGCATCATGGGCTTCCCGATGAACGGTTCGTTAGTATGGCTATGCGTAGGTATGTTCCTGTATATATTAGCCGTACAGTCGATAGGGGTAACCATAGTAGGTCTGCTGCCCGTCTTGCGTGATGCCCTCAGTATCAGTGCATTGTACGGCATGCTGTCCTTCTCGCTCTCGGGCTTCACCTTCCCTGTGGAAGGCATGCCGGGTCCTATACAGGTATTCTCATGGTGCTTCCCCTTGCGGCATTATTTCCGATTGTACGTGAGTGAAGCCCTTATGGGCAATCCTACGGTAGACTCGATGGTGTTTATGGGTTGTCTACTGCTGTTTATCCTGCCACAGTACCTGGTGAACAAGCGTCTGAAGAATGCATTTATTTACCAAAACTATCCGCTCAAGTAAGATGAAGACACGCTTTACATCCAAACTCATCCTCCGTATCTCGGATACATGGATGGTCTTTACGGAAGAGTTGCGTCGCATCTTCCATGATCCGGGCGTCTTGGTATTGTTCTTCCTGGCGCCTATAGCGTATCCCATACTGTACAACTATATCTACATTGAGAATGTCATCCGTGATGTTCCTGTAGCGGTAGTGGATATGGATTGTTCGCCTGAGAGCCGGTTGTATATCTATCAATGGGACGCCACGCCGGAAGTGAAGGTTGCCTATTCGTGCACCTCAATGGAGGAGGCAGAGCACCTGCTGACTGAAGGCAAGGTACACGGTATATTATATTTCCCGGAGGACTTCAACGACTGTCTGCATTCGGGTCTTAAGTCGGCTCACCTGTCGCTGTACTGCGATATGTCCAGTTTCCTGTACATGAAGAATGTGTACATGAGTGCCAATCAGGTGATGCTGGATAAGATGTATCAGATACAGGTTGACCGCTACCGGGCAATGAATATGGACGAGAACCTCAGTTGGGCTATCGTGCAAGCGGTGCCGTACGAGGAGAACACGCCTTACAACCCGACCAACGGCTACGGGGCGTTCCTTGTCCCGGCGGTGCTGATGCTGATTATCCACCAGACATTGATTTTCGGTATCTCTATGTTGTCGGGTACGGCGGTACAGGAGAACCGTGAGGTCTTCTTCCTGCCGGGTCGCCGACGCAGATACAGTGTCTTCCGTATCCTATTAGGGCGCGGTGCGGCGTATTTCACGCTTTATATGGCTATCTGTATGTATGTGCTTGTATTGGTGCCGCATATGTTCGGTTTGCCGCATGTAGGCAGTATATGGGATATTATTCGCTTTATCGTGCCGTACCTGTTGGCGACTATCTACTTCGGTATGATGATAGCCTCGGTATATAAGCAACGTGAGACGGGAATGATGACCTTGTTGCCTACGTCACTGATATTTTTGTTCATCAGCGGTGTGAGTTGGCCTATCGTGAGTGTTCCGCGTGTATGGCGGTATTTGGGTGACCTGTTCCCCTATACGTGGGGCGTACACGGTTTTCTGAATATCAATACGGCGGGTGCGACCTTGTATACCACTATCCGCGAATATATCGCCTTGTGGCTCTTAGCAGCGTTCTATTTCGGCTTGTGCTGCCTTATCTATATGGTGCGCAGTCGCCGTTATGAGAAGCGTTTGGAGGAGGGCTTAGACCAACATATCACTCAAGAGCAAAAGATGCGTGAGTTGCAAGACCTCGTTCACGAGACGGAGGACAAAATGACGCGTGATATGGAGCGTCACCTGAATAGTCTGTGGAGTCGTACCAAGCACGCTATCACGCGTGCTCCGGAAGACTAATCAATCCTTCTGTAAATACTGCGGATACGCCCGCAAGAATTGTTCTACGGCCTTGGCAACAGGGCCGTAGAATTCTCCACCTGCAGCATTCTTATGCCCGCCTCCGAAGAAGATATCGTGGGCCAAGATATTGACAGGTCTGTCGCCCTGAGAGCGGAGACTGATCTTGACTTTTATCTTCTCTCCGGCAGCACGTTCCAGTTCGTGCGGCAGCACTTTATCTTCGCGCATGAAGCAGGAATAGTAGACATCTTTTATCTGCAGGGGCATATTAACTATACCTTCGGCATCGCCGGCATGGAAATTGTATCTATATAGTTCTTTGCGGCTGAGGTAGATGAGTGCCAGGTGGTATTCGGGGAAGAGTTGCATCTTGCGGTTGAGGCAATAGCCGACGAGTCGCATACGGTCGGCGGACCACATATTGAAGACGCGGTTGTAGACCTCGTCTTTGTCGACCCCGGCAGCGACGAGTTGGCCGATTATCTCGTACATCTCGGGACGATTGGAGTTGAAGGAGAAATTGCCGGTATCGGTCATCATGCCGGCGTAGATGCAGGTAGCGGCATCGCGTAATCGAGAATCGCTCATCCCTAATCGGAAAATCCGATACACTATCTCGCTGGCGCTGGGACTGGCGGAGTCGATGACCTCGGCATAGGGTCGTGCTGCGCGCACCTCGCTCATAGCCTCGTCGCATACGATGTGGTGGTCGATGACAGCTAAGGGGAGCGTCGGGCAGGTGTTCAGTTTATCTTGTATCTGTAGGCCTAAGGCGCCTATACGTTTGAGTTCGTGGAAGTCGGTGCAGACAATCATATCTGCAGCCTGTATAGCGGCATCGGCTTGCGATGTGTGTTGGTCGTAGATGAGTATATCCTGTGCACCAGGCATCCAGGCCAGGAAGTCGGGGAAGCCATTGGGAACGATAACGGTACAATCGGCTTGTACGCTATGTTTAACGCCCAATGCGGAGCCTAAGGCATCGCCGTCGGGCGACATATGAGTCACCACTACCATATGCTGCGCCTGTGCGCACATCTGCCGTATCTGTTCGGCTCCGTTATATTCGTTTGTTTTCATGCTGTTAGATAATTGGAGTGCAAAATTACAACAAAAATTGCACATATGCAAATATTTGAATGATAAATTAAAAATCGAGAAATTCAAAATCACGGGATATATACAAAGTATATATAGGGTATAGTATGATACGATGCTCCCTCGTGGTAGTTCGGGAGTGTGGTGGATTTGATTGCCTCCAGGACAACAAATCTGCATAAAAGGTGCAGTTTTTTTTGTATATGTCGTTTTTTTTGTGTAATTTTGCACGCAAAATGAGATAATAGGCGTAAAAAGGAAATGGGTAAATCGGATTATATCATAGAAGTGAACCACGTATCGAAGCAGTTTGAGGATGGGAAATATGCCTTAAACGACGTGAGTTTGCAAGTACGCAAGGGCGAGTTTGTGACGATATTAGGTCCTTCGGGCTGCGGTAAGACAACGCTATTGCGTTGCATAGCGGGTTTTCAGGTAGCGTCAGAAGGCGATATACTGCTTAACGGCGAGGATGTAACGGAGACGCCGCCTAACGAGCGTCCGGTGAACACGGTATTCCAGAAATACGCCCTCTTCCCCCACCTGAACGTATACGAGAACGTAGCCTTCGGTCTGAAGCTCAAGAAAGTGCCGTCGCAGGAGATAGAACGTCGCGTACGTAAGGCGCTGAAGATGGTGAGTATGTCGGACTACGAATACCGCGACGTGAACAGTCTGAGTGGCGGTCAGCAGCAGCGTGTAGCCATAGCGCGCGCCATCATCAACGAGCCGGAAGTGCTATTATTGGATGAGCCGTTAGCGGCCTTAGACCGTAAGATGCGCGCAGACATGCAGATAGAGTTGCGCGAGATGCACCAGAAACTCGGTATCACCTTTATCTACGTCACCCACGACCAGGAAGAGGCGTTGACGCTGAGCGACCGCGTAGTAGTGATGCGTGAAGGTAAAATACAGCAGATAGGTGCTCCAACAGATATATACAACGAGCCGTGTAACTGTTTCGTAGCGGACTTCATCGGCGAGAGTAATATATTAGACGCCGTGATGATTAAAGACCGCTTGGTGCACTTCTGCGACCAGGACTTTGAATGCGTCGATGCCGGCTTCGGCGAGAAAGCGGAAGTGGACGTAGTGATCCGTCCCGAAGACCTATATATTTGGGAAGTGCCGGCCGACTTAGAGAAAGGCACCAAGACATTAGGTGAGATAGCTCAGATGCAAGCGGACTACGACCCGGAAGACCGTGTACCGAAAGGTAAGTTCACGCGTTTATATGGCGAAGTGCGCACCTGTATCTTCAAAGGCGTGCACTACGAGATGACCGTGATGACGGACAACGGTTACGAGCTGATGGTACAGGACTATCACCAGTTCTTACCGGGCACACAGGTCGGGATGATTGTCAAGCCGGAAGATATACAAGTGATGCGTAAGGAGCGTCTGTGCAACACGTTCGATGGCAAGGTGCTGAAAGATAACCAGGTAGAGTTCTTAGGCGCCACATGGGATCTGAGCGACCGCGTAGCCGAGCGTTTCGAGCCGGGCGACGAGGTAGAGGTAGAAGTAGACTTCAACCACGTGAACCTGCAGGACGATGAAGACGAAGGCACGCTGCAAGGCGAGGTGTACTTTATCCTATATAAAGGCGACCACTACCACCTACAGGTGCGTACGGACGACGGTGACGACCTATTTGTAGACACCAACGATATATGGGACGACGGCGACCGCGTAGGTATAAAGATTGCGCCGAGTTGGATTAGGTTATATAAGAAGGAAGTGAAGAGCTGAGAGCTAAGAGATAAGAGTGATGAGAATTACGCAAAATAGACGGAGTTGGGCATGGCCGTATGTGCTGTTCATGGTGCTGTTAGTAGTGTTGCCGCTGCTGCTCATCGGTTACTATGCCTTTACAGACCCGCAAGGCGGCTTCACGCTCCGCAACTTCCTACAGTTCTTCCATAAGCAGGAAGCTATCAATACGTTTATCTACTCGTTAGCGATAGCGTTGATAACGACGATAATATGTTTGCTGTTGGGTTATCCGGCCGCCTATATCATGGCAATGCGTTCGTTCCGCACGCCTGCCGTGATGGCTATATTGTTTATCCTGCCGATGTGGATTAACTTCCTGTTGCGCACTATCGCTACCGTCGAGCTCTTCCATATGTTCGGCTTACCCTTAGGCGAAGGAGCGTTGCTGTTCGGTATGGTATACGACTTCCTGCCGTTCATGATTTATCCCATCTACAATACGTTGCAGAAGATGGACTTGAGTCTTATCGAAGCTGCCAAGGACTTAGGAGCCCGCCCCAAAGAGGTGTTCACCAAAGTCATCCTGCCGTTGTCGGTGCCGGGTATCTACTCGGGTATTGTAATGGTGTTTATGCCTACGGTGAGCACGTTTGCTATCTCCGAGTTGCTGACGCATAATAAGATAACGCTCTTCGGTAGTCTTATCCAACGCAGCTTCGGCGAAGGCGGTATAGCGATGTGGAACTACGGTGCAGCCCTGTCGCTGATTATGCTAATTATTATCGGAATGACCTCATTCTTTGGCAACAATGACACAGAAGATATCAATAGATAAACGCAACCTATGGGAACGCATAGCGGGTCAGGGATACCTCTGGCTTATCCTGTTTGTGCTATATGCACCTATACTGCTCATCATCGTCTTCTCGCTGACGAAGAGTAAGGTATTCGGCAACTGGACAGGTTTTACTTTTGACTTGTACCGCAACCTGTTTACCGGTTACGACATGACGGCTCAGGTACGCGTAGACCCTAACCTCTACCGCGCCATGCTGTACACGGTTATCATAGCCGTTGTGGCAGCTATTATCTCTACCCTCCTGGGCACAGTAGCCGCCATCGGCATCTTCCACATGCGGCAGCGTCATCGCAAAGCCGTCATGTTCATGAACTCGATACCGATGATCAATCCCGACATCATCACCGGTATATCGCTCTTCCTGCTGTTCGTATTCATCGGTATCAACCGCGGTCTTGGCACTGTTATCACGGCGCATGTGGTGTTCTGTACGCCGTATGTCATCCTGAGCGTGATGCCTCGATTGACGAAGATGAATCCCAACATCTACGAAGCGGCGCTCGACTTAGGGGCAACGCCTGCACAGGCACTGCGTAAGGTGCTTATTCCCGAACTATGGCCGGGTATGATAAGCGGTTTTATCCTCTCGCTCACGCTGAGTATCGACGACTTCGGTGTGACGTTCTTCACCAAAGGAAGTAACGGATTGGAGACCTTGTCGACGTTTATCTACGCCGATGCCCGCAAAGGCGGACTGACGCCGGAGTTGAGACCGTTGTTCTCGCTTATCTTCCTAACTATCCTGGTGCTACTAATCATATCTAATATACGAACCAATAAACAAGTAAAGAAATGAAAAAACTTCTCCTTAGCCTGTGTGCTGTACTGATGGCAGCCACTTCCGTGAATGCACTTGACCGCGCCCACACCCTGAAAGTGTACAACTGGGCGGACTACATCGACATGCAAAATGTACTGGACAAATTCCCCGAGTGGTACAAAGAGCAGACCGGTGAAGAGGTACAGGTCATCTATCAGACCTTCGACATCAACGAGAGCATGCTCACACAGATAGAGGTGGGTCACGAAGACTACGATGTAGTATGTCCCTCGGAGTATATCATCGAACGTATGTTGCGTCAAGACCTGCTGTTGCCCATCAATAAGGACTTCGGCACGACGCAAGACTTCACCCATTTAGTAGCTCCCTTTGCTCAGGAGAAATTCCAACAGATGGCTCCCGAAGGCAGCGACATACAGGTGAGCGACTACACGGTAGGTTATATGTGGGGTACCACCGGTTGGCTTTACAATCCCGAATGGGTAGACGCCGCCGACCTGAAGTCGTGGAGCGCTATCCTCAATCCTAAGTTCGCCGGACGTATCTTTATGAAAGATGCCTATCGCGATGTCTATTCCGTACTCGTACTCTATGCTTACAAAGACGAGATAGCCCGCGGCGAAGTCACCCGCGACGAGTTGGTAGCTCATGTTACTCCCGAACGTATCCGCCGCGTAGAGAAAATACTGCTGGAGGCCAAGCCCAACATAGCAGGATGGGAAGTGGACTTCGGTAAAGAGGAGATGACCAAGGGTCACACCTGGATGAACCTAAGTTGGTCGGGCGATGCCCAATGGGCTATCGACGAGGCTGCCGAGATAGGCGTAACGCTCGAATATATCGTTCCTGAAGAGGGTTCCAATGTCTGGTTTGACGGTTGGGTTATCCCCAAGTACGCCAAGAACGTCAAAGCTGCCAGCTATTTCATCAACTACCTCTGTATGCCGGAGAATGCTATCCTCAACATGGAGGAGATTGGCTACGTGAGCGTTATCGCTTCTCCCGAGATATTAGCATGGGCTAACGATGCCGAGATAGAAGAAGTAGCCGACTTGAGTTATTTCTTCGGCGAGAACGCCACCCGCATCCACGCCAATCAGGTGTTCTATCCCGACAAATCGGTCATCGAGCGCTGCGCCCTCATGCACGACTGCGCCGACAAGACCGAAGACATGCTGAGCATGTGGAACCGCGTCAAGGGCGACAACCTCAACACCACCATGGTAGTCATCATCATCGCTATCCTGGCAGCTGTTATCGCCTTTGCGGTAATCACCGTATTTACCAAGCGTCGTCAACGCCAGATGCAGAGCCGACGCCGCAAAAAATAAGACTACACTATGACACAACGCTTTGTAACCGCCCTCTTATTGTCATTAACCATCCTGATGCCCGTACAGGCTAATCAGGTAGAGGACGCGTTCCTTGAGGTGAAGCAGAGCTTCATCCATCGCGACAAAAACGCACAAAACGAACTCAAACAGTACATCCGCGACTATCCGTACACCACCTACATGAGCGAGACGCAAATGATGATAGGTGTACTGCAGGTAGAGAAAGAGAAGTACAAACACGCCTTACGCACCTTCCAAAAAGTAGAATGGAAGCAACTGGAGCGCGGTCAGCAGCCCATGTTCTTCTTCTACCGCGGCTATGCCTTCCTCAAGCAAGGTAAGTTTGCCGAGGCGGCCTCGTGCTTCAAGACCCTGCGCGATAGTCAGAGTCCCTATACCCTGCAGGGCAAGTATTACTATGCCTACAGTTGGTATGTACAGGGCGAGTATGACAAGGCTTTGCCCGACTTCTTAGAGTTGGAGCATACAGCCCAATACAAGAGCGTTGTGCCCTACTATATCATCCAGATCTACTATGCCCGTCGTCAGTTTGACGAGGTCTACTCGCGTGCTGAGCACCTGCTCACCTCCGCCCCCGACAACGACAACAACGGCGAGATACATCGTATCTTAGGTGAGATACACTATAGCGAAGGCCGTTACAGCGAGGCTATCGACCACCTCAAACAGTACGAGCAGTCGTTCACCAAGCAACAACGCGACATCGTACGTGCCGACATCTACCTGCTCGGTATGGCCGACTACCTGACCGGCGACTACAACGAGGCTATCACCTATCTCAAACGCGTCAAGGAAGAAAAAGATACCCTGACCGAGAGTACATTCCTCCATTTAGGACACTCCTACGTCAAGACCGACAACATAGAAAAAGCCAAGCTTAACTACCAGGCTGCTATGCGCATGGGATTGAACGACCGCACCCGCGAGGAGGCTATGTACAACTACGCCCTATGCACCTATCAGACCGGTACGGCCTTAGGCGAGAGTATACATGCATTCAACGACTTCCTGCAGGCCTATCCCAATACCGCCCATGCGGAACAGGTATACCGTTTGATGGCGACTATGTATATGTCGTCCAAGAACTATGCTGCCGCCTTAGAGGCTATCGAACGTATCAAGAATCCCAATAGCGATCTTATCAAGACCAAGCAATACCTGCGTTACCAGATGGGCGCTGATGCCTTTGTACAAGGTAAAATGCAGGAAACCGTTAAATGGATGAGCGAAGTTATCAATAACGAGCCGGGCACTTCGGCCTACAAGACCGACGCGTATTACTACCGTGCTGAAGCGCGTTACCGTCTCAAAGACTACGAAGGCTCGTACGGCGACACCCAACTGTACCTGCATCAACCTGATGCCGCATCTTCCGCCAATCGCTCGGCAGCTAATTACCTATTGGGATATACGTTGTTCAACTTAGGACAATATCCTGAGGCCGAAGATGTACTGCGCACCTTCTGCTCCACAACCGACCAACCGAACCTGTACAGCGATGCTATGAACCGCATCGGTGACTGCTGCTTCAATGCCCGCGCCTTTGCGGATGCCGAGAAAGCGTATAAAGAGGTGATAGACCAAGGTAAGACAGGTGTCGACTACGCCCTCTTCCAATACGGTTATGTCATGGGCCTCACACGCCGTTATGAGGCTAAGGCTGAGATGATGGAGCAATTGGTCAACCGCTTCCCCAAGTCGGACTACGCCGATGATGCCTTATATGAGCGCGCACGAGCCTGCTTACAAGACGAACGCAACGAAGACGCCATAGCCGCCTATAGTCAACTAACCTCGCACTATCCCAATAGCCCCTTTGCCCGTAAGGCCGCCCTTGAGAAAGCTATGATCTATCGCAACCTGCGTCAGTACGACGAGGCCTTAGCCGCTTACCGTCTGACGATAGAGACCTATCCGGGCAGCGAAGAAGCGTATGCCGCCCTTGACGGAATGGAGCAGATATATGTCGAGACCAACCAAATCAACGAGTATATACGTTATACCAAGCAGTTGGGCAAAATCAATATGGCTGTCTCCAGTCAGGAAGACTCGCTTGTCTACACCGCTGCCGAGTTGCAGTATATGTTAGGCAACTACGCCCAAGCCGCAGCCGGTTTGCAGACTTATATGACGCACTACTGTCCGGGAGGACGTTACTGCACGATGGCCGCCTACTATGCTGCCGACAGTCACTACCGCCTCAACAACCACGAGGAGGCCTTAGCCCTCTACCTGCCGTTAAGCGAGAGTGAGACAAATCCCTATATCGAAGAGTGCTGCACCCGCGCTGCCGAGTTGGCTTACGATAAGAAAGACTATTCGGTAGCCCGCACCTGCTTCCAACGTCTGCGCCTATTAGCCACCAACAACCAGACAGCCTTGACCGCCTCGTTAGGTGAGTTACGCTGCGCGTATTTCTTAGGTGACAACGAGGCAGTAGTAGAAGTAGCGACGAACCTGTTGGGCGAAGAGCACACTACCGAGGCCGTACGCCAAGAGGCACTGTACAACCGCGCCAAGGTATACTTTGCTTCCGGTAAGTACGGACTGGCCGTAGTAGATCTGACGCCGCTGGCTAAAGATGTACGCATTGTGACCGGAGCCGAAGCCAAGTACCTGTTGGCCGAGTCGTACTACCACCTGAATGCTTTAGACGATGCCGAACAGGAGATTATGTCGTTTGCCGGCATGAAGACGCAACATCAGTATTGGCTGGCTAAGAGTCTGATTCTGCTGTCCGACATCAACATGCAACGCGGCGAGACCTTCCAGGCTAAACAATACCTCCTCTCGCTGCAAACCAACTACAAGGGCAACGATGACATTCGACAAATCGTCAGTGAGCGCCTGCGCCAGATAGAAGATGCCGAACGTCCTGTTGAGAACGAAGAAAATGATGACAATGATGAAGAATAATTGGATATATACCGTTGCCTGCACCTTCATAGCAGTCAACCTATTCGCCCAGACGCAAGATACTATCTCGCGCAGCGTAACTGTTGAACGTGAGTTCCAGCCCGTCATCAGTAGTGCGGGTAAGATGAGCGTCAAGCCTCAACGTATCGAAGAACAGCAGCCGCAAGCTTCCGTTGAGTACTCGGACTACAGCCGCGCTCTCAAGGCCGACTTCAATGTCAGTCCTCTGCGTTCGTCCTCTATACGTTTCAATCAACCCAATCAAGGCGGAGGTCATTTGAAAGTAGGTGTAGGACATAAGAACACCCTCTTGGACTTCGGCTATGCTATCTTCCGCAACGGCAAGCGTCCAGACGGCCATACGGAGCGTTCGGCACGAGGCATAGACCTGAATATTTGGGCTAAACATGATGCCGAGTGGGGTCGCAGCACGTGGGAGACCAGTACGATAGGGATGGACTTTATGAAACGCTTCTCGGAGTACGATGTCTATTTCGATATCAACGGCGGTAATCTTTTCTACACCCGTTACGGACGTTACTACGACGGCGACGGTAAGTTGAGTATCAAATCGTACGGCGACCTCAAGAAAGATGACAAACAGTCGATTTGGGATGTGCACACCAATGTAGGTATGCGCTCCAAGAAAGATGCAGATATTACCTGGTGGGCCGAGACCGGCTACAATGCGTATGTCATGGAGCGTAACGCTACTGAGCATAAGATACGCACCCAAGGTAATGTAGAGTGGAACGGAGAATCGCACCACGCAGGAGCGACACTGACAGTACAGAATGCGTTCTATACCATCGCTGACGAGGCTTTGATACCAAAGAGCAAGACCAATCCAAAGCATAATATCCGCCTCAATCCCTACTATCGCTACGAGAACACCTCTGTTCGCGTGCGCGTGGGAGCGAATATCGACATGAATATAGGTGAAGGTAAGTTCATGTCGGGCAACGGTAATCTCAGTTTTGCCCCCTCGCCGGATATCGATGTAGAATACCGTATTATCCCCTCTTGGCTGGCTTTGTACGGCGGTGCTAAAGGGCAGTTTGATGACGGCCTCATGCGCGGCTATGTGAACATGAATCCCTACCTCGTGCTGGCCGAAGGAATCACCTCGGAACATGTATGTGCCTATACGCCGGTGGATGCCTACTTGGGATTGAAGATTAAGCCTATCGACAATATGCTCATTGATGTGCATGCCCGTTATGCCTATTTGATGAATAATGCGGTCTTCTATGCCGACCAGACGATGCCAGACCCGCGCTTCTTCTATAGCGATTGGCAGCGCTGGACGGTAGGAGCCGAATTGACATGGCATTACCAGGATATCGTACACATCTTGGCCGACGGACACTATTATCACTGGACGATGGAGGACATCAACACGCTGGGCGAGAATGTAGCTTATACCCGCACCAACTACGACCGCCCCATGTGGGATGCCAACCTGCGCGTAGATTGCCATATCGACAGTAAATGGTCGCTTTACCTGCACAGCTATTTCGCAGGATCACGCAAGGCGCTGACCTCTACCGGCAACGAGAACCTCAAATGCACCGTCGACATCAATATCGGTGCCCGCTACGAGTTCAATAAATGGCTGGCCGGATGGGTTGAGTTGGACAATATTATTCACCGTCATAACGACATCTACTATCATTACCAGAGTCAAGGTATTCACGGCTTGATAGGTATCAGTTGGAAGTTTTGATGAGAAAGGCATTCATAGCATATCTGCGAAATAAGTGGAACATCGTTCTATTGGTGTTGGGTCTAATTGCCCTAACACTCTTTTGCGCCCTGTTCTTCAAACCTGTTCTTATCTCCGATTGGATAAGCACCTACCAGACCTGGCTCATGTGGGCGGAGATGGGATTGCTGCTGCTCATCATATTAGTGATGATACACATCAATTCCCAGTTGCAGACGCTGTTGGAGAAGAAAAACGAACCGGAAGAGGCGCCCGTAAGCGAGGAACTGACGATGTTTAACTTCTACGACGAACGCGGCGACCTTAAGTTATCCGCCAAGCCCGAGACGGTCTACTACCTGGAGGCCGCCGACAACTACGTGCAGATACATTATATGAATGCCGGTAAGATGCAGTCGTTATTGATTCGCAACTCACTCAAAAATATAGAATGGCGTTTTCGCAATACACGTCTTATCCGTTGCCATCGTTCGTTTATCGTCAACTTGGAGCGCGTACGCCTGATGCGCCGCGTGGAAGGAGAGATAGTTCTGGACTTTGGTGAAGAGAAGATGCCCGTCATTCCCGTAAGTAAGATTTACGGAACCAGTGTCATTAAGCATTTTACATAATATGAAAGTCATCAACCTATCCGAGCAGAACAGCGTGCTCAACCATTATCTCCGCGAGATTCGCGATGTGAACATCCAAAAAGACAGTCTGCGTTTTCGTCACAACATCGAGCGTATCGGTGAAGTGATGGCTATCGAATTGAGTAAGACGCTCCACTACGAGCAGACCAACGTACAGACACCGCTGGGTGTAGCACAAGTCAACATTGCGTCCGATCCCCTCGTATTGGCAACTATCCTGCGCGCCGGACTGCCGCTGTATACCGGTATGCTGCGCGTCTTTGACCATGCGGAGAATGCCTTCCTCAGTGCCTACCGTCGAGTGAATGACAAAGGCGAACTGGAGATTGTGGCAGAGTATGTAGCTGCTCCATCTATCGAGGGCAAGACGCTTATCATCGCTGACCCGATGCTGGCGACCGGTCTGTCGATGGATGCTTCCTATCTGTCACTGCTCAAACACGGTCGTCCCAGTCATGTGCATATATGCTGCACAATAGCTACGCCGCAAGCTATTGACTATCTGCGTGAGGCTACGCACGATGCTGACGATATTACCCTTTGGTGCGCCGCTATCGATCCCATCCTCAACGAGCATAAATATATCGTTCCCGGCTTGGGTGATGCAGGCGACCTGAGTTTTGGTGCTAAACTCTAACGTATGCCCCGCGCCCCGTATATCCCCACTATCCTTGTGGCGGCAGGCATCCTATATGCCAGCCTGCTGACACAGCCATTAGCACCGCTGCCGCATATACGCTTTGCCGATAAATGGGGACATATGTTAGCTTACACATGCTTATCCGCCATCTTTCTATGGGATTTGACGCGCGCCCATGCGCCGCGTGTGCGTAAATATATATTGGTTGTAGTGCTACCTATCCTATATGGAGGATTGATAGAGATTCTCCAGGAGTACTTCTTTCCTCCACGTGCCGGTGAGTGGTTCGACTGGTTAGCAGACATCCTCGGCACCTTCATCGGTATAGGTCTTATGTTCCCCATCCTACGCTTCACCTATCGTCATGATTGATCAAGAACGTCTATATCGTATCGCCCTGTCCATGCTGTTTCGCAATCGACTCCGGCATCAGCGGGAACTCATCACTGCATACGGCAGTGCCGAATCTGTATGGGGACATATTGATGAGCCACAGCAGCAGGAAATGCTGGATCAGGCTCGGCACGAAGCGGAGTTTATAGAGCAGCATCATATAGGTGTTCTCCTCCCCGAAGACGCCGAATACCCTTATCGTCTCAAACAATGCCCTGATGCGCCGACCGTCCTATATACCAAAGGACACGTAGAAGCCAATCTGGGTAAGTATATCTCTATCGTGGGTACACGCAACGCGTCGGAACGAGGCAAAGAACTCACCCGTCGTCTGGTATTGGATATCGCTGATATGCTACAGGATGTCACTATCGTCAGCGGGTTAGCCTACGGCATAGACGTGGCCGCTCATCGTGCTGCCTTAGAAGCCGGTATTCCAACACTTATTATCCCGGCACACGGTTTGGACCGTATCTATCCGGCGCTGCATCGTCCCGTAGCAGTAGAAGCTTTGACGCGCGGCGGCATCATCACCGAATATCCGAGCGGCACAGAACCTCTGGCTCCGCATTTTGTGGCGCGTAATCGTATAGTAGCCGGATTGGCAGATGCGGTGGTAGTAGTGGAATCGCGTGCCCGCGGCGGTAGTCTGATTACCGCTCGCATGGCTAATGACTATAGTCGTGATGTCTTCACCTTCCCCGGTCGGCCGAGTGACGAGTTGGCACACGGATGCAATATCCTTATTCGTGACCAAAAAGCCGCCCTCATTGAGAATGCTGACGACCTGGTTCAAGCCATGCAGTGGGAATCGGCCGCTCGTCAACCGGTACAAACAGCTATGAACGAGATGTTCGCCGACCTCGATGACACCCAGAAACAACTGCTCAACCGCCTGCGTCAAGAACCGGACGGACTGCATATCAACCTGCTGGTAATGGAGAGCGGATTAGACTATTCGGCCGTCTCCTCCGCCTTGATGATGATGGAGATTAACGGCATAGTAAAAGGGCTGCCGGGAGGTATATACAAGATTATTGAAGCTTATTGATGCGCGAAGCATCCATGCGCAGCAAGATAAAGAGCAGCAGCGTAAATCCCCACAACGACGATCCGCCATAACTAAACATCGGTAAGGGAATACCGATGACCGGCAGTAAGCCTAACACCATTCCAATATTTATCGTCAGGTGTACCAAGAAGATAGAGGCTACGCAATAAGCATATATATGACTGAACGTGTCCCGCTGTCGTTCGGCAATCTTGATGAGCCGCAAGATAAACCACAGGTACACTAACAATACCCCTATCGAGCCTAAGAATCCCCACTCTTCGCCTACTGTACAGAAGATAAAGTCGGTATCCTGCTCCGGTACGAACTTGAGTTTTGTCTGCGTACCCATCAGATATCCTTTGCCACTCCAGCCACCCGATCCGATAGCAATAAGCGATTGATTGACATTATAGCCTGCTCCCGTCGGATCATCTTTCATGCCCAACAACACCTCTATACGCGTCAGTTGGTGAGGTTGCAGTACCTTATTGAGTACCGATTCGGGAATAAGATTCAACTTCATCACCAGCACAAAGGTCAGTATAACCAATACTCCCGAGCCCATAATCTTACCGGTCATACCCTGACGATAGAAAGGCAAGAGGAAGGCCAGGAACACTAAGGCAGAACCTGTCTCGCGCTGCAGGAACATGATGATGACCATAGGCAGCAACACCATAGTGCATGGGATAATCCAATCTTTCCATGAACGGATAGTAAACCCGTATCGCCCCATATATTTAGCGACCGCAATAGCGGTAAAGCACTTGGCTAACTCGGCTGGTTGCAGGCTGACAGGGCCAAAGGATATCCACGATAGCGAGCCTTTGATATCGTGCGCCAACAGGGGTGTTATCAATAGTAACAATATCGTCACTCCGTATAACCAATAGCCCAATATGTCGTACGTGCGCTCATCAATGAGCAGGATACAGAAGCCCAACACCAACGCACCCATCAACCATACAAATTGCTTACCCGCACGGTTGGAGAACGAGAAGATGCTACTCTGTTCAAAGGTATACCCTGCTCCGTAGATATTCAACCATCCGAAGATAGCCAAACATAAGAAGAGGGCGATAACCGTCCAGTCTACTCCTGCCCATATATTATTGCGTCTGTTCATTCCTGTGTCTTCAATTCTGGCCAGTATTGCTGCAGGTACTGCCTCATCATCTTAGTAGCGATAGGACAAGCCCACGTAGCACCGAATCCCACATTTTCCACCACTACCGCCACCGCTATCTTCGGGTCATCCTGCGGAGCGAAACCGATAAAGATAGCGTGATCCTTGCCGTGCGGATTCTGTACCGTACCCGTCTTACCGCACATACGCCATTCGGGCGAGTTGTGCCAGCGTCCCGTACCGTTGGTCATCACGCGAAGCATGCCCGCCTTGACCAAATCGAAATACGAGGGCTTAATACCTGTCTCATGGCGAACCCACGACGAATCGTTATGCAACAGATGGGGAGAGATATAGTACCCGCCGTTGGCGATACAAGCCGCCTGGTTAGCCAATTGCAAGGGGGTCACCAATATCTCGCCTTGCCCTATACTGAGCGAACGGATAGTGATAGCTTTCCATCCTTTCTTGCCGTATAAGCGATCAAAAAGTTTAGTGGACGGTACGCTACCGCTCACTTGGTCAGGGATATCCGAGTCGGTGAATTTCTGTCCCAAGCCAAAACGCAAGATATCGTTACGCCATAGTTCGTACCGATGGCGGAAAAGTGTATTGTCTGTACCGTAACCGTCTTTCTGCAACATGTCGCGGAAGGCACACCAGAAATAGGGATTGCAACTCTGCTCTATAGCCGAGAGCAAGTCGACCGGCGAACCATGGTTGTGGGTACACTTTATAGGCGTTGAGGACGGACCGGCACACGGATATTCGGTGCGGGGCGTTATACCGCCTTCTTGCAGGCACACTAAGGTCTGCAGTAGTTTGAAGGTCGACCCTGGAGGATACTGCGCTTGTACGGCACGATTCATCAAGGGTTTATGTTCATCGTTAAGCAGGGCATTGTAATTCTTGCTACGTTGCCTTCCTACCAATGTCTTTGGGTCCCATGCCGGTTGACTGACTAAGGCCAAGACTTCACCGGTCGCAGGCTCTATGGCTACCGCACTGCCTATATGCTCACTTAACAGTTGTTCCGCCAGCTGTTGCAAGCAAATATCTACACTCAGGTGCAAGTCAGTACCCGCTACCGGGGTGCGGTCCAATTCGCCATCATGGTACGAGCCGCGTATACGACCGCGTGAGTCACGCATCAGCACCTCTACACCTTTCTGACCACGCAAGAGCTGTTCATACTGTCTCTCTATGCCGTCACGTCCCGAATAATCTCCCTGCTGATAGTAACTGTCGCGATCCAGGTCACGCTGATTGACCTCGCCCACGCTACCCAGCAGATGCGCCGCAGCGTTGTAGGTATAATCGCGCAGGGTACGCTGACGAATCGTCACACCCGGGAATTGGAATAAACGCTCTTGCAATAGCGATACATCTTCTTTCTGCAATTGCCCCATAAACACCTGAGGCGTATAAGGCGAATAACCGCGGTTGCGACGTTTATCGCGTATCTGCGTTATACGCTCCACAAATTGCACGCTGTCGATATGCAAAGCGTGACAGAAAGCCAGGGTATCAAAACTTGCCCCCATCTCCTTCACCACCAGCAACACCTCATAGATAGGTTGATTGAAGACCAGCAGCGAGTCATTACGATCGTATATCAGGCCACGTGAAGGATAGACCACCTGACGTACAAGGGCATTACTGTCGGCCTTGGCACTCTTGGTATTATCCACCACCTGCAGGATAAACAAACGCACCACATATACCAACACCACCAGTATGGCTATGCCGGCAATGACATATCTGCGCTTGTAATACCTGTCGTTAATCATTTATTTAGTACGGTCAAAGAGAAGAACCAACACCATCGTCAGTATACTGCTCAACAATATACTCAACACCTGCCAACCGAACATATGCAGATTCCACGCCTCCAATACTACCACCATCGCATGGTGCAGCGGTATCAAGATGGCGCACAAGACCACAAACGGTTGCAGACCTATCGTATAGGAGCGAATCTCTGTATCAATACGTTCGACCTCCTGTACCAGGCGTCGTAACAGCAACGGCCGCAGATAGGCTATAGCCACACAAGCCGACATATGTACCCCGGGACTGCTGCAGGCAATATCCATTATCACACCTGTAAAGGCCCCTATCAACATCTCCGTCCAACGAGGCCACGAGGCAGGCAGGAACAATAGAAATAGGATATAAATATACGGATGAGCAATGCCCAACCAATGCAGGTTATTGAATAGCAAGACCTGCAACAGTATCACCCACACAAAACGTAAACTATGTCGTACTATATTGTTCATCGTTGCTGAATAGATTGCATCTCGTCTGCCATAGGATTGGCCAACACCTGTACATAACGTAGCCGTTTGAAGTCGGTTGTCAGACGCATACGGATACGGTAGTAATCATCGCCCTCATCCAGGTCGGCGCGCTCTATCACACCTATCATTAATCCCTCCGGGAAAGTTGCTGTCAGTCCGCTAGTGATAACACTATCACCCGGCGTCACCTCGATATGTCGGCCTATCTCCGTCAGCTGTGCATGACGCGAGTCAACACCCGACCAGCGTGTAAAACCTATATAACCGTTCTTGGCGATACGCGATGACAGGTGTGTACCTATATGTATTACGGGCACTACCAATGAAAAATGTTCATTCACACTGCTGACTATACCTACAACACTGTTGCCTTCTATTACACCTTGTCCTACCTCAATATGGTCTCTGAGTCCCTTATTGAGCGTCAGATAGTTGCGTTCGTTGCCCGTAGCGATATCGATTACCTTAGCCGGAATCATTTGGTATCCCAGATGGGCATACTGATACCCCGCTGCCGCGGAATCTGTTTCTGTCTGCCCTTCCAACAGGTTCGTCAATCGCTCCACCTCGGCCTGCAAACGGCACACCTCGTCATTGAGCTGCATATTGTCGCTTCGCAAACCGAAATATTGTGCCATATAATCCGCTCCGCCATTCACTCCGGCCGATACACTATTGGCGGCCGTCATCATCGTACTGCGGGGATAAGCCTGGCGGGTAATAATAAGCAGGAAAGCCACTACCTCCAAAACGATAAATAGGAGGAAGTGGCTGTTCCGTACTATGAACTGCACCAGGTTGCGCATAGCCTACGGTTAACGAATCAGAAAACCGAAGTTCTGCGTATTCTTCAGCGCAATACCTGTTCCGCGCGCTACGGCGTGCAAAGGATCATCCGCTACGTGGAAAGGAATAGTGATACGGTTGGTCAGACGTTCGGCCAGACCGTGCAACAAGGCACCGCCACCCGTCAACCATATTCCGCGGTTCACCACATCGGCATACAACTCCGAAGGTGTAGCCTCCAAAGCCTGCAGGATAGCGTTCTCTATCTTAGCTATCGATTTCTCTAAGCAATGGGCAATCTCCTGATACGATACAGGCACCTGCATCGGCAGAGCCGTTACCTTATTCGGGCCTATCACGATATAGTCGTCCAGCGGCTCCTTCAACTCCGGCAACGCACTACCCACAGCAATCTTAATACGCTCCGCCGTAGGCTCGTCAATACGGATATTGTGCATGCGTCCCATATATTCCACGATGTCGGCATTGAAATCATCACCGGCAATCTTAATACTCTTATTGGTCACAATACCGCCCAACGAGATAACGGCAATCTCCGTAGTACCGCCACCTATATCTACCACCATACATCCTTCCGGACTCTCCACATCTATTCCCATACCTATAGCAGCAGCCATAGGCTCGTAAATCATATAGATATCTCTACCTCCGGCATGCTCCGAGCTGTCGCGCACCGCACGTATCTCCACCTCCGTACTACCCGAAGGAATACATACTACCATACGAATACTCGGCGTAAACAGACGCGACTGCTTAGGAATCATCTTAATCATACCGCGAATCATCATCTCGCAAGCGTAGAAGTCGGCAATCACACCGTCACGCAACGGACGCACCGTACGAATAAACGTTCCGCCCTTACCTATCATCTGCTGCGCACGACGACCGACAGCCATCATCTTATTATCCGCTGCGCTTATAGCCACTACAGACGGCTCGTCTACTACCACCTCATCATCGGCGATAATAATCGTGTTCGCCGTGCCTAAGTCAATAGCAATACCTTGTGTAAAAGAAAAAAGTCCCATATACGTTCTAAATTAGGCCACAAAGGTACACTTTTTTTTGCATTTATGCAAATTTTTAAGAAATTAATACATAAAAATTTTGTCAAGTCATGAAAAAACAGTAACTTTGTACCCGAATAGCAAACATACTGCGATTGATAACCCTTAAAATACCTGCTCATATGAAACACATTTCTTCCCTTTTGCTTACCTTAACCGCCGCCTTGATGACGACTATTCTGTTGCCTTCGTGCGGAGGTACCGGTGCCAATAAGAACGATGCGCCTATCGCCTTACCCGAAATAGCCGCACCGGCCAAGGGTTCGGTTACATTAGCCGTTCACACCCCTGCGGGTACCTGCAACGGTATATATGCCGTGGGTACGATGAATGCCTACGATGCCGCTAATCTTGATTATACTTTTGCTCCCTTAGCCGGACAAAAAGACTGGTACACACTAACCCTGCCCTATGCGCCGGACTTATCCGTTAAGGTATTGGCTATTCCGGAGGAGAAGAGCGAAGCCGGTTGGTCGTATCAATGGGCTCCTCGCGGCTCAGCAACCGATCCTATGTTCCCCAACGTAGTGCTGCTGCAAGGTCCTGCTCACCTGCTATACGAGAATGGCAATCAACCTAAGTTGGACAGTATAGCTGATGGCGCTGTAGTATGGGTCAATATTAAGGCGTGGGCCGTAACTCCCTGCGACGAAGCCGTAGTAGCTACTGCCGTATGGATCAAGCACCCCTGGAACGGAGATAACTGGACGTGGGCCGAGATGGAGCCTGTCAGCGAAGGAATATTTGAATACCGCGGTGTATGGGGTGCTGCCGGTGCCAACCTCTCGTCCGATGGTTTGGACGGCGGTGTATGGTATCCCTATCCGTCAATAGAAGATGAGGAACTGCCCGCTATTGGCGATACGGTTCTCTTCACCTTCGTATCCACGCACGGTGCACAGGGAACACTCAGTATTCGTTTGCTCGCTCATAGCGAGAACCGCACAATGCCTTATCCGTATGGCGAAAAGAAACAACGCGGACCAATTATTGTACGCGTACGTCCTAAGACCTGGACGCATGTGAATATGTATGCTTGGACTCCGGAAGGTAAGATGCTTACCGAGTCATGGCCTGGCACAGCACTGAAGCCGGATCCTGTCACCCGAGGCGTATACATGTACACCTTCCCGGCGGACGTGAAGAGTGTGAATGTAGTCTTCAATAACTTTGATGCCGAAGGAGGCAGTCAGACTTCTGATATCCAAGAATTAGCCGGCAACTGCACCTTCATCATCGAAGATGACTGCACCTGGCACGTTCAATAATACTTCTTACCGTCACGAATGACAATACCTTTGTACTCGGCGCCTACGGGCTGGCCGAGTACATTGTATCTTTGGCTGCGTATATCGGCTTTTACTTCCTCTAAGGCATCCTCTACCGGCTGCCATCCGTCATCCATCGGTGTGCGCATGAGCATGAGTCCGTTCAAATACTCCTCCAGCATCGTATACCCCGATGCGGCTATCGTATTTTGGTCCGGCACATCAGGATTCAGACCGTGTGCCGTCTCCCACTCGTCGGGCATACCGTCGCCATCGGTATCCTCTGCGGCGGTTACTTCGGGATAAGCATAAAAACCTTCTGCATCGGTCTCTACATCGATGACACCTTTTCTCCGACTCTTACTGCCCGTAAAGGTATAACTTGTCATCCGGGTATCGTTGACCAAGCGTTTCTCCACATGGTCACGCGGAAAAGCTCCTGCTGTATCTAAGACGGTCTGCAGGGCCTCTTCGGCAGTCTGATAGGGTTGCGCAGCATAAGCCAGTGACGCCCAATCGTAGCGTCCGTACACCGAGTCGGCAGTCCAGCGATACCAGGGCGTAGCGGTACGAATAACCGTATCCACCAACAGTTGGTCTACGGTATAAGTCTTCTCACTCTTGAATCCCGACTTATTATCCTGCGTCAGGGCATCCTTGCCGTCCATAACATTACCGCTCAGATGCCATTTTGACGGTCCCCACGAAGTAGCATTCTTACGCGCATAACTCGACATAACGAAGAGCAGGGTGCTATTGGTCGTATTGGGCCCCATACGGTAGTAATTATTCAGCATATTGCATTCGTGTACCGAATTGAGGCCGTTGTATTCTCCTTGGGCCAAGTTAGCAGTATTCTCGCCTCCGTAGCATCCATTCGACCCGCCACCGTAGTTGTAGACAACGTTATTGATATAGTCGATATAGGTGACATAATCATTGCTCTGCGAGCCGTTGAATCGACACGAGCGCTGGTTGTTATGCACCAACAGGTTATGATGGAACGAAGCCGGAGAACCGCCCCATTGACTGCCATATCCGCGGGCACCCTTGGGGTGTCCGGCGTTGTACAAGCCCTCGTGAACGATGCAATATTGTACGGTAATAAAATGGCTGTCGTACGAATTCATATTCTCCTCAATAGACCATCCGAAATCGCAGTGGTCAAAGATATAGTACATACAGTTCTCGGCTCCTACAGCATTTTGCGTCAATGTATCTCCTTGGGTGCTCAACTGTCCTATGCGGAAGCGGAGATTGCGGACAATAAAGTTCTCGCTGCCGCCGAAGTTGACTTTATGGTGCGTGATGACTATTCCCAGTCCGGGCGCTGACTGTCCGGCTATCGTGTAGTTCTTACGGTTGATGCGCAGCATACTCTCCAGGCGTATCTCTCCGCTTACAGCAAAGAGCACCGTCAACGGATCGTTCGGATACTGCTGTAAGGCCCATCGCAGCGACCCCTCGCCGTTGTCGTTCAGATTGGTTACATAGACCACCTTGCCTCCTCGTCCGCCCGAGGTATACTTACCAAAACCCTCAGCGCCGGGGAAAGCCGGCAACGAGAAATCCTGTGCACTTGCTACCAACGTCAGCACGCAGCAGCAGCACAACCATAACAGATGTCTCATAATCGTAATTCTTCTTTGGTTAAATAAGCCGGTTTACCGATGGCCTTAAAGGCCTTCTGCAGGGTCGGCACATCGGTTTTATTAGCATCATAGGTTACCTCGACCGTCTTCTTGTTTAGGTCACATTTCAGGTCCTTAACGCCTTTCTCAAAGGCTATGGTCTTATATATCTTATCGATGCACCCTTGGCAGTGGATATTAACATAAAAGACCACGGTCTGCTTATTGGCTTTAGCCGCAGCCTCGTCCACTACAGTAAACAGCAGCATCATGGCTGCCAACCATATGATTAGTCGTTGCATCGTTTAGTTCTCCTTTCTATCTAATGCCCATCGCATACCAACATATAGCATCCATCCGCTGGTGGGGCCCCACACAGTAGACGCATCAAACTCCGGTGTGTCGGTGCGGATGATTCCCTGTGCATCTCTATCGCCCAAGATAGGATCCGCTTGAGTATAATTGGTCATATTCTCTGCTCCCACATAGATTGACACATTGTGCTTGAAATACTTCGTCACCTGTGCCATCAATTGGGGATACCAGGGGTAGCGACTCTTTGGCAGTCCGTCAGGCAAACGACCGGGACCGTTGAATTGTGCCGTGACATCGAATTGCCAGGTCTTGAGGGGCGTGACATAACTGGTAGTTATCACACCCTTGAAGCGATTGGTCAGCACTTTGCGGCGCAAGTCATAATCGCCTTTGGCGCTATTCCACGTTGTCTGCCGCACATCGGTATAACGGAAGGCGGCCGTCATCGTCCAGCCGCGCAGTATCTCTATCGTAGCCTCTATCTGGGCATTATGACTGAACGACTGCGCACCGCTCACATCACTCAGGTTGTAGAACACTACTCCGTAGCGGCTGCTATCCATATCGGCTACTACGCAATCTAGGAATCGCGTATAGTAATACTCGGCCGACAGTTGCATATTTCTATTGCCTAAGGGGATATCAAACGTCAATGTCAAGCCGGTATTGACAGCCCGTTCCTGTTTCACCTTACCGTAGTTCCATACACGGTTGGACGGCATAAACTGCGCATTATCGGCTATGAGGTTCGGACTACGGTACCCCAATCCGGCTGAGGCACGTATCGTCCACCAGGGGAAGGGAGCATAGCGCACATTCATACGGGGCGTGCAGAACCATCCGTAACGCGATGACCAGTCGCCTCTGACGCCTGCTACTAAGGAGAACTCATCCCCTATCTTGTAGGTATATTCGGCAAACACACCGGGTGTTACTTCCTGTCGTCCCAAGTCGGCACGCGGTGCGGCAGGCCCGCCGATGCTATCCGCGGTCTCATCATAACGGTCATAGTTGACGCTCACGCCTGCCGTCAAAGAATGTGTATTCTCTTTGCCGCCCAATATGGGTTGTCCGTCCCAGTGGTTCTCGAACATAGCATTGAGGTAGGCATTCGTTTGTGCAGCATTCCACTGACGCGGACCATATTTATTCTGCTGCTTATGGTACGAAGCTGAGGTGATGATACCTATCGACATACCTGTCTCTTCATCTAAGATGATGCCGTTCTTCATAAACCCTTCTATGCGGTCGGTATGCAGGTCTATCAAGTACGGAGGATTAGGGAATACTACCTTATGTTTCTTCCAAGCGCGATCTTTGCGCTGTCCTCCCCAGTGGTCATCATGCAGACCACGCACCAGGAATTGGAAGGTATACTCGTCGTTCTTGTAATACCAGCGATTAAGGATATTCAGTTGCTGGTTCATCGGACGGTCCAAGAAGCCGTCTTTATTCGCATCCATGCCAAGTCGGTCAATCTGGTAGTGCGCCATGACGCCGGTAGATAGTGTGCCCAACATCGGGTCATTGGGAATAGGTATATCCCATCCGCCCGTCATATTCACTTCGGCACGCAGGTCAGTGTTGAGCATGGCATTCAGTTCGATAGGGTTCTGCAGTTGCGGTTTGAGGTATTCCACATTGATTTGGCCGGCGATAGCCTCATAGCCATTGCGAACCGACGAGGTTCCTTTGCTGACCTGTATCGATTCCATCCACGGTCCCGGGATATAACTCATCCCATACGATTGCGCCAAACCGCGTACAGCAGGGCAGTTCTCACCTAACAGTTGCACATAGGTGCCGCTTAGTCCCAATAATCGTATCTGTTTGGCACCCGTAGCCGCATCGGCGTAGGATACGTCTACAGAGGCATTGGTTTCGAACGACTCACTAAGGTTGCAGCACGCAGCACGACACAGTTCTTCGCGACCTATGGTCTGCACATCAAAGGCCGAGAAACGGGAGCGCATCACTGACAACTTGCGTTCGGTAATCGTCACCTCGTCCAGCACCTCGTCCGATACCATCACTATCTTAATCAGACTACGGTCTTTGATAACCGTTGTATCGTTGCGGTAGCCCAAATAGGAACATATCAGCACCTTAGTCTGACGTATAGGTTCGATTTCAAAAAATCCCTCAGCATCGGTAGCTGTACCCACTGTAGTACCTTCCCACCACACATTGGCTCCCGCCAAGGGTTCGCCCTTGTCGTCCAATACGATACCTTGTAAGTGCGCCCATATAGGTAGCACCATCATCCCAAATACTATAGCTAAGATAATCTTTTTCACAACCTCTAAACTCTCAACCATAAACTCTAATCTTTTACCTTCTTACATCCTTCTCTGAGCGGACATTCCGTGCACCCCTGAGCACACTCGTCCGGCTTACGCCATCGGCGCACGATGAGCACGATAATCGCTATTGCGGTCAGTGCGAGCACACCATATACCATCACCTCCTGCATCATCCTATCAGTCTGCCCACCTGGTACACTATTACCGCCAGTACCCATGCTACAGTCGTACTATAGAGAGCCGAGAAGACAGCCCAGCGGCGTCCACCTTCTTTAGCTATCGCCACGATAGTAGCCATACAAGGGAAATACAACATCAGGAACACCATCATCGCCAAGGCTGCAGCAGCATCCATCTGACTGGTGGTTAAATCGCCACCATAGAAAATCTGCATGGACGATATAATCAACTCCTTAGCGGCACAGCCGGTGAGGAGGGATATACCTTCCTGCCAATGCAAGCCCATGGGCGTCACTGCAGGTTCGATAAGCTTGCCGGCCTGACCGATATACGACTGTTCAAGTTGTTCGACCTGTGTCAAATCCTCGTGGTGCGGGAAATAGCCCAACGCCCAGACGGCTATACTGGCCAGCAGGATGATGGTGCCTATCTGCTTGAGATAAACTTTCGATTTATCCCACAGATGCACAGCCACATTTCTGGCACTGGGCAGCCGATAGGGAGGCAACTCCATGACGAACTGATCACTCGCATCGCGGAACACCAGTCGGTTCAGCACCAGCGAGGTCACAATAGCTACCAATCCGCCCAATAGGTATATAGCCAGCAGTATCAAAGCCTGATAGTTATCGAAGAACGCGTCCACCAGCATGATATATACCGCCAACCTATTGGCACACGATACAAAGGGGACCGTCAGCATCGTGACTATCCTATCTTTGGGATTCTCCAGTGTGCGTGTAGCCATTACGGCAGGTACACTGCAACCGAAACCGATAATAAAGGGGATGAACGATTTGCCGTGCAAGCCTATGCGGTGCATCATCTTATCCATGATAAAGGCTGCACGCGCCATATAGCCGGTGTCCTCCAAGATAGAGATGAACAAGAATAGTATCAATATATTGGGTAGGAACACCAATACGCCGCCTACGCCGGCTATCAGGCCATTGGTTATCAGGTCACGCAACATACCCGCGTCCATCACCGTCGGCACCCATGCGTTTAAAGCATCTATTCCCGCTTGCATCCATCCTTGTATGACGCCGCCCAAGCGGAAGGTCGTTTCAAACATCACCCACATAAAGAGAAGGAGGATAGGTATACCGAGCCATCTATTCGTCAGTAGCGTATCTACCGCATTGGTCATACGCCACTGTTGCTGGGCCTCGGCGCGTTCGAGTGTCTCACTCAAGGCGCCGCGTATAAAGCCGTATTTGAGTCCGGACAGTACACCGGCTATATCGTCTTTGTATTCATGTTCGATACGTTCGCGGCAACGCGCGGCACAAGCTTCTATCTCTTCTATATTGGGCAGCGAAGCCAACTCCTGTTGGGCGCGGTGGTCATTCTCCAGCAGTCGCAAGGCCATATAACGTCCCGGATAGTCGGCGTGCATATCGGTGTGGGCATAGATGAGGGTTTTGATTTCATCAATGCACTCTTCTACGTTACGGCCATAGTTAATGTGGATATGTTTGGTTTTCTCTTGCCCCTCGTATACGGCTACCACCTGTTCCAGCACCTCGTCGGAACCTCTTCCCGTGCGGGCAACCATAGGCACGATGGGAAAACCTAACATCTCGCTCAGAGCTGCTATATCCAATTTATCTCCGCTGCGTTCCAATTCGTCGTACATATTCAATCCCATCACCATACTGGGATTGCGGTCGATAAGTTGGGTAGTCAAGAAGAGGTTACGCTCCAGATTACCGGCATCAACGATATTGAGTACTACATCGGGGTGACGATTACTCAGGAAGTCGCGCACATACAATTCTTCGGGCGAGAACTCCGCCAGCGAATAGGTGCCCGGCAGGTCGACCATGTGTATGGTATAGCCACGGAAGGGGAAGGTAGCAGCTTTGGCATCAACGGTTACGCCTGAGTAGTTGCCGACTTTCTCTCGCAGGCCCGTCACCATATTGAAGAACGATGTCTTGCCGCAGTTAGGATTGCCCACTAAGGCTACGGTTATCTCGTGACTGCGTTCCTCTACCTCCTGCCGCACATGTTCTTCGATAGTGCCGTGAAAGGTATTGTCCGGGTGCGCTTGTTCGTCTAGCGATATTACTTCTATATGTTGCGCCTCACTGCGGCGGAGGGAGACGTGACTGCCCATTATCTCATATTCCACCGGGTCCAGGAGCGGGGCGTTCTTCACTACCCTCACCTCTTCCCCGCGCACGAAGCCTAACTCCAGCACGCGATGTTGGAATCCGCCGTGACCGTGAACCTTCAGCACTACCGCCCGTTCGCCGGTCTTCAAATCCGATAATGTCAGTATCCCTTCGTCCATCTTATAGTTGACGCATGTTATGCTTCTCTATTATGGTGCCGTTCTTGAGCACTACTACGCCCGGATTGGCTCTGACGATAGTCTTGAGCGTGACAGGATCGGTATAGCAGAAGGTGCTCATCATCGTCTCCTCGTCCCAGCCTAACTCTTCGGCAAAGGCGATAACCTCGTCCTCACCCGAACCGGTCAGGAAGTAGACACGACTGTGCTCGTGGATGATGTACATCAGTTTATCCATCTGCTTGCGGTCCACTTTTGCCAAGTCGTACATAATGACCAGCGTCACCTCTTCTTCGCTTTCCAGGATGTCGTAGGTGATGTCCTCGTAGTCCATAGTCAGTATCTCGAAGTCATGGATAGGCGGTTCGTAGCCTTTCTTGACCAGGCGTGAGTTTTGGCGCACGAAGGTCCAGGTAGAGTCATTCTTAGGATAGTTGTCCAAGGTGAACTCCTGTTGCTGGCCGTCTTTCTCGTATACAAAACTTATCTCATATTGGTCTGGCTCGGCATCTTCGGGCATCTCCATCAGCGCCGGCAGGTTATTGCCCACTTTATACGGGCGGAAGTCCCATATGGGCAGGTGCGTCATGTTGTAGGCCATAAACCCGCCTACTATGATGACTCCGGCAGCAGCCAATACGCCTTCCATCCATGGCAACCACAGCGGGCGCATCTCCTTGCGGCAACATAGCAGAATGATAACCAGAGCCAAGAGTACTATATTCTTGTAGAACGTCTGCCAGTTGGTCAGCAGCAGTGCATCGCCAAAGCATCCGCAGTCGCTGACCGGGTTGTTGAGGGCGATATAGAGTGTAAGGGGTGTCATGACTAAATAGAACACCAGGGCTATCCAACTCGTCCATTGCGAACGCACGTTGAGGAGCATGCAGAAGCCCAGTACGAACTCTACCGCTATCAGGCACACGGCGGCAGCAAAGGCAAAAGGCAGCAGGTCGGTGAACCATCCGCCAAAGGCCTTCAGATAGTCTTCTATCTTATAGGTCGTGCCTAATGGGTCTACTGCCTTTACGGTGCCCGAGAACAGGAATACAAACGCCAACAGCGTACGGCAGGCATCACCTACCATCCGCATAAAGGCCACTAAGGTATCACTCTTTTTCATTTTCGGTCATCTTTATGAGGTTAAACACTGCGTAGTTGATTATATCGAAATAGTTACCTTCTACGCCTTCCGAAGCTATCGTCTTGCCATCGTTGGCTAAGATGGTCTTGATACGCACAACTTTGGCCAATATCATATCCACTATCCCCTCTTCACTCATCCCGCGCCAGGCCTCGCCGTAGTCGTGGTTCTTGAGAATCATCAGGTCTTTGACCTCGCCTATCACTTGGTCGTATAGTTGCAAGGCCTCGTCGTTGGGTATATCTACCTCATCGGCATAGCCTTTGCGGTCTTGGATGATAGCCATGACGCCGTAGTTAACTATGGCACGCAGGTTACCCACTATATCGTCGCCCACCAGACTGACGCCGGTCTCTTGGCGCTGACGTATGTTGCAGCATTTAATATATACCTGGTCGGTGATGCCTTGCAGGCGGAAGATGCGCCACGATGCTCCGTAGTCCTGCATCTTAGCCTCAAATACCTTACGGCACCGAGCTATTATCTCGTCAAACTGTTTATTCGTATCTGCCATTTTTCGATTAGGGATTGTCGATTAGTGATTAGGGATTAGGGTGATGAGTTCGTTGAGAGCTACGAGTTGTTGATTGCCGGTAGTCATATTCTTGAGCATGACCTTGTTTTGGGCCATCTCGTCGCCGCCTACTATAGCTACATAGGGAATATTGAGTTGATCGGCATAGCCCATCTGCTTCTTCATCTTAGTGGGTTCGGGATACACCTCGGTAGCTATGCCCTCTTGGCGCAGTACCTCTGCCCAGCGCAGAGCGTAACGCAGTTCATCGGGACCGAAGGTAGCAAACAACACCTGTGTTGAACCCATCATAGCTTCGGGATAGAGGTTCAGTTCGTTGAGCACATCGTATATACGGTCGGCGCCAAACGATATACCTACCCCTGACATGCCGGGCATACCGAATACGCCGGTCAGGTTGTCGTAGCGTCCGCCGCCGGAGATAGAACCTATCTGTACATCTAAGGCTTTGACTTCGAAGATAGCGCCGGTATAGTAGTTGAGTCCACGTGCCAGACACAGATCCAGTTCTACCCACTCTTCATCGCCGATCAGGCCGAAGAGGGTCTCCAACTCCTCTATTCCCTTCATGCCCACTTCGCTGGTGGCTAAGAATTGACGCAAGCCGGCTATCTTAGACTGATTCGTTATGCCGGCCTCCTGATGCAGTATAGGTTGCAACGCAGCTACGGCTTCGTCGGATAGTCCGCGTTCACGGAGTTCGGCATTAACGGCGTCTACGCCTATCTTGTCCAGTTTATCGATAGCTACGGTGATGTCGATAATCTTATCGGGTGCACCTATTACCTCAGCTATGCCGGCGAGTACTTTACGGTTGTTGACGTGCAGGCACACGCGTACGCCGAAGCGGCGGAACACCTCTTGGATAATCTTCACCAACTCGTATTCGCTAACCAGGCTGTCGGTGCCTATAATGTCGGCATCGCATTGGTAGAACTCACGGTAGCGTCCTTTCTGCGGTCTGTCGGCCCGCCATACAGGTTGTATCTGGAATCGACGGAAGGGGACAGCTATCTCTTCGCGGTGCTGCACCACATAGCGAGCAAAGGGGACAGTAAGGTCGTAACGCAGTCCTTTCTCGGGAGCCTCACCGGCTTTCTCGCCACTATTCTGTATACGGAAGAGCAGTTTATCGCCTTCCTCACCGTACTTACCCATTAATGTACTCATCTGCTCCATCGCGGGTGTTTCTATCTGGCGGAAGCCGTACAGACGGAAGACGCTGCGGATGGTGTCGAAGATATAATTGCGCCGGGCCATCTCTATGGGGCCGAAATCACGCGTTCCTTTTGGTATACTTGGTTTTTGCATAATCGTAAATAAATCTAAAATCCTATATCGAGAAAATCTCTCTGCTGATTTTCGCCGTTGCTCCTTTCTCGCTCGCCACATACGCTGCTGCGCGGGCACCTATCTCTGCATGATGTTCCAGTGCCTCGTCCATAGCGGCTGCAAACTCACCATAGTTGCGGATACTCTTGCCGGCTCCGGCGGCTATCAGTCCTTTGGCTTCGCGGAACTTATAGCAGTTGGGGCCAAATACTACCGGCACGCCGTATACTGCGGGTTCCAAGGTATTGTGTATGCCTACTCCGAATCCGCCGCCTACGTACGTGGCGTGGGCATAGCGGTAGATAGAGGATAGCATGCCCATGGTGTCTATTACCAGTACGCGGCAAGTGCGTATATTGCCGTTGGTGGCATCGGTATAGCGGATGAGCTTGCCCTGGAACATCAGGAAGATACGATGCAGGTGTTCTTCATCTATCTCGTGGGGCACTAATACGAGTTTGACATCCTCGTGCTCCTCCATATAGCGGGCGAACAGTTCTTCATCTTTCGGCCACGTACTGCCGGCTACAATCACCTTAGGTGCTCCTTCGGTAAATCGCGCCACGGTAGGTATATCCTTAGCCTGGGCGGCTACGGCGCTTACGCGGTCGAAACGTGTATCGCCTGCCACTTCCACTTCGTCTATCCCATGTGCGTTGAGCAGTTCTTTCGAAGCTTCATCTTGCACGTATATGCGAGTAAAGGTGCGCAATAGGTTGAGATAGCCGCGTCCCCACGGGCGGAAGAACAGTTGTCCGGGACGGAAGATAGCGGATATACTATAGGTAGGTATAGCGCGGCGGGCTAACTCTCTGAGGTAAGCGGGCCAGAACTCATATTTCACCAATATAGCTATCTCGGGTTGTGCCCAGTCGAGGAAGGCGCGAGCATTCTTACGTGTAGCAAAGGGCAGGTACATGACTTTGTCGGCTTTGTCGTAGTTTTTGCGCAACTCGTAGCCCGAGGGCGAGAAGAAGGTCAGGAGGATTTTATATCGACTGTTGGTGTTTTTTAACTTTTCGATGATGGGTCTCGCCTGCTCGAACTCACCCACCGAGGCGGCATGGAACCACACCCAGTGTTCGCCGTCTTTCCCCAATCGAGTACCGCTAATCGCCAATCGAGAGTCCTTTTCTCCACGCACAAGCAGTTGTGCTTTCTTATTCCCGCACAGCGCCGCCAGACGTATCAACCAAAAATATATTCTCATCGTTTTTTCGCTTTTAAGGCATTTTACTAACGAATTTTACTATACAATCTATACACGTGGGCTTACCGGTAATAACATCAATGAAGACATTCGCAGGGTGCATATCTTCCAGATGGAGACGGTCACCAATATAGTTCACACCATTTCCATCGCCGTTATCATGGAACCCTTTTGCACCGACCATCTCATCAATCTCAGCTTTTGTAGCCAGACGTTGGCATTCTACATATGGTTGCGTAAGGATAATACGGAACAACTCATCTGCATCGCGTGTAAAGCCAATCACTTTCATCTGCGTTTCAGGAAAGAGTGTATTGTGCAACGCAATAGCCTCCAACGCTTTACCCAGAGTAGCATAGATAGACGTACGTTCCTTAATAACGGATGTGTCGCCTGATTTGTAGTACACCTTAGCTTCTGCGCCCTTAGCAATCATCGGTCCATAGACAGCAGTAAGCACCTGTTCCGGCTTAGAGAACCAAATCCCTTTTGCTCTGGCCCATTGTTCTACCAATTTTTCTTGCTTAGCGTCTATTTCCCAATTAGTCGGGCCTCCTTCGCCCTTTGAAGAAAGAGGACCTGGTTCACAGCCTTCTCGCGCGTAACAGCACGCGGCATACGCCCCAACAAAAGTCGCACCTGCTGTGCAGACTCCTGCATGCTCTTGTTGATTAAATCGATCAAGATTTGTTCTTCCATTGAGTATATCGTTTGTATAGTTATCCATTAAATGGAGAGTGTGCAATGAGAATCCATTTGCTTGGATACTCTCAAAAACTGTTTGTAGCACATTCTTCTCTTCCATATATTTTTCGATTTAGCCTGCAAAGGTACAAAAATATTCGCAAATATGCAAATATTTTAATTAAAAATTAAAAAACAGGAAAGAAAACGTGCCGAAAACTTTTCAAAGTAATCGTGAGAACGTAGTGAACTAAGAAAACGTTGTTCCTTGCTCTTCCGTCCGTTAATACAGCACAATGGTGAACTTGAGGCCGGTGAAGAAGGTATGGGCGTACTTACCGTTAGAGACGGACGAGGACAGCGGGTGGTGCAGGCTCCATGTGGAGGGCTGCAGTGGATCGATCATGTCCATGAGAGGTGTCGTGCCGTTGTCCATCTTAGGCCAGAGGACGCCATAGTCAGCATATACGCCCAGGCGGTAACGGCGCAGGCGCAGACCCAGTTCCAGACTCAAGCGCGTATCGGCTATATACGAAGGACGGGCATGACGACGGGTGACAGGCTCATCGAGACGCAGACCATGATTAGGCATCTGCTGGAAGGGTACGAAATATTTATCGTACATAGCCCAGTTGCTCATGCGGGCCTCAGAGCGCGTGTTGCCCCAAAGGGGCACGCCGGCTTTGACACCACCCATCAGGTAGAAGCCGTTCCATTGTCCGCCGACCAGTAAGGGCACTTCTACATAGCCCATGCGTACGCGGTCGGAGCGGCGTATATGCATCGACAGGGTGCACTCATCGCCCTGCGTATCGGTATAAGCGGCAGAAGCATCACTCTCGGAACGATGTTCTACATCTTGCCACAGCACACCTACGCCTAAGTCGAGCAGGAAATGGTTATGCTGGTATTCATACAGGAAGCCCAGTCCTACGCCGTATCCTAATCCCCAGCGGAAATCACTGTTGCCGAAGGGTATATGCGAATATGCGCCTAACATATACATCGCAAAATGATGTCCTTCCGACTTAGGTTTTTCGGGCACTGTATCCTCCACCACGACGGGCGGTGCGGGCGGTAAGACAGGCAGGGTGTCAACAACGGCCACTTCAGCCACTTCTACTGGCGGGATGATCACTTCCGGTTCGGGTATCGGATGAGCGTAGGATGAGAAATAACCGAACGAACAAGACGTAGGTACAGCATAACCTTGCTTACTGCGCACGGCCGATGAGGCATCGATGACTGAGAGGTGGAAGATGTCGCCGTCGGAGGTGACGGTGATAGTCTTATCTTTAGCGTGACGACTCATGTCGACCGTAGCGTACGACCACTCTTCGGCCTCGGGCACGGGTGTGAAGAGGGCTGTATCGAGCAGCTGACCGTCAATGCGTATGGCGGAGGTGTTAGCAGTAGGAGTGAGGATATGCATGCGTGTCCAACGTGAGTCGTTGGGACGGGCATAGACGACGCGCCGTGAGCCGCTGTTGTAGAGCGTGGGCAGTTGGGTGCCGCCGGCCTCATTGCCTAAACCGGACAGTTGGAGTACCTGGACGGGATGATCACGATGGATATAGAGGGCTTCGCGGCCACGCATAGAGATAAACTCCGTCGAGTCGGTCGTCAGGTCCGTGACGAGCAGTCCTTCCCAATTGAGTCCGTTAGACAGGGCTATATAGTCGGTTCCCAAGAGGGACGTCGGCACCTGTTGGTCAGCTACGGCATCCTCACCCATATATTTCTGGTACGGCGACATCGAGTCGTCCATGGTAAGGACGGAGATAGGTTTAGAGGCTACGATACGCGTGGCAGTGGGGTGTGCCTCAGCGCGTTTGCTGACGGCGCGGAAGCTATATACCTGACCACGGTGCAGCATCACCTGCCGCGGAGTAAGGGTTGTATCGGGATAGAGGAGTTGTGTAGGATAGATAGTGACGAGGGTGCTGTCTTCGGTAGCGATGACTTGCGCCGAGGCATAGGCATTCTCGTATATTTGATGTTTGGTGCGCGTATTGGAGTTGCGGAAGCGATTCTGCAGGGCCAACGAGAACTCGGTGCCCAAGGCATTCTCGCCCTTGAGAGTATATATCTCACCGTTGACGCCGGTCATCTGTATATAACACGACACGGGTGCCGAGGCGCTGATAGACAGGGCGTTGGGGAGGATGCTATTGTGATACGCCGCAATATGACGCATATAATAGGTATAGTCAGGCGCCAAGAGAACCGTCTGGTGACTGAACGCGGGCACATGGATAGTACGTACGGGGAAGGAGGACGAGGCGGGCATTGCGATAGTAATGTCAGCATCGAGGGAGTCGGCAAATACGCACAGCTGCAACTGCATATCGGCGCTGTGGCGGGCCATCTCAGGCGAAGCGAACCAGAACTGCTGCCCCACTTGGGCAAAGGTACTCAGAGAGCACAACAGGGTTAATATGACGTATATCCTCTTTCGCATGTTATACAACGTTTTTTAGCACGTATGGGTCGCCATCTGTCGTCCCATATGCGGCAACCTATACACTCGTGTGCACCACCCGGGGCACCTATCAATACCGTCAGTTTGACGCCCGCCATGAGGTTATCCAACAAGTGTGAACCGGATTTAAGAATAGGTTGCATAAGGTACGTATTTAGGTCCAGATGCGAGCCGGTATGGATGAGTGGGTCGGGTCTGGCAGCGACGGTCGCGGTAAAGAAACCATAGTCGAGGTAAGCTCCCAAACGCACTTTGACGGTAGCATTGGCGCGCGTAGGCACTTGAGCCACTACTATGCCGCCTTCAATAGAGGCGCGCACGTCATAGGACGATGGAGCGGTATAATGACGACGTATAGCCTGGTCGGTATAGTAAGCATGGTTAGCCGCGTCGTGGATAGGTACAAAGTACTGGTCGTAGACGCCGGCGGTAGTGACGGCTCCTTTCTGGCGCGACTTGTCGATGAGTCCAATGCCCACTTTAACACCGCCCATCAGGTAACCTATCCCCCATTCGCCGCCGAAGAGCAGCGGTATGTCGATATATCCGCGTCGCAGTTCATCTTGGCGAGTGACGGAGGTCTTGAGGATAAACGGTGTGCCCTGGGTGTCGACCATGGGTTGGTCGGGCAGGGAGACAACGCCGGGCAGGCGCCATCCGGTCTGTTGCCATACGAAACCGGCTCCGATGTTCATGATGAAATGGTCACGCTGGAACTCGTACAGCAAATGCGCTCCGCCGGCTACGCCATGCAGCGGGTCCACATCCGATACGAAGGGATGTGAACGGGCATATCCGCCCTGCAGGGAGAGGCCGAAATAATGGTTCATCTCAACCCGCATCCTGGCGCTGATAGTGATGCACGTCGCCAATGCCAACAGCAATATTATACTACGTATTAATTTCAAATTTCTTATCCTTACGGAACGATTATTTCAAATTTTAAATCTCTAAACACTAAACTCTAAACATTACTCCACCATCACCTTGACGGCGCGGTATTTCTCCTTGAGAGGTTTAGTCTCGTGGCGTGGGGTGAAGACGAGGATGTACATCGTCTGGGCCTCAAAGAGGCGTATATCGAACACCTCGTGGTCACAAGGTTCATAATCCGCCGTGCGGAGCAGTTTGCCCGTCAGGCTGTAGATCCAATAGGTACCTTGCGTATTGGTCATCACATGTACTACCGGATTCTCATGACTGACGATAGTGGGTGCTACTGCCACATACGGTTCGGTGAGTACATTGGTACTGTCGATATGATACGGCGTCATCGGACAGGTCAGTATCGACTTACCATCATCTGCACGGGTGAGCAAGGCTTGGTATGCATAGTCATGATGCTGTTCCTCAGGTGTCGTCCACAACTGATGCGGCAGGTAGATATACAGCTCTCTCTCACCGGGGATAACTTCGCCATCGCGCAGCCAGCGTATATCGGAGAAGGTATAACCGCCATTATAACGGTCGTTGAGGATAGCTATAACATCGTCCCAGTGCTGGTCTAAGAGCCATGACGGGAAGAGCACATCGAAGGTCGTGGATGCTAAGTGAAGACTATCGCCGCAAGCATCGTAGAGGGTCATGGCTATGCCGTAGGTGTCAGGACGCGGATAGTGCGTACGGTCAGCAGCATCATGCGGCACAGGTAAGGTAAGCGTGACGGGTACTGACTGATCGGCAGGAGCATCGTTGATGACGGTGTCGCGGAACGGCATCGCATTGCCGGGTGCATTGGTATAATGTACGCGATAGGAGTTAAAGGCTCCGCGTTGCATAGTAACGGTTACTTCCATCGATGCATCATCAGCACAGACATCGGGTACCTGCATCGTAGCCTCCATCGGTGCGCAGCAGGTATAGGTAGTGAGGGTCAGGAAGTAGAGTATACTGTCGCAACCGTCATCGTTGCGTAGTGTGTCGCTATATTCTCCCGCTTGGTCTATAGTCAATGTATGGGCTGCCGTCCAGGTATATGGCAGTAGTGTATCGCAGATGTTGACTTCTGCTATGCTATGTATCGTATCAGGGCAGCAATGGTTATTGACGTGGAGCGTGAGGGTTATTGTACTGTCGCAGCCGGAGGCATTAGTGAGTATAGCTATCTTAGTGCCGGCCTCAGTCCAGGTGGAGTCTGCCCATATGAGTGGTAGGGCTTCGGCGCAGACCGTAGTATCCTTAGCAGATGAGGAGACAGGTTTAGTTATCAGGTGCAATGTCACTACACTATCGCAGCCTGCAGCATTCGTCAGCGTCAGTTGTGCGCCGTCGTTCGCTAATGTTCCATGCCAGTAATAATCCGTGCCTGCACATACGTATGCTGTCGTATCACCTGTAGTAGGTTGATTAATCGTCAGGTGCAGCGTACGGGTGCTATCGCAGCCGTTGGCATTGGTCGTCTGATAGTCGTAGTCACCGCTGGCGGTATAGGTTGTACCGTGCCAGGTGAAGGATGAGCACGCTGTGGCTGTGGTGTCACTGGCGGTGGGGTCATTGACGGTGAGCGTGAGAGTGATGATCGAATCGCAGAGGACGCTATTGACCATCGTATCTTTGAGTGTACCGGCATCGTGGAGTTGTTTACCGTGCCAGGTATATGGTAAGTCGGCACGACAGATAGCGGCAACCGTATCGGAGGCGGAGAAGACATCTACCGCCAAGTGGAGGGTGACAACAGAGTCGCATCCTGCGGCGGTGACGGAGTCAAGGACATAGTCGCCGGCTTGGGTGCAGGTGATACCATTCCAGGTATAAGGCATCTGCTTATCGCATACCGTCAGGTTGACATCTTGATGGTAGACGGGTCGAGTAATCAGATGCAGCGTCACTACCGAGTCGCAGCCTGCGGCATTGGTGAGTGTCATTTGTGCGCCATCGTTCGCTATCGCTCCATGCCAGTAAAAGTCTGTTCCGGCACATACGTAGGCTGTCGTGTCGCCGGTGGTGGGTTGGTTAATGGTCAGCTGCAGGGTCAGTGTACTATCACAACCGGCGGCGTTAGTAAGCATATGTGTATAACTGCCGCTGGAGGTATATGTTGTGCCGTACCACGTGAAGGACGTGCAGGCTACGGCAGCCGTATCGCCGGAGGTAGGTTCGTTGACGGACAGCGTAAGCGTGACCACGGAATCGCATCCCGCGGCGTTGGTCAGTATCTTAGTCTTAACGCCGGCATCCGTCCACGTGGAGTCTTCCCACAGGAGCGGTAAGTCATTGCGGCAGACGGTAGTATCGTTTATACCAACCGATGCATGACGGATGGTCAGGTGTAGGGTGCGCGTACTATCGCAGCCGGCGGCGTTAGTGGTCTGGTAGTCGTAGTCGCCGGACATAGTATAGGTCACTCCGTGCCATACGATGGAGTCGCAGGCAACGGCTGTGGTATCACTGTTGGTAGGCAGATTGACGTAGAGCGTGAGGGTGACGATAGAGTCACAGCCAACGGCATTGGCGAGCACCTTTGTCTTAGTGCCCGCTGCCGTCCAAGTCGAGTCTTCCCAGAGGAGTGGCAATGCATCGGCACAGACGGTGGTGTCCTTAGCTCCGTTGGTCGGTTGATTGATTGTCAGCTGCAGGGTGAGTGTACTATCACAACCGGCAGCGTTAGTCAGCTGGTGCGTATACGAGCCGGAGGCGGTGTAAGTCTGCCCATACCACGTGAAGGACGAGCAAGCTACTGCTGCCGTATCACCGGCGGTAGGTTCGTTGACGGACAGCGTAAGCGTGACCACGGAATCGCATCCCGCGGCGTTGGTCAGTATCTTCGTCTTAACGCCGGCATCCGTCCAGGTGGAGTCTTCCCAGACGATCGGCAGGTCGTTGCGGCAGACGGTAGTATCGTTTGTACCAACCGATGCATGACGGATGGTCAGGTGTAGGGTTCGCGTACTATCGCAGCCGGTAGCGTTGGTCGTCTGGTAATCGTAATCGCCGGACATCGTATAGGTTATTCCGTGCCATACGATGGAGTCACAGGCGACGGCGGTAGTGTCGCTGGTAGTAGGCTGATTGACATAGAGCGTGAGGGTGACGATAGAGTCACAGCCTACGGCATTCGTCAGCACCTTGGTCTTAGTGCCTGCTGCCGTCCAGGTAGAATCTTGCCAGATGAGTGGTAATGCACCGGCACAGACGGTGGTGTCCTTAGCACCGTTGGTCGGTTGATTGATTGTCAGCTGCAGAGTCAGTGTGCTATCGCAACCGGCGGCGTTAGCGAGCATGCGTGTATAACTGCCGCTGGAGGTGTAGGTCTGCCCGTACCACGTGAAGGACGTGCATGCTACGGCCGCTGTATCTCCGGCGGTAGGTTCGTTGACGGATAGGGTCAAAGTAACTACCGAGTCGCATCCCGCGGCGTTGGTCAGTATCTTAGTCTTAACGCCGGCATCCGTCCACGTGGAGTCTTCCCACAGGAGCGGTAAGTCGTTGCGACAGACGGTAGTATCGTTTGTACCAACCGATGCGTGACGGATGGTCAGGTGTAGGGTTCGCGTACTATCGCAGCCGGCGGCGTTAGTGGTCTGGTAATCGTAGTCGCCGGACATAGTATAGGTCACTCCGTGCCATACGATGGAGTCGCAGGCAACGGCTGTGGTATCACTCGTGGTAGGCTGATTGACGTAAAGCGTGAGGGTGACGATAGAATCACAGCCTACGGCATTCGTCAGCACCTTGGTCTTAGTGCCTGCTGCCGTCCAGGTAGAATCCTCCCAGAGTAGTGGCAGGGCTGGAGCGCAGATGGTAGTGTCTTTAGAGGAGTATGATGTATCGCACTCACAGGTCTCGACTTCTAAGTACAGCGTACCAATACTATCGCAAAAGGTATAGGTAGCGTTATGCAATGTATCGTGGTATTCACCGGATACAGAATAGGATTTACCGAACCACTCGAATGGAATCTGTGAACAGAGGATAGTGGTATCTATAGTGCTGTACGCCGTATCGCATTCAATTCTCGGGTTGGGTGGAGGTGGCATAGTGCACAATTTGGTGTGCAGGTGCATTTGACAATAGGCACTATCGCAACCGGTAATCACGCTTAGGACAGTATCGTAGTAAATGCCGGTATGGTATAGTTTTCGGCCATGCCACCATAGGGTGTCCGCGATACAAATCTCCTCACTCTCTATATAGTCTATCGGTGCCGGATGCACATGCAGATTCATGGTAGAGAAGATAGTATCACAACCATGAAAATCGAGAATAGTATCATGGATAGTCGTATCGCGCGAGAGAAGTTGACCATTCCAATCAAATACCTCACCATAACAGATAGCAGCATTAACTACACGCGGTGTAGAGGTAGCGGGAATACGTTGTACCTGCAGGTGCACATTCACCAGGCAATCCTCATCTTCCGTTACGACCAGACAGCCATTATAATCGTCACACAAACCCACATCTACATCGCCCCAAGGGGTAGAGAATGTAACCGGCTCGTTATCGCAGACCATGATAGAGTCTTCATAATCGATATGGTACAAGAGATACAATTGTCCGATACTATCGCAGCCGTTGACGTTGCCGCCGATTAAGGTATCACGGTATAAGCCGGGTTGTGAATACTTTTTGCCGAACCATCTAAAGGGCAGTTTTTTGTAGGCCACAGTAGTATCCAAATAGCTATAGGTCTCGCAGCCGCAGTTGTGCGTAAGCATGTGCAAGCGCACAATACTGTCGCATCCGTGCACGGTAGACATAGTATCGATGACCATCGTATCCACAGTCAACGAGTAGCCATGCCATAGATAGGGCAAGGAATCGTTACAAACGATAGCAATCGTATCTACGGATGTCGTATCCGCCACTTCCAATTCCAGCACATGTACCTCGCGTATCTGCCCTTCATTACGTACAGTGTCGGTATAGATTCCCTGAGCCGTTAACGTTCGTCCTTGCCATTGATAGGTCTGCCCAATACATATAGTATCATACAGATGTTCTTTAATCAATGGTAGGTGAGAGTGCATCAAAGGCAAGGCATAGGAATATGATTCAGCCGACTCCATACCATAGAGAGACGCTACAAATCCGCTATCTCTTGACACTATCGTATGCACTCCCCACTCTTTAGTACCCGGGAATCGATAGTGGAGATAATATAAAGAATTACCATAGGGTACTTTTTTAAAGCCTGTCAATAAATTTCCATCAAGATAGATTCCATTTTCCGACCCTTCCGGCACAATGATACTTAGGCCGTGATGACGATATGTAGTATTAAAATATCCACCAGAAACACGTTGGCAGGTAAACATTGTCATTTGATGGAACTCATTCATCGGATGCAAATAATACTGATCCGGGTCTGATAATTTAGCATCGCCCAGCAACTCGCCTCCACACAAGAAATATTGCCCAACCACCGGTTTATCAGCCTTAACATACACTGGCTGTTCCCGTTCTACAATACACCACGCGGTATCATATGCATTAGCACAAAATTGTGTTTTGCCTCCCATAAAGACCGTGGTATTCGGTTCTGTCGTTACGAACTCCAGATAGCTCTCCGCTAAAGAGTAGGTACCAACTGCTACAAATTCTTTACCTGCGGCTCGACTAACCGGATGAGTCTGTTCATACATATTATCGCAAGCTCCGCCATTTCCCCCTTCAGGTGGAATAAGTAATGTACAAGGATTACCTTGATATACAGCAATAGGATGGTTCGCAGTAACCGTAGAGCCACTAAAACTATATCCATAGCCTATATCTGTAGCCTCAGCGCGATACACTTCTCCTTTTTGTAATGTAATAGAGTATGTCGATCCCTTCGGATGCCCCCGAGCAGGACCTTTTAAATGGATAGTTACAATGGTGTTATCCTGTGTCCCTACTACAGCAAACATATTTTTCGTTGGCTCTGTCCACTGAGCGGTTTGAATAATATATGATGTATCTAAATCACACAAAGGTAAGTGATATGTAGCATCACCAGAATATGGTTCAAACACATGAGTTTCCACCACTATCGGGGCCGAAGAACGCACATAAACAGCTCTATTCCCCGTCGCTCCCGCAATGGCAGCCTCGAAATATGATTGGGCTTTAACATCTTCAACAATAATCTTCCCATTACCATCTATAATTTCCACTCGAGCAGGCATACCTGCAACAGTACGTAAATAATACTGTCCGCCAGAACACCCGCCCACTTCGCCAGAATAGGCATTACGAATAAAGGAGAGAATAAACTCCGACCCATCTTCCATATATTCGTTGCACGATTCGAAATCCACCCGAATCATTTGTTCTACATGATGATGATCCATCAAGCGCAACACACAACCATCCACCCCTATAAAGCCAGGATATGGCGTGTATGTAACCATTTGAGTAACGGAATCCACTACAATATGCCCAATAATAGGACTATCCACAACCTGAATGGTCTCTATAACATAATCCTGTGGTACGCCATAGGCGAAATACAAGTCGGTAGAGACCACACTATCTATCTTTGTACGGACATACTTATAGGCGGTATCGCCACGTAGGGCACATCGTCCAAACAAATGATATCCCCAACCATCTGCGCCATCCCCCGGCCAATCGGGAACCGGGTCGGGGGTTGGCCATTCCTCACCGGGGTTCAAATAGACGGCCCACAACGACATATCCTCTTTGGCGCTAATAGTATCTCCACCGTAGTAAATAGAGTTGTCCATCGCCTTCCAGTACATAAACCGATAGCCATCTTCGGCATAGACTTCACTGCTATCCGGCAGAACAGCAAGTGGTCCCGCCACCTCTAACCGTGGTCCATGTGTATAACACAACACTCGGCTTTTGTAGGTTTTCTCTGCTATAAAGATTCGCCAAGAAGCCGGCTTGCTATACGGGACTTGGCATGCCTCACTTAACGATAGTTCCTCATCAAATTGAGATATAGCATAACGCTGGGTTTCTCCATCCTGCACCATAACCAATCTATTGGTATACGCAATATCATAGCACAAATATGTGCCCGAGCCTAAGCGAAAATGTCCATAAGCATCGTCTTCTATTTTAAATGTACAATACCCCTCCGTTGCATAAACATAATTATAATAGGCATTTGGAAGGAAGGAATATATTTTATCGTTATAATGATAGTCGAAATAATAAACATCTTGTAGTATCGGGTGTGAGCGCAGATGAAATACATATTCATCTTTTTGCTTCATGATATCCCAATCCTCAAATACGATTTCACTGTTAACCGGATCAAGATACGTCACCAGATGCGTTGTTCCCCCAGGATTACCATCCGACATAACGAGCACGATATCATCCCCATCGTGAATATCGTTCGGACTAAACACTTCACGATAATGGTACCCCCATTCTTTTTGTTCGTAGACAGCATAGAGCGTAGTATTCTCCTGCAAAGTACCCGCGCTGGGGAATGAATCTCGCGCTTCATATTCAGGTTGAGTAGCATTCGAATCCAACGACCACCCTAAGAAACGGTAGCCTTCCTCTGCGATAATATCGGGCAGATTAATGGGTGACATAGTTGTCGATGGGATTTTATTCGAAGAATGAATGCCTACATCAAATAACAACGTGGGTGCACCATATACCGCTGTATAGGTAATATCTTCCGTAGGGTGAATTGTTGCGCCAATAGGCAGCGTATCACCATCGTGTGCCCAGCCCACGATAGTAAGGCCCTGGATTGGTGGGGCGAATTGCGCCACCTTAGTAGGAAGCGTCACTTGATATCCCTCCAATACTTGCGCTTCACCACTCCCCTCGCCGGGAAGCAAAGTAACCCGATAATCGTACAAACGAGTACGGCGATAGATACTCCATACCATTGGGTATTGCTCTAACATGCGAGCCAGCGACAACGATATTGGAGGGACGTGCTGATTGACATAGGTAAAATCAGAGCCCCCCACATACACAGTAGCAGGATCCACATAGCACAAATACCAAAGATTAGAATTAAAATGGTTTTGGATGGTATAGTGCCCATCATCGTCTATGGCAGTAATAGTATAAACTTGTTTGTATTCATTATTGGTCACACCGGAAGGATACGTTATAGGAGAACGATTGGTGCCATTATTATTATACAGATAATTGCCATACCAATCCCCTATGCACGCTGCAGAATTAGGATTAGCCAATCGGAAGTAATGATTCACCGACAATGTATTCAACTCTTGCGGATACGTTCGGTCCAACGAAATATCACCATAAGAATTAGATTTGGTTGCCGAAGAGGTCATCACAAAGCATTCGTTAGGTCCATCGCCGTGCTCCATCACCAGCAACACCGTATCCCCCGGCCGAAGAGAATTGTCTTTGTCTGCTATCCAGAACTGATAATGCGCCAGTGCTTTCTCATACACCGCATATAGTGCACCATTGGTAGAGATAGTATATTCGTTACCTGCCGGTCCTATGTCTACAGCTGCAGGTCCCATCTGATTCGGCATAGATGACCAGCCCAAGAAATGGTACCCCTCCTTACCAACAGCTTGAGGCAAGACGATAGTACGCCCCTTAATAATGGAATCCGCAGAAGAATGGTCTAACCACACTCCATTGGTACCCAACGAGAACAGGGTTTGCGCCTCTCGATATACGGCAGTTAGAGTAATATCCTGTATGGGGCGATAGAAACTGCCAACCTGCAAGGTATCATGACCATCCCACCAACCAATAATGTTGTAGTTTAAATCGGTCATGGTAACATCGGGCAGGTGGGTTACAAAGAAGCATGTAGTATCCACATACTCACATGTAGCCTTACCCAGTAAATCGAAATGCAGATGACAGGAATAATATAAATGGCGCTTGTACATATTCCAAGCACAGGCCATAACCGTTTGAGTAGTATATTCGCTAAGGTCTTTCTTTTGTGCATGCTGGTTGTATGCCACAGTGTAGCGTCCGGCATGCCGAGCCGTAAAATAGTCGGTATAGCCGGCATAGTAATAGGTAGTGCCGCTAAGTTTGGCTGCATAGAAATGCCCCACATTATCTAAGGTATCCAAGCATAAATCTTGCGCATAGTCGCCTTGCGATATACCATAGGTTCCGGTATAGGTGGGGGTATAACTGCTGCCGGTAGTAGTAGAAGGCGCTATACTAAGATATCGTTTCGCTTTCTTAAAGAGGCTATAGTAAGAAAATTGCAATTTATAGACCGACTGCTCTACGCCGCTGAGTTTATGTACACAAAAACGGCTATTGAGGGAGGGAGTGATATTTCCTTCTGCATCTTTGGTATCCTCTAAATTGTAACTCACATCCATCAAGAAGGTAGACGTAGATTGTTGTTGGTTTACTGCATATTCATGCCCACCGCCATTGCCATCCGCCTGCGCAAAGACCACGGAATCCCCCTCCTGCAATTCACTTAAAGAACGTACAGGTTCCCATAACACCTTAGTGACCTGCGCTATGCAGCACCATGTAACGAACAAGATTCCTATGGTCAACAGGGCACGTTTCATCGCTTATCAACTACTTGTCCTTGCGCATTATACAAGACACCATCTACGCGGATATACAACATCCCCGCCTCGATAAACTTATAGCATTGTCTTTCTGCGGTTACGTCATCCCAATCGGTAGCCACACTACTACTGGGTACGGCATATAGTATGAACCGATTATCATTTACCCCCTTAGATGCCACAAACGCATATGGTTGCGATTTTAAATCAATTCGTTGTGAAGTAAATCTATCCTCCAACACGACAGATTGCCATTGCGACAGGTCATAGTCCGGGTCTAAACCAAGAGTATAGTTACCCGCAATAGCGGTACGATAACCAATAGCTACGCCCTGCGCCAAGGTTGTCGGATTAACAGCATCGAAGGCTAATCTATACCCATCCGAAAGGGCATAAAGGCTTAGGGTGCGATTCATCCATTTGTCCAAATCGGCATTTAACTCGTAGTCGGTAGTATATTGTTCCCCGATGAGCAAGCCCACCCGATCCACCTGTGTAGTATCCGTTTCGTGCGTCATGATTAATCCCGTACGCCGTTCCTGCGGGTTATCACCTCGGAGCGGAGCGGTTAACCGAGCATCCACATCAAACACCAATGCACCGGAAGCCATTGCCTGCACGAAGAAATTTTTGAACGCAGGTAAGACAGTATGACGGGTAATAAAGTTTTGGTATGTTAAGCCTTGGTTGTCCGGTATAGTAACATAATTTTGCTCTGTACCATCAATCATCAGCGCCCCCTTAAACGAAGCGAAATAGGGATTGCCCACCAGATTCCAGTTCCAATACCCTTTGGCCATAGAGGACGTATATTCCGACACCCATACGCTCTGCTCAGTATCTTCGGTAAAGTTGCTACCCACATACATCGGCAAGCGCGCACGGATGAAATGTTGGTTCACATAAGCCCGCCCCTTCGGCGCCACCGAATCAGGTTGGGCATATATGGTGTAGCCCTTACCCGATTTCAAGACAGCGTCATCCGTAAAGGCCCATCCGGTTTGAGCCTGCGAACGCTTATAACCGGAATAATCCGCTATTCCGAACGGGAGTTTTGTGCCTAAAAAATTACGTATCTGAACCGTATCCACATCCACGGGCAAGGCTAAGGTATATTGCTGTTGGCTATTCAGCAAATAATCATAGTAGATAGAATCGTTCTCAATCGCCAAGGTACCGTTCACCACCATCTGAGGATAGGTATATTGGTATATGCCACCACGCATATCTCCACCACGCAAAGACAGCGATTTACAACGCAATGTCTTGCCTTGCGGAATAACGAGTTTACCACCTCCGCAAACCACCACATTCTGGAACTGTCGGTCTGCATCGACCAACAGTTTTGCCCCCTCGCGCACCCATAGGTCACACATGGCACATGTATCCTCATCCAAGAGGGCCGTATTCCGATTCCCCTGAATAATATAAGGAATACGCACGTATATATCCGTAAAGACATAGAGACTGTCCGAATCACGGAACGATATGTCCAATATTTGACCGGGATGTAGGATTTTTGGCGTAGTATTCAATTGGTACACTCCGGCATCAATAGCCGAACTATCCATATTGTTCCAGACCGGCGGATTATCCGGTATCACCTGCGTAATACTATAGGACGAATGCGTCATTGTCTGCAGCGTAATATCATTAGGGCGCCAATCGACAATATCGTAAAACACATCACGATATACCGCATAGAGCATACAATCACGGTCTGGGATAAAATATCCTCCAGGTTCCCCCACATCAGCGACCCCAGCCTTAGCGAGTTCGGGAGTCGTGGCCCAGCCTATCAATATCGGCGCCCAGGGCTCACTCAAATCTTCCTGTTTCGGTAACCACATTGTACAGGCATCACGCACAGGTAAGTGTGTAGTATCAGGATATGTATCAAACGAAACATGATAAGCAAACGCATCTTCTTGTCGATACAAAGTAAAGACCATAGGATAATTCCCCTCATCCCAAATTTCTTCTAGTGTTTGCTTAGTCGAGAACTGATTTTTAAGATAACTGGCTGTTTCAAAAAGCGTAGTTGGAGACGTCCTCGCTAAACAAAATACCATATTCTTACGTGTATTGTAATTGTAGCATTTCATGGTATAATGCCCCTTACTCCCCGATTTTATCCAACTATAATTGGGAGATTTGGTAGATAAATATCCATTCTCATTACCTAACCAATAACCGGTACTGCTAAAAAATTCCAGACTTCCGTTACTCGTTCTTGTATAGGTAAACACCTGATCACTTTTTGCATTCGTCAAATCTAATGTATCCGCATAGAAGTGCCCCTCTTGAGTAAGTCCAATCACTCGTCCCCGTTCCTGCCCCGCACCATGATCGAATGCAATAAGATACCGCCCTCCTTCTTCTAAATCAGCCGGAAAATACTTATAACAAACCGTTTGCTCTGCAAATACAGCATAAAAAAATGTAGAGCGTATAATAGTTAACACCTTTCCGATTTCCAATTGCGCGTCCGGCTGAACAGCATTTGGATTGGTGCTCCACCCTAAAAAACGATAGCCTGATTGCGCGATAACGGAAGGCATCGTTACTTGTGTGCCGAGTTGTTCTTCGATAGGAAGGCCTTTCATCGGATGCACGATAAAGTGAGCTCTAATTGTTTCAGATATAGCAGATAGAGTAATGTCTGTTTCTGTAGTAAAAGTCGTACCAGCAGGATATGTGGTATTTCCATCGGTCCAACCACCAAAACTATATCCTGGCTGTGGTGATCCTATTATATCGGGCAAAATAGTTGAAAACGTATAAATAGTATCATACGTCGACACTCCCAAAGCATCTACATTAAATACGATACGAGGATAAAATTTTGTTATCTCTCTATAAATAGTCCATGATTGTGGGTTATATCCTGCATTGATAGCCTCGTTCAGCCCCATGCCAAGCCCCCCATTAAGAGTATACTGATTGTTATCGCTTCCTTGCACTTTACGTAAATACGGAGTGCTTACATTAGACATTCCCAGAAAAGAGTAGCCATAATTGTCACCATTTACGTTACTAAGATAATAATGACGACCATCACTACTTGCGCTAAACAAAGTAGGGACATTTTCATCCGGCGCGACAGCAGTTGTAATTACAGGACTATAACTATGCCCACTCGTTGGGTAAACATAATATTGACTAACAAAATTATAAAGATAAAAAGCATTGTCATTATCACTACTTCTCGTAGCTTTAAAACGATAAGCATCCGTAACCGTAGTATGATCCAATTGCTCAGAAATATTCAAATAAACCTGATTATCCACATTGCATAAACCATGTCGCTCAGGCGAAGGATTTCCATCTCCATCCTCCATAGTTAAAACCAGGATATCTCCATCCTTAATATATAAGGTATTTTTAATTTGTTCGTATGAGCGAGACACATCCCTAAATTCGGCAGTTAGGGTTCGGTCCTCCGTCAATGCACCGGAAGCCGGATAGCGCGCACCAGCTTCATAGACGCGCCCTTCAGCGTCTACCCATCCCATAAACGTCTTGCCAGCCTTCGTAGCTTTAGGTAGCGCTTCGGAGCCCCCATATTCATAAGCCACCTCGCATGTGCCATTTTTACAATCATACGTTAAGATGTAGCAGGGGTATTTCTTAAAAATGGTAATCGCTTGTGCACCATGCGTACTGGTAGTAGGGGTGCCTGAGGATTGGTCCAGATTTTCTCGATGTATAACCTGATCATAACTTCCATAAGCGCCAAAGAAGGTGCCCATGCCATAAGTCAACGATAACGATGATGTATACACATTATAACGACCGGTGGCTGTCAGACGATTGATAGACCATTGACTATATGCATCACTCGCATTCATAGTGCTTGTCACATGACACACACCGGCATAATTCAGATAATTAAACGCCAAAAAACGGAGATTATCGGTTTGATACGAAAAGGTAAAAGCATTATCCACTTTTCCGACAGTGAAAACCAAAGATTCCCAAGATGACGTTGGCAACAATATCTGCCGTTGGATATGCGAAGAAATATCCGCATTCTCGCCTTTTGCGCCCAATGCCATCACACAAGGAGTAGCGCCACCGCTCTCAACAGCCAAGATGACGGTATCGCCCGGTAGCAATTCATCCGTTGAGGCGATATTTCGATAGACATAATCGGGACGTTGCGCCATCAGCATAAGCAAAGGACACAACCCCAAGAACAGCAATATGATTTGTTTGCGCCTCATGGATGATGTATTGGCAACACGATTGGTCGTGGCATACATCCCTGCAAAGTATGCAGATGAAGTTCCTCGACACTATCACACCCCACTTCGTTTACAAAATGCTTTTCATAAATACCATCTATTGAATAGCTTGTACCATACCAAACATACGGAAGTTCATCATATGGTAAATAAACAAAATACCGCACCGTATCAGGGTGAGATAAGGTTAATGCTAGACGCACCACCGTTTTCAAACCACCTTGCAAAATAGTATCTGTATAAAAACCACTAGCGACGTAGGTCTTATTATGCCAGACATATTGCGGAGCACACACTGTATCAAACTCCACCGATTCCTCATACGGGTCTTCCCAAAAACTCGGGGGCAACACTTGTCCCATCCCCAACATAGGGATAAACGACAATAGGAATATGGTTAGACAACACCGATGCATTACATATACATAATACCGACCTTAGTATCTCTTCCCGGAGTCATAAGCGGGTTTTCCGGTCCGGCAGACGCCAATAATAAGGGTGTAAGTGGAGAATGACGAACAATCTCCACCGTAGGTTGAAAATATTGTTTTAATTTGCTCATAAATCAAATTATTTAACAATCGCGCCTATGGCATTATAAATCACGCCATTGATGCGGATATACAACTGATTATCTTGGATAAACTTATTAGCTGAATCAACGGATTCCGTTCCCTGATACCAATCGGTAGAAACGCCTACAGGAGTATGAATGACCAGACGATAACCGGCATTGAAACCACGCTGCAAGTCGAGAATATAAGGAGATTCGCTCAGAGTGCATACCAATTGACCTGCATAATACAAATCCAATTGTTTGTCGCCCATAAAGCGTTCGGCGCTCAACGTAAAGATACCGGCAGAGGGTGCATAGAAATGGAGGTCGTACTCCGCCCTATCATCCATCAAGACGGCATTCTCAGCAGCCAACTTCATACCATAAGCCTCAGTCCACAGCATCGGCAACGCGTTACCGAGTTTAACGACATCCTTACCGGTTTGATACGTCGGCATCGCGTCTGCAGCGGCGGTAACATATAAGTTATCGGTAGTAGAGGCATTGCTCAACATAACCTTAAATCCATCACGGGTGTCTGTAGAACGTTCCGGCGCAAACAATTGAGATTGGATACCGGTATGGTTCAAGACCATTGTTCCGCCTTCGGCCTGTAAGAATATCGGGCAACCTACGACGAAGGAATAATCCGCTAAGCGATACGCAGTGTATGCACTAGTAGCATTATTGTAGATATAGCCATATTCCGTAGAGGCAGAACTGATATTGGAGTATTCCAGACAAGGGTTACCCATAGCGTTCCAGTTGGCCTCACCAATGCCCAACGCACTCGGATATGCTGACAGAGCCAGTTCGGAAGATGCGAACTTAGTAGCACCATTGGCTTTCTTAAAGCGCCACACATTGCATGAACCGTCAATGGTAATCATATAGAATTGTCCGGGAACCAACATATCGGTAGAGGGATATTGCCATCCATCGCGAGTAGCAGCACGTTGCGTACCGCTATACTTGGCGATATAGAAGTCCACACCACTGGTTAATGTGGTTTCTGTATTTTCCAAGTTAGTAATACCGGAAGTAGGATCCACGTTGAACGGAACAGCAAATCCATACCACTTACGTCCATCCGCTTTGCTCTTAGTCGACTCCAACTGGATGTCGACATAGATATTGCTGCTATTTATCAGGTCTGCATTCTTGATTTGTCCGGATTTACCGGATGTAGCTTCGATATAACAAGCATTAGCGGCGGTAGTAGCTGTCAAATTGAGCACACCACCCTGCTTAACAGTAATTGTTCCATTAATCGATTTACCATTGGCATCCAACGTGATATTTTTACCATCAGAAACCACTAAGTCGGATTCAACATTATCAATAAGACGGAGGGAATTTCCCGCATCAATAGCATTATTAAAATTATTAAAGAATTGGTCTGCTACTTGAATGGGACCCAAATTCTCATATACGGCATAGAATGTCATATCCGAAGTGGGTTCGAATTTAGCTCCCCCCACATAATCCACTATTCCATCAGCAGCATGATCAGGAGTTGTTGCCCAACCGATAAAATGCGTACTATAGGGGGCCGGCATCTCTGCAGCTTCAGGTAAGTACACATAACAAGCCTCATCTTGAGCGAGAGCGAAAGAGCCTGGATATGTTACATACTTAATTATATAGGCTAAGCCTGTTGTCCTTCTGTATAGCGTTATATTCCTTGGATATTTGTCTTCAGAACGTACCTGAGCTAGAGATTTATGTTGTGCCCATTGGTCAACAGTATTTCCGATGGTTTGTTGGCTCATCCATTCGGGAGAAGCATATGACACGTAATATGTTGAACCACTATACTGCGCAGAAAAACTAAAACTCCAGCCATCATTGGTCATATCATGATTATATTGTAAACCATACCCACCACTTGTACTTAAACTAGGATATGACCCTCCGCTTTGTGCCAAATTTTTATTTGTAGCCTCATGACGGAATAATGTATTTCCCTGTACTCTAAAAATGAAATCCGAATTCGGATTTTGCAAATCTAACGCTTCTAATCGATAACTATCCCCTACAATCGTTAAGGCATAGGCGTTCGGTCCTCCATCGCCATCTTCGAATGCAATTATATAATCTTGTTCTTGTTCCCGTGTAGAAGATTTAACGTATTTATCGCATAAAGCCATTTGTTCGTACACAGCGAATAAGGTCGTCTCATCCGCAAATGCATACTCGTCACCAGCAAGACCAGCATTAGGAGTCTGCGCATTATTTGTTGTTGCCCACCCCAGGAATCTATAACCAGTCGGCATTTCGACATTCGGAAGTATTGCGGGAGAGGAAAGATCATAATCTTTTTCCACTTCGCCAATTGTGCTAACATAATTTAGTCGATATGGGCGATATACTGCGGTAAAATTCTTATCAGCTCCGGCCACGAACACAATAGATCCCGGTTGATAAGTGGTTATGCCATCTTCATCCAGCCAGTAATCCAATCCCTTTCCGTCCGGAGCGGGTGTTTCATAAGATAAGGGCATCACCACATCACCTCCTTTACGGGGTTCAATAGAGCCATTTTGCACAATAAAGTTTCCATACGCAGTATACGTCCAAGTATAGCGATATAGATTCCATGCGATGGCATATTGTCCTCCTTCGGTCACAACATTCAATGATTTTTTGGTGGATATTTGATCAACTCCCGTAGCGGTCAACTTCACATCCGTTCCTCCAGCATAGCCCATATGATACGAATTCATATCAATAGTGTATAAGCCCTTTGACTGATCTATTGGATTGAAGACCCAGGAACGATCAGATGCTCTTGAAATCATCACACTTGTGGCTTCTGCTTTAGAACTTACACATAAATACCACGTTGGATCAGTACTGGGAGCTATTTCCTTATTTGTACTTATAGAGTTAAGTTTGAATAAGAACGTTTCTGCGGCTGATTTATTCTCCCAATTCACTGCCTGCAATGACATACTGGAGGGCGATATGAATGATAAGGCCTTAGTAGTATTGCCATTGGTATTTCCATCCTGAATTGCGAAAACATATTTATCACTAAGAGTTAACTGGCTATCACTCGTTACCAGTTCAAAGAAAGCATTCCTCTCACGCTCTTGGATAACAGCATATAAGACAGCATTGGAGCTAATAGAACCAGATTGTGGGTAACGTTCGCCTTCTGCATATTGAGCAGATGTGGCATTCGAGTTAGTACTCCAGCCCAAAAATTTATGTGTCTCTGGAGTCGTACAAGTCGGCAACGAATTTACGACAGGACCTTCGATGGGGGCTACGGGGGAGCCAAAATCACCGACCACAAATACTACTTGCGGCGATGCATATTGTGCTACCAAAGTCAAATCACTAGAGAGTCGAAGTAATTGTCCCGGACTATAGGTCACATCATTTTCCTCATCATACCAAGCTCGAATATCTTGTCCTTCCGGAGCTATAAATGGAGACTCAATAGGCAATGTAATTTGAGTACAATCTATTTGTTGATCAGCGCCAATACCTTCCCCGGATTTCAGAGTAACTCTGTAGTTTATCCTATCTGTTAGACGATATATCGTCCAAGCATACGGATAAGTACTCGGAGTGTGATACTGATCTGTTACTTGTGCAGCACTGAGAGTGATGTGATGGTCAATTTGATCAATCATCTCATATTCGGCACTAGACGAAGGACGTGCATAATAGTCACTATAAGTGCTATTATAAAAATAGTGGACATACGAGTATGCGTTCTGCGTCTTACGTATCGAATATACTCCTTTATTATGATTTAAGGGAAGGATCTCAAATGAAGCCGCAGTCACTGCGTTATCAATTGAAACATTTGACTCTGCTATTACCTTATTACCATACTTATCCCTTAGTTGGAAAATATTCGTGGACGATGATGTGGCAAAAAAATGGCATTCCCCTCCTATTTGTTGTAAATTATTCTTATCAACTGACCTTAAATGCAAGCTAGCCGTATGGGCCTGATAATCCACATAACTTAACGCAGATGTAGCTTGAGTCTGCCACGCATAGCACAAACCATTTTCCACGCCATCCTCGGCCAAAAGTATCAAACTATCTCCAGCATGAATAGGGTTATGTACATCCGCTAACTCATATGATATATCATGCACATACTGCATTAAAACGGCATAGTAAGTAGTCGGAACATCAACAATTATGATATCGTTACTAGTATACATTGGTTGAACCGAATTCGGATTCGTTGACCAGCCTATAAAACGATGGTCAGCATTAGCTATCACTTTGGGGAGAGTATTTAAATTCAATTTATAATGATCACCATCCTTTGTTCCAACAAAAACCTTTTCTGTAGTAGAACTATCTTCCCATGTACCACGCCCCGCAACTATAAAATGAGCCTGCTTAGGTTCATAAACAGCAGTTAAGACAATGTCATTGGAAGGTTTATACGCGCTTCCTACAAGTAATGTATCTTGCCCATCATACCAACCATGAAAGTAATACGCATCATCAAGAGAATTCAAATCCGGCAAAATAACAGCGTTCGTATTAGTTCCGACCAGGTCACCGCCATTATACGTTCCATGTGTTCCTGCGTCGAATGAAACGGTAGATGTATAGATTACCGATCGTTTATATAGCATCCACTTTTTAGGATATTTAGATTGACTACGCGCTGTCGCCAATGCTTGATTAAGCTCATATTGGTCAACCAAGTTTGATGTTTGCAAGATAGCAGCAGTAGCGGTGCTATATGCCAAATAACGTGTGTCAAATTGCTGATTCACAATATCACAGCGCCCCGATTCCCCATCAAATGTCAACACCCAATGAGGATAAGCTCCAGTTTGAGTTTTATTCACATATGTCCTAAAGGTTCCATTGTAGCTACACAAGTAGAGACCATTTCTATTCTTCAAGACTATAGTATGATTTACCTCATCCTTTTCTTCAATAGTACTCCACATATACGTTGGAATGCTGTTTGAGTCAAACTGTTCTAGTCGACATGCATTCTCGGGTCCATAAACCAGTCCGAATTTATTAGAGCCGCCATTTCCATCAGCAATAACTAAACAAATTTCGTCGCCAATAGATAGATCCGCAAAAGTACTAGCCCAAGCTTCTTGTACCTCCGCCGATCTAAATACTGCTGTTAATGTAACATCAGATGCAACTAGACCACTTGACGGATAACGCTGCCCAGGTGAATAAATATTCTCTCCATCAGACCAGCCATAGAGCATATATCCAGCCTTAGTCGCATTAGGTAGATGATCAATAAAACCATATCCTATACCGGCATCTGAACTTTGCCCGCCCTGTAAATCAAAGGTGATAACTGGTACTTCAACATGTTTCCATAAAGTAAGCTGCCCCGGATATTTAGATGCGCTCCAAATCTCATCTAAACTATAATTTGACGCGAATTGATTAGTGGTGCCAACACTATAGTCTAACTTCACCCATTTACCATTAGCATTTACCACTAAAGGATAATTTCTTTCATCATAAGTACCATATTTATAATAACCGCATAAAGAGAAACTCTTATATGTATCATCCCAATAGAATTTCGCATTGGGGTTATTACTGGTACTCCACTGTGGATCTCCGGATGCCGCAGTAACATACAGAACTCGCTGTGTGTATGTCGCATCATAATAGAAGAACGTTGTGTTATTGGTAGTGCGCAACACGACTTCCGATGGGACATCTTTCAAGACACCATGATGTAAATAAGATTTCAAATCCAACACATCAAAAGTTCCTTGCTGTAACGCATAACACTCGTTTGCAAATAAAGAGGCACCACAAACAGTAAATAAACACTCCTTATTCAGCACCTCACTATATGCAGAAATTGGGATCCAAACACGCCCGTCCACAATAACCGCATATAGGATTGTCTCCTTATCAAAATTGTACGTATCTCCAACCAGTCCAACATCCGCTCGCGTAGCATTAGGAGTAGAAGCCCAGCCCAAAAAACGAAAACCTTGAGAAGGCGTTACATTGGGGAGCGTCACACTACCTCCCACATCATATATTCTCTCACAACTGCCATTTTTCGCCACATAATTCAAACGATAGGAGCGATATACGGCCGTAAACGTCTTATTCGCACCTGCTACAAACACAGTATCTCCAGGCTGGTAGTGCACATTATTAGCATCAATCCAATACGATACAGCTTGATTGGTCGGTGCAGGTGTCTCTACGGAATTAGGTAAAACGACATACGGCCCCTTCCTGTCTGGCAATTGACCATTCTCAACTACAAATGATGCATATGCTCGAGCGCCAGCAATGTGTCTATAAATATTCCATACACGAGCTCCTTTTTTATCTGAATAACGAATTTGCGCTAAACTTTTTTGCTCACTATATTGATCGATTGAATTATTAGTATTATTAGTCAACAACATATCGTTGCGTTGATTATATGTCAAATCAAATCCGCAAGTCAGTTTCCATCGCCCCTTAGCAGCATCTACAGCAGATATGCCCCAAACATTATTACTATTGTTACTGGTAAAATACACCACATTCCCTTGATACTGCGTAGAATTTGCATACAGATAATACGTAGATTGACTTACTGGACGAATTTTGTACCCATTGCCAGAAGGTTCAAACACCAACCAAAAACTATTGTCGGTAGATGAGATATCCCAATCCACGGTATAAGCAGATCCGGAACTTTGATATTTGACGCCATAACATACTGTTCCTCCCGGGTTACCATCTGCGATAGCGAGCACATATTGTTCAGACGAAGAAATTTGTGATAAAGACGTAACCAATTCATAACAATGAATATTCTCTATTTTATCCAAAATGGCATATAAATATTCGTTTTGGGTCAATGCCCCTATAGCCGGATATGTCTGTCCCCCGCAATAGTTCGCATACATAGCATCAGCATCCGTTGCCCATCCCATAAATTTATACCCACTTTCCGGGGTTATTGTAGGCAACACTACCGTAGATCCAGACAATGGGCTAATCGTGCTTCCACCATGTTCTCCCACCTCAAAAAACACTTTCGGTGCATCGTATATTGCCGTCAATACGATGTCGGAGGTCAACTTAATAGTTTGTCCAGGTAAGTAAGTATTGACACCATCCGTCCAACCACTGACATCCGTAGCTTCTGGCGTCACAAATGGAGAATTGATAGGTAGTTGTACAGATTTTCCATAGATATACTGACGCTCGCCTTCTCCATCACCAGGAAGTAAGGTAACTCTATAGTCATACATGCGAGTATAACGATAAATTGTGAAAGCATCAGGACAAGGGTTGGGAATCGGATTAATAGCAACCCCCGTATCCCACTGGTTTCCAGTACTTCCAGAGCAATTCTCACTTCTGAGTTTAAATTGATAGGACGTATACCAAACCGACAGATACGCATTAGCCGAAGTATACGTATAAATCTTATAATTGCCATTCCCCAAATGCACAAAATGCAGATTCTTATATTTAGAGTCCACGGAATAAGAAGCAGGTGCCAAACATAGACTCTGATAACCATTTTGGATATATAAATAATTCTCAAATCTGTCCGTCAGGCTACTCGTTGTTCCGTAAGGCAAGAAAAAGTGGTATTGATTATCATTGGTATATGTATCTAAATTCGCGATATCAAAAGCATTTTGAAAAGAAACATATCCTCCTGTCTGGTATTGCCCTGTTAAAACCTGAGAACAAGTATTCTTGAGGATAAATCCCTTACCATCTCCGTTCCCATTTTGGCAAGTGAACAATATCCTATCACCAGCCTGTAATGGATTTGTAGCATCTGCCAATTTAAAAGCTTCCTTGTATGACATTTCCTCTGTCGCGGCATATAAAATCACGTCACTTGCGACCACATAGTTATCTCCAACATAACCGGCATCACAATCACCAGTAGAGGCCTTAGACGCACTAGTAGACCAGCCCAAAAGACGATAACCGGCTTTTACGTAACTTAGGTCAGAAAAGGAGGGCAGGCTTACTTGTGCCACAGAAGAAGACGAGCCAATAGTAGTCTCGCCATCTTTATACGTAACCACACCGGCAGCCCATGTCATCTGCCACAAAAACATTGCAAACAAGGCAAGAGTAAAACTTTTCTTCATAGTATCTTAAATCTAAAATTATCCTACTAATAACGCAAAAAGCCTGTTTCGGCTGGGCCGAAGCAGGCTATTAGCATGAATATTCTTGGTGGCGGTTATGCGCGAAGTACCCCCCCCTATGCAGATTGACGGCATTCGCAAATCGTATGCAAGAGGTGGTGTTTATCATAGCTATTCTAATAATTGTTCAAAAGTGGGCGCAAAATTACAAAAAAATATTTATATATGCAAATATTTTTGAAAGAAAATAAAAAATGATTAGGGATTAGTGATTTTCGATTAGAGTAAGGGGCGATAGAAATTAAAAATTTAAAATTAAAAATTAAGAATTAATAGATATTAGTTTATCGCAAACGCGGCAGCATGACCATAATGGTCTAAATCTAACCAACTAATCATCTGCTTAAAAGTAAGCTTTTAGACATCTGCTTACTTGTTCATCTTCTCGCTTCGAAAATAGCGCACCTGCTGCCTTAGAAGAAAACATAATAAGAAAACCGTGAAGAAAACTCGTCGGAAATGGCTTACTGCAAGAACGGACACATCCGTTGGGCAGCCGCATTTCCTCCACTAATACTAATATTCAATAAGGTCAAGGCCCTGATTTCTGTAATAGGCAAATTTCTTATCGTTACTGATAAGCGGTATACCATAAACCAAAGCAGTAGCTATAATAACATGATCTGACGGATCATTATGCTGCTCATACTCGTTGATATACATTTCAGCATATTTGTCAATCACATTTTGTGTGACGAAGAGGACATTAATATGAAAGACATCTGTAATTGACAGCAACATGTCCTGCTTACTTTTCCACAGCCTACGGATATTAGGTTTGGTATTATAGAGGTGCACTAGTTCCTTAAGGCTTTCGCTACTAATACACAATTGATTTTCATAATTAGACACAATAGCCCAAACGTCTTCGCCCAACAAAGCGAAGTCGCCACACATCTTAATAAAAACATTGGTATCTATTAGGTAACGCGCCATATGTAATTAAGCACGATTGTACCCAAGATTCTGCTTAATAGCATTCCAAGTGGGAGAAATGGTCACGCCCTTTTCCCGCTGTTGCTGCTCGAACGATTCCATTTGCAGCAAGATTTCCCGTCTCCGTTTGTCGCTCATATTTTCGAATCGCTTAATTTTGGGTGCAAAATTACAAAAAAATATTTATATATGCAAATATTTTTGAAAGAAAATTATAAAAATGATTAGGGATTAGTGATTTTCGATTAGAGCGAGGGGCGATAGAAATTGGAAATTAAAAATTAAGAATTATTAGTTAACCGAAAACGCGCTTCGCTTTTAGGAAAACAAGGCGAAAGGATGCAACGGCATCCGTGCGATAATCCATCCGTATCGTTCGTAAACAAGTTTACAACGCATCCGTCTGAATTATCTCTAAGGTATAACCATACATGTCATACCTTTTCGCCTTCTAAAGAAAACGAGTTCGAAAACGTTGCTCTTAGTTCATATATATGTTTTCTTGTTGGTTTTCTTACCATGTTTTCTTATAAGGTGACGAGGTGGTGGTTACACCATAGTAGATATCCACGGATAGACGAGGCTGTGCGTGCCCGTCAGAAGATATGGAACCGGATAGGTAGACACTACGACAAGATGATAGGAGCCCATCCGGAGTACACCGACCAAGAGATGGAACAGGCATTGGTAAAAGAGATAGGAAATAAAGCGGGTAAAGAGTCGGTAAAGAGTCGTTTATGTCGTACGAAAGGAGGTAAGCCATGCAACGCATCAGAAAGGACGAAATAGTACAAAGATTGGAGATTGAAGATTGAAGATTGAAGATTAGTGATTAAAAAAGTACCTCCGAGCACTAGTGTTATTACGTTAGTACTGGGAGGTACGATTTTAGTTTTGTTTTTCTGCACTGAAGCGCGTTTCGAGCATGCCGAGGCTTTGGTCTTCGTAGACGTGAACGCCGAAGCGTCGACGCCATTGGTTTTTAAGGCTATTCCACCATCCTCGACGCACATAGGCGTAGACATAGGGATGGAGGAAGAGGTTGAAGCCACGGCCGTGTTCTTCGCAATACTGCGCAAGCTGTTCGGCTATGGTGTCCGTAAAGAGGATAGAGGGTTGGATACGTCCTTTACCCATACACGTAGGACACACTTCCGTAACATCTACTTCCACCGCGGGGCGCACGCGCTGGCGAGTAATCTGCATGAGACCGAATTTGCTGAGCGGCAACACAGTATGTCTGGCTCTGTCGCGATTCATCAGTTCGCGCATACGATCGTAGAGAAGCTGTTGATGGTCCTTATCGTCCATGTCGATAAAATCGACGATGATGATGCCTCCTATATCCCGCAATCGCAACTGATGGACAATCTCTTCGGCAGCCAGCATATTGTATTGAAACGCATTCTCTTCTTGGTCGGCAAACAGCTTTTTAGAGCCCGAGTTGACATCGATGGAGAATAGGGCTTCGGTTTTGTCGATAACGAGGTATCCACCATTCTTAAAACCTACCGTTCGTCCCAGTCCCGTCTTCATCTGGCGGGTGATATCGAAATGGTCGAAGATAGGTTGTGTACCCTTGTAGCGTTTGACTATTTTAACCGCTTCAGGAGCGATCAGTTCTACGTACTGTTTAACCTCGTCGTAGATAGATTCGTCATTTACCTGAATGCTGGTAAAATCGGTAGAGAAGACATCTCGTATGATACCAATTGTTCGTCCGAGTTCTTCGCTGACCAGTCGTACTTCGACATCCTTAGCAGGTGATTTCTTGCCGGTCTTATCCACCTTAGGCGGCTGTTGTAGGTTACGCATTGCGTCTTCCCACCGTTTGACCAGCAGTTTGAGTTCGCCATCCAGTTCCATCACTCGCTTATCTTCGGCCACGGTACGTACGATAACGCCATAGCCCTGCGGGCGGATAGATTGGATGAGTTGTTTGAGGCGGCTACGTTCGGCTTCGCGTTTGATTTTTTGCGAGACCATGACTTTGTCGGCAAAGGGCATCAGTACCATATTGCGTCCGGCTATACTGAGTTCGCCGGTGACACGCGGTCCTTTGGTATTGATAGGTTCTTTGATTACCTGTACGGGAATCATGTCGCCCACTTGCAGTATGTCGCCTATATTTCCTTCCTTGCCCACCTCCGGTTGTTTAGTCAGTCGCGACATCGGCGGCAGTTTGCGCCGGTCGCTCTCCAACTTACGGATATAATCGCGTTGGGTCAAAAAAGCGGCACCCAAATCCAAGTAGTGCAGAAAAGCTTCCTTTTCACATCCGACGTCCACAAAGACGGCATTGAGAGCCGGCATGATCTTTTTGACCCGACCATAGTAGATATTTCCCACCGCAAAATTGTCGGCATCGCGTTTCTCGCGATTGACTTCCTGAAGACGGCCATCTTCGGTCAGGGCTATGGCGATCTCATCAGGGCGGACGTCCACAATCAGTTCGCTTTTCATATTTCAATACATTCAATAAAAAGGGCTTTGCAGCCAACCGCCTTGCGCCCAAGACAGCTTATCGCCACAAAGCCTCAATAATACATTCTCGCCTATTAAGCAAGCGTTTTACTTATGCTTATGGCGATTCTTGCGCAAACGTTTTTTACGCTTGTGCGTAGACATCTTATGTCTCTTATGCTTCTTTCCGTTAGGCATAGTATAGTAATTAAAAATTAAAAATTAAAAATTACAAATTAACGATTTCCAAAGATTACATCATCTCGAGGAAGTCATCGCTGGGCTTGAAAGCCGGAATCTTATGCTCGGGAACGATAATCGATTGCTTAGCGGTAATATTACGAGCAACCTTCTGAGCACGTACTTTGGTGATGAAACTTCCGAAGCCACGGAGATAAACATTTTCTCCCTCGCTTACAGACTGCTTAATGTTGGCCATAGCGGCTTCAATAACGTTAAGGATAGTGGCGCGATCATAGCCGGTCTTGATGGCAATGGCGCTAACAAGTTGAGCTTTTGTCATAATATATATCTTTTACTTTTTTTCCTAAAAGGTAAATTTTCGTGCAAAATTACTATAATTTTCTTAATTACAAAAACTTTTTGCAAAAAAAATCACTTTTTTTTCATTTTTTCTTTCTTTTCCTCTCAAAACACCCCTTAATGCGCCTCTAACCAATTGTGTCCCACGCCACAATCGGCAATCAAGGGAACCGAGAGGTGCACCACATTTTGCATTTCCTCTACCACCATCTGCTTAACGGCTTGCACCTCAGCCTGAGGCACATTGAAGTTGAGTTCGTCGTGCACCTGCATAATCATCTGAGCATGGAACTCGCTCAGACGGCGATGGATAGACACCATAGCCATCTTAATAATATCGGCCGCGGTTCCCTGGATAGGCGCGTTGACGGCATTGCGTTCGGCAAAAGAGCGCACGACAGAGTTATGCGACAGGATATCGGGCAGGTAACGTTTGCGCCCGAAGAGCGTCTCCACACAGCCGTGCTCACGTGCATACTGCTTCTGCGATTCGATAAAGTCGATGACACGCGGGAAGGCCGCGAAATAACTGTCAATAAGTTCCTTAGCCTCCTGACGCGAGCAGTCTAATTGCTGCGCCAGACCGAAGGCCGAGATACCATAGATGATACCGAAATTAGCCGTCTTGGCGCGTCGGCGTTCGTCGCGGGTGACGTCCTGAACCGTTTTACCGAAAATTTTAGCCGCCGTAGCCGCGTGGATATCCTGTCCCGAGCGGAAAGCCTCTATGAGGTGCGGGTCTTGGGACATATGCGCCAACAGCCGCAACTCGATTTGCGAATAGTCGGCACTCAGAATCAGACATCCTTCGTCGGGAATGACCGCACGGCGAATCAGTTGTCCCCGTTCGGAGCGTATAGGCAGGTTTTGGAGGTTGGGATTGGACGAAGACAGACGCCCCGTAGCCGTAACGGTCTGGTTATACGTAGTATGTATCTTACCCGTCTGAGGATTTATATACGAGGGCAGGGTGACCACATAGGTGGAGATGAGTTTTTTGAGTTCACGCTGCTCCAATATCTTGCCCACCACCGGATGGGTGTCTTTGAGCGCTTGCAGCACCTCCTCGGACGTGGAATACTTACCTTTGCGTCCGCGTTTGGCCTTAGGGTCGAGATGCAGGGTATCGAAGAGTACTTCGCCCACTTGCGCCGGCGAGTTGATATTAAACGAGGTGCCCGCCAAGGTATATATCTCCTGCTCCAGCGTCTCCAGTTCAGCCGTCAGGTCTTTCTCCGCCTGCTTGAGAATAGCGACATCGAAGCGCACTCCCGCCTTCTCCATATCCCGCAAGACGGGCACGAGGGGCAGTTCGACCTCGTTGTACAGTGTCCACAGTGCCGAATCGGCTTTGAGCGCATCCCAGTCGGGTTCACGGTAGGGATTAAACGATACCTCGGGATTGAGCAGATAGGCACAGAGACGGTTCTCTATCGTATCGTACTGCGGTGCCTGAGCGGGTGTTAACTCTGCGGAGCTTTCATCGCCAAAGAGGCTGAGTGTCTGCTCCTGCGGCGCGGCCTTACGAGCCGGTACAGGACGCGAAGCTTCGGCAGGAGCGGATTTGAGTAAGGAGTTGAATTCCAGTTGCGTATAGAGTGGTGCCAGTTGTGCCCAGTCCTTGTCGCGCAGTTGCATTTGCTGTTCATTCCATTCTACCGGCACATCGGTGCGGATAGTAGCCAGGAACTTAGAGAAACGTATCTCTTGGGCTTGTGACACCACTTTTTGCTGCAAGGCGCCCTTCAGTTCGTTGGTATGCTCCAAGAGGTTCTCCACCGAATCGAACTGCTGAATGAGTTGCACAGCGGTCTTCTCCCCCACTCCTTTGCATCCGGGTATATTATCGCTGGCGTCCCCCATCAAGGCCAGCAAGTCGATGACCTGTTCGGTGCGGGCAATGCCATACTTGGCGCACACCTCAGCAGGTCCCATCTGTTCGAATCCTCCGGTATGCCGCGGGCGGTATTGCCATATACGTTCGCCCACCAACTGACCGTAGTCTTTGTCAGGCGTAGCCATGAAGACCTCCACACCTGCAGCCGCAGCCTTCTTAGCCATCGTACCAATAACATCGTCCGCCTCAAATCCCTGCACCTCCAATACCGTAATATTCATCGCCTTAAGGATGTCCTGGATGATGGGCACTGAACGGCGTATATCTTCAGGCGTCTCTTCGCGCTGCGCCTTATATTCGGCATAAGCCTCGTGACGGAAAGTAGGTCCATGCGGGTCAAAAGCTACCGCTATATGCGTAGGACGTACGCGTTTGAGTAAGTCCTCAAGCGTAGTGACAAAGCCGTAGATGGCAGAGGTATTCTCCCCTTTAGAATTCATGCGGGGGACGCGGATAAAAGCGTAATATGCGCGATAGATCATCGCATACGCATCGATGAGGAGCAGTTTATTCATGGGCTATTGAGTTAGTCGGCATTACCATCGGATAGGTTCCTGCCCGTGTTGTATCAAATAGTTATTGGCGGCGCTGAAATGTCCGCAACCGATAAATCCCCGGTAGGCACTCAGCGGACTGGGATGCGGCGCCGTCAAGACGAGGTTGCGACGACGGTCGATAAACTGTCCTTTACGCTGGGCATAACTGCCCCAGAGCATATAGACCAGATGTTCGCGGCGGTCGTTGAGGGCGCGAATAGCGGCATCGGTCAGTTCTTCCCATCCTTTATTTTGGTGCGAGCCGGGACGATGTGCCTCGACCGTCAGCGTAGCGTTGAGCAGCAGCACGCCTTGTTCCGCCCAGTGTTGCAGATTGCCGGACGAGGGAATAGGAGTGCCTAAATCGCGGTGAATCTCCTTGTAGATATTGTCCAACGACGGCGGTACTGCCACTCCGTCATTGACCGAGAAACACAAGCCGTGCGCCTGTCCGACATCGTGATAAGGGTCTTGGCCGATAATAACAACCCGCACCCGAGGGAACGGGCACGAGTCGAAAGCATTAAAGATAAGTCGGGCAGGAGGGAAACAGGTCTTTGTCTGATACTCGTGGCGCACAAAGGAAGTCAGCAACTCAAAATAAGGTTTATCAAATTCCGGTTGCAAGACCTCACGCCACGTATCATCTATCCTGACCTCCATCAATCGACTATCAACATAGCATCTCCATAATCGCCGAAGCGGTATTCTTCCTTAACAGCCACATCGTAGGCGTGCATGATTGTATCATAACCGCCAAAGGTAGCTACCATCAGGAACTGAGAGGATTGCGGGAAGTAGAAGTTGACGAAGAACGTATTGGCTGCCGTAAACTCATAGGGCGGGAAGATGAACTTATTGGTCCATCCGTCGTAGGCTTTGAGTTGGCCATTGGTGCCCACTACATGCTCCAAAGCGCGCATTACCTCGGTGCCGACAGGGCAAATCTTACCGCCTACCTCACGCGAGTGGTTCACAGCCTTGACTACCGATTCGCCGATGATAATCTGCTCGCTATCCACCTTATGCTTGGTCAAGTCCTCTACATCGATGGGTTTAAAATTGCCCAGCGACATATGCGAGGTGATAAACTGCTGGTCTACACCGGCTATCTCCATACGTTTGAGCAGGTTCTTACTGAAGTGCAGTCCGGCAGCAGGCACCGCTACGGCACCTATCTTAGAAGCAAAGATAGTCTGATAACGCTCGTTATCCATCTCACGCGGCGTCATATCGGGGAAGGCTTTCTCAAACTCCTCCAACACATCTTCCGGCATAGGACGATGAATATATTTAGGCAGCGGCATCTGACCCAAGCTGTACAGATACTGCGTGAACTCGGAGTTGTCGTAGTCGGTCAAGAAGCGCAAGGTACGTCCGCGAGCGGTGGTATTATCGATGACCTCAGCCACGATCGTCGTGTCCTCGTCGAGGAAGAGTTTATTACCCACACGAATCTTACGGGCCGGGTCTACCAATACATCCCAGAAGCGATTCTCATGGTTGAGTTCGCGGATGAGGAAGATCTCGATATTGGCCAGGGTCTTCTCCTTTTTAGCATACATGCGCGCGGGGAAGACTTTGGTGTCGTTGAAGATAAACGTATCTCCCTCACCGAAATATTCCACTATATCCGGCATATGACGATGCTCTATCTCGCCTGTCTTACGGTGCACCACCATCATACGTGCCTCATCGCGATAAGGCGTAGGGAACTGAGCAATCAGATGCTCCGGCAACTTAAACCGAAACTGACTCAGTTTCATGTTATATTGGTCAAAATGGTTCAATTGTGTAATATTTTATGGGTTAATATTCTATTTATGCTTGTGCATCCTGACTATCCAGCATGCGTTCAAAATCCTCAAAAGTGATACAATCCTCGATGCGTATGTCACCGACTCGTGTGCGGCGCAAGGCTATCAGGTGTGCGCCGGTCTGCAGGCGTTGCCCTATATCGCGCGCCAAAGCGCGTATGTACGTTCCTTTAGAGCATACGACCCTCAGGGTCAGTTGCATCGTCTCGGCATCGAAGGACAGCACTTCTATCTCGTCAATGACCAGCAGTTTGGCCTTCAGCTCCACCTCTTCGCCCTTGCGCGCCAACTCATAGGCCCGTTTGCCGTCTACCTTGACGGCTGAGAACATCGGCGGCACTTGCCACTGTTCACCTAAAAAAGTAGGTATCACCTCGTCTATCAATGCCCGCGTGATGTGCTCCGTAGGATAGGTAGCATCAATAGGTTTCTCCAGGTCATAACTGGGGGTTGTAGCGCCTAACTGAAGGGTGGCGATATATTCCTTATCGTGGTTCTGCAGTTGGTCAATCAACTTAGTCTTGCGTCCCGTACACACCACAACTACACCTGTTGCCAAAGGGTCCAAGGTGCCGGTATGGCCGACCTTGAGTTTTTTGACATGCAGCCGATGGCACAACAGCCACCGCGCCTTACCTACCACATCAAAACTGGTCCAGCGATAGGGTTTGTCAAATGCTATTATTTCTCCCTCAACAAAATTCATAGACGATGGCGAATGTACCTAATACAAGGCAATAGACGGCAAAGTATATGAGTTTCTGACGTTTCACTATTTCCAACATCCATCGGCAAGCTAACGCACCTACTACGAAGGCAGAGACAAAGCCTGTCAACATAGCCGTCAGACTGAGGTGAGTGACCACATCGCCCTGCAGGATGTCCAACACGCTGAGCAGAGTCTGTCCAAGGATAGGTATCAAGACCATCAGGAACGAGAACTGCGCTACCGATTCGCGTTTATTGCCCAAGAGGATACCGGTAGCTATCGTTGTGCCGCTACGGCTCAAACCCGGCAAGACAGCACACGCTTGCGCTACGCCGATGATGAGCGAATCCCACCACGAGATAGTCTCCTTATGACGCGGACGAGCATATTGCGCAAAGCACAACAGGGCGGCCGTCACCATCAGACAAATACCTACGACCAATAAACCGCTGCCAAAGATAGCCTCTACATAGTCCTTAAACCATACGCCCACCACAAAGACAGGAATCATCGACAAGAGAATCTTGCTCACATATTGTTTCTCGGTATTCCACTGCGGCGTAAGGAAAGTGCCCTGTAAGAGTTGTGCTACCGGACGCCACAAGACAAGCAGCGTAGAACAAACCGTAGCCGCATGTACCATAACGTCAAAAAGAAGCATGTCGCCCTCTTCAAACTGCACATTCAGCAAGGCCTGCCCGATAGTCAGATGACCCGACGAGGACACCGGCAAGAACTCAGTCAGTCCCTGCACGACACCCAATATAAAAGCCTGCCACCACGACATAATGACTACGTTTACTTCTTACGACGCCACAAAATAGCGACAATCATAAACAGGAAACCGAAGAACGAAATCATCGGTCCTACAGTAATACGACGGAAGGAAAAGATATCCGGATTGTATTCTGTGGCTCCGCTGGGTTCACCAATCATCAGAAACATTCCTGCTACGATGATGACAAAAGCCACAGCTACCAGTATAGCATTCAGTTTGGGGAGATTATATTTCATATAGTTTATCCGTTTTCATTCTAATATATCGGTCGGTAGCAAAGAGGGACGCAAAGAACGTCATGAGCACACCTACGGCCACTACCGTCACCGCCACAAAGGCTATATTCTGCCACGTCAACGCAAACAACAACACACCCAGATGGCGGAAACAATACCATACGGCAGCCGCTAAGGGCAGCAAGGCTAAGATACCAGCCTCCACACCCAGTAATATATTGCGGCGAATAAAGGGAGCACGGATGACCCAAGGCGTCGCGCCTACCAAACGCATCGTATTAATGAGGAAGCGCTTGGAATAGATTTGCAGACGTATCGTATTAACTATCAACCCCACAGCCGTCAGCAACAATATCAAAGCCACCACCATCAGGATAAACGACAGACGGTTGACATTACGGTCCAAGAGTTGAATGATATCCTGTTGGTAGATAACGCGGTCTACATAGGGCAGACTCTTCAACTGCTGTTCAATCCACGCCACGCTGTCGGCGCAAGCATATTCGGGTACCATATGTACCTCAAACGCATCTGCCAAAGGATTATAGCCCAAGAAGCGAACAGGGTCTTCGCCCAAAGAAGCGATATGCTCCTGCAAGGCCTGCTGCTTAGATATATAGTCGCGACTAAAGCAATAAGGCTCTACCGCCAATATATTATCCAATCGAATCACTTGGGAGGTATCGGCATCTGCGCGCATCACGACCGTTAAGACGAGGTTTTGACGCACCTCATCTATCACACGGCGAGCCGAGAGCAGGACAACACATTCCAGCCCGACTAAAAACAAGACCAAAGCCACACTGACAGTGGTGGTCAGATTCATATTAAAAAATCGCTGTTTCACGCGTACGCAGATAATAAAGGGCAAGTCTATCAGACCTGCCCCCTATCGCTTATTAGTACTCCCACAGGTCCTGCTCAAAGGTAAGCAGTTCGTTTTCAATACGTGCCTGTTCCTGCTTAGCATCTTTCTCGGTCTTGCAATAGTCCAGAATCATACGATTGTACATATTGCCTTCGCCGATGATGTAAGAGGAGAAGAGACGTTTTTGGAAGAATTCCTCGAAGGTCACGCGCTTAGCCTCATTCTGTGTAGGAATGATATAGCGTTTAGCCAGATAGGGACGCAACTGGTCGTAGAGCACCCAGAACTTAATAGAGGTACGCATAAACTGCGCACGGTCGTCCTCATTACCGGAAGCCATGTCGGGCTGCATAGGAGCCAAGGCGATAATCTTACGATAGAGACGCGATGTGCTGCGGTCGAAGAAGATAACCTCGTATACCAAGTACTTGAGTTGGTTGCGCACATAGTTCTCGTAACGGGTGAAGTTGGGAGTCATCTTACCCGATTCCTCATCATAGAGTAAGAGGTAGGTATCCGGGTCTTCACGATCCAGATCAGCCCATGTACCGGTCATAAAGAAGTCGGGAACCTCATTGCGGGGTACCAGACGCTCCTCATTAAACGTCGGCTTAACCATATACTGATCGGGACGATAGATATCACAACCTTTCGCTACGGCATCCAAGATAGTACGATACAGACTCCAATAGGTAGGATCATCCGCATTGATGGGGAAATAGAGTTGGAAATTCTGCTTAAAACGCATATCGATGACGCGATAGATATCACGACGCCACACTACATCCTCAGTACGATGACGTATTGTAACCAGCGAATCAGCCAATTCTGTCAACTCTTGTGTTTCCAAACGTACCGTTCCGTCAGGAGCCAAGAACGGATTGATTTGATACTGGGCTTGGGCAGAGAATACCGCACCGAGTAAAATCACTAAAACACTTAATTTCTTCATATTAGGTAGTATTTGTTACTTAATAATCAAACCGAAGTTCGGCAAGGTCTTAATCGCGCCACCCGGCTCTTGATATTTGATGGTAAGGATGTTCAACATCTCGTTACTCTTCATCTTAGAGATAGCGTTAATCATATCCTTATTGAACACATTACCCGTAGCCTGGATCATACGTCCGCCGGCATACATCTCAAAACTCTTAATGGTAAAGGGCAAGTTGAGTACGCCATCGGGTCCGTAACTGGCCTCCAGGTGAGCATCAGCAGCCGTCAGAGCTTTCTTAGCCACTTTCACGCTACCGTCATAGGTTACCTCGTTAGCTACGAAGAAGCAACTCGGCTTCGGCAGAGGTTTCACGCGGAAGGATTGTGAGCCCATATTGGTCAGTTTACCATCCACCTCAGCCTGTACGCTGATAGTCACGGTCTTAGCGGCCGTTTGAGGTTGAACAATCCATACACCGTTACGGCGGTCAATCTTAGCTCCCACGGCGCTCACTTTCAACTTGTCGGTAGGCACACCGGGAACAGAGATATCGTATTTATTGTCGTAACCGGAATAGATAATGTCCATATCCTTATTAGAGATAGTAACCGAAGGTTCACCTACGGTATATTGTCCCTTGAACTCATAGTGCGTCGTATCACCGGGCATCAACATGTATCCGCGATAAGTCTGCTGACCTACCGAGCCGGCTACGATATCGTATACGCCATTGGGATATTCCTTACCATTGATGAATACAACGGGCAGGTTGGTCGTATCTACCGCAGCCGAAACGATACGGGCACGATAGTGACCACCTTTCATAATATACTCACCGTTGTCGGGAATAATAAGAGCTTGCACAGAGTTGATGACGAAGTCAGACGAGCCGGCCGATTTGAATAAGAACTCCAAGAGGTCATTCTCAGCCAGACGTACATCGTTCTGATATTTAGTCAACATAGCAAATACAGCACCTGCGGGCATCTCATCAAAGATTGACTGCTCCCAAGGTATCGTCTCACCCTCATCGTTACGGACATCGCTAGTGTTAAACAAGTCGCTGAACATTTGCACTTTCTCGTTCCACTCGTGAGCGAACTTAGGATCGGTCATCTTATGTTGGATGCATTCCGCCTCGGCAGTAGTCATGTACGCACGATACTGTTCCATGCGCTCTTTGAACTCTACGGCGTGTATCTTACCGCTTTCGCCACGTTGCGTCAAAGCATACTCGTGCGGTTTGTTGGTATCACTACCGTTCTTAATAGTCTTAGGCATCTCGGTCAGTTCTACGCCCTTAACCTTACCTTCTACCATACGTACGATGTCCATCTTGAAGTTCTCGATATAATCGTAGAACTCATCACTCATCTGCTTATTGGCTTGTGCCACGGCCCACCATTCGCCGTACTTTTTCATGCCACCTTCGTCTTTACTATAGGCAGCTTCGAAGGTGCGCATCAGGTCGTTGGTTCGTCCTTCCGTAGAAATGATGGACGATTCCATACTCTTACGTAACTTGTTGAAGCCGTTCAAGATGTCCGCTGATACATTCAGGGCCAACATGGCGGTCAACACCAAGTACATCATGCCTATCATTTTTTGTCTCGGGGTTTCCGGACAGTTTTTTGCTCCACCCATCTCTTAACGTTTATAGGTTTTAAGATTGATTTATTGGATTGGACACCTGATTATCAGGCCAGTGCACTCAGCATATTGCCGTACACTTTATTCAAGTCGGCTACCTGAGCAGCCAATTTCTTATTGGCTTCCTCGTAAGCCTGCTGGTTCTTCAGTGCCTCAGCTGTAGAGGTCTGCAATTTGGTCATATCGGCATTAACAGCCTGCAACTGCTTAGAAGTTTTCTCCACCTCAGCCACCTGAGCCTTGTAAGCCTCAGCCTGAGCTTGGAGCGCACTGAGTTGCAATTCATAAACGGCATTCACCTCACCCAATTTAGCGCCAACAGCAGCGATGCTCTTATTGTATTCTTTCGTGCCGGCTACAACACCTTGCATATCGTTCACAATAGTAGCATAGGTATTATTCAGTTCATCCTGTTTCTGCCCCAGAGCTTCTGCACCTGCAGCATACTTGCCGGCAGCTTCTCCGGCGGCATCCAATTTCTCGCCCAGCTTAGTGGTAGAGGTTGCCAATTTACCCAGATCGCTCAATTGGTTGGCCGTAGTAGCCAGATTTGCAATACCTTCCTTCAAGGCCTTCATCTCTTTATCATCCAATACAGAGCCTGCCTTTTCTTCGCCCTTACCGGTACTCATACCCAGTTGCGCTTTAGAACGAGCGATACGCTCATCGGGAGAACCGTACTCCAACAACTCGGGGAACACGTTAGCCCAGTGGAATTCCTCGTGGGGAGCTTCCAACACACCAATCGTGAACAAGAAAGCCTCTGTACACATACCGAGTGTCAACACTATACCTGCACCGGGCCAGTGCATAATCTTAAACAATGCACCTACGATAACGACGGCAGCACCCATAGAGTAAATAATATTGACCCACTTCTTACCGGTGTAAGAGTGATACCAGGTCATGAACTTGTTTTCCTTGTGGCCTTCGAATGAATCGTACCAATTCGAATACGCATTTGTGTTTTGTACCATAACAGCAACTATTTTTTTTATATTATTATTCTAAGTTTTGATTGTCTATTAATCGCCGATATACGAGCGAACGCAACGGAAGCCGATATAAGCACGGCTCTCGTACTGATATTCCGACGAGCGCACACCGCACTGCAGATAATAACTGATATCCTTCCAGCTACCACCGCGGATTACCTTTTGCTTCAGGGCATTCGGGTCATCCTTGCGAGCCATGTATTGGAAGTTAGGATTGACATCACTTACGTAGGTATTAGCCGTAGATACATAAGCGGTAGCGGTCCACTCGGCCACATTACCGGCCATATCGAACAGACCGAAATCGTTCGGACGGAACTGAGCCACCTTCATCGTCATAGTACCCGTATCATCGTTATAGGCACCACGATAAGGCTTAAAGTTAGCCAAGAAGCAACCCTTGCCGTCGCGAGCATAATTGCCTCCCCAAGGATACATAGCCATCTTGCGGCCACCGCGAGCAGCATATTCCCACTCAGCCTCGGTCGGCAAACGATAGATATGCGAGCTAACCTTCGTATTGCCCTCAAAGAGTTGGGTACGCCAATCGCAGAACGCGTGCGCTTGCTCCCATGTAACACCTACGACAGGATATTCCGTATATCCGGCGAAGGAGAAGTAACCGCGCAACATCGGGTCGTTGTAAGCATATTGGAAATCGCGCAGCCAAACCATCGTGTCGGGATAGACACTAATAATCTTTCTGGTAATCAGATCTTTCGGCTCACGCAGAGGACGTGTAATAGTACTATCCTGAATCCAGCCCTGCTCATCTACCCAGAATGTATCTACACGAGCAGTAGCACCAGCAGGATATTTACCTTTGGACACATCATATTTGTTTTGCAGAAGGGCAGCCTGGTCGTAGTTCATCCAACTATAACGATAGTGCAACTTAATCGTTTGCAGACCGCCATCGCTGTAGAACATCGGTTCCAAAGCCTCTTGTACCTCTTCCTCCTTACTATTCCAAGGAATTTTCTTACGCCAGTTGATACGATAATTCTCCTCATCGAATTCGCCGTTCTTAGGTTGGATAGCGTAGTCAGTCATTCCGGCATCAACCAGCAATGTATAGGCCATCGAGTCACGCACCCAATTCACGAACTGCTTGTATTCGTTGTTGGTAATCTCTGTCTCGTCCATCCAGAAGGCATCCACCGTCGTCATAAAGATATTGTCCGGCTGGTGGAAAATAGCCGATTGGGTATTTTCGCCCATCATGAACGATCCTTTCTTAATAAAGACCATACCATACGGATTGGCTTCTTTCCATTGAGTAGGTTTAGTTGCGCCCACCAATTCTCCGGCAGGGCCGTTGCAAGAAGCCATAATCACGGCCATTGCCGCGGCATAAAGAATGCTTTTAATCTTCATATAACTTTAATTATAAATATCTTACACTTTTATATTTATTGGTTCTACGAGGTTTGAGGATATTGAATCCATAGGCCAAAAACACCTCATGTGAACCATAGGTTCCTCGAATTAAGTTATTCGCCGGCAATTCATAGGTGTACCCCAATTGCAATCCGCTAATAATATCTATACCCAATAGTACATTCACACTACCTGCGATACGGTATCCCAATCCGAAACGATATCTCTCTTTCAACTCGGCCAACATCGTTAAGTTAACATCCCAGTTAGCAAAATCCGTCATCACCATCATACTGGGTTTGAGTACCCAATCGCGGTTGCGCAGCCGCCAGTTGTAACCTCCTGCTATATACATCGTTCCCACTAAGCGAATGGTTGCCAAATCGCTCCATTCTATCTTCGGGCGCGTCACGTGACTATAACTGGCGCCCACCCACCATTGCGGAGCCGAATACCAGATGCCCAAGCCCATATCGAAGGACATACCGTTACTGCCGTTCTGTCCGCTGCCTTGCGGGATAGCATCGTCATTGGCAGAGAAGAAACCGAGTCCTTCACCGCCTACGGCGGAAACTATTCGATCCAGATTAACACTGTCGGTCTTAAAACTAACATTCACAAAGCCCAAATCGATACCGGCTGACAAATAACCATTTCCAATCTTATGTCGGTAGGCATATTGTACATGAAGAGCCTGATTACTGAACAAACCATATTTGTCGTTCAAGAAGCGTATGCCGGCTGCATGTTTGGTCTTACCGATTACAAAAGGCGACGAAAACGTAAAGTAGGTAGTCATCGGCAAATCCGACATGCCCGTATATTGCATACGATGCATTCCGGCTACTCGCATCAAATCGCCTTCCCCCGCCGCTGCGGGATTATACGTGGTTTGCAAGTGCATATATTGTCCCAACTGAGGATCGGTCTGCGCCCATAGCACGGATACAGTCACCGACAATGCAAGCAGAACAACATATCTTTTCACTTTGCTTCTCGTTTCACTTTATACCCAGCAGGATTAATATTCCTCTTCATCAAAGAAGAAATCCTCCTTCGTAGGGTAGTCGGGCCAAAGATCTTCTATACTCTCGTATATCTCATCTTCGTCCTCCAATTCTTGCAGATTTTCAATCACTTCCATCGGCGCACCAATGCGGTTCGCATAATCCAACAACTCATCCTTGGTTGCAGGCCAAGGAGCGTCCTCTATCTTCGATGCCAATTCAAGTGTCCAATACATAGTTTTTGGTTCTTTTAGGTGCAATACGAGTATATAGTCTCGCAATTAACGCGCAAAGGTATAAAAAATTATTTGTATCTGCAAAACTTTTTCTATTTTTTCCACAAAAAAAGCGAAATTCCCTCATTTTTTGCCCATTTTCTACTCAATAAGAAGAAGAAATCGCTCAATCGGTTCACATATTGCATTGCCTCAGAGGGGACATCAACAGCCCACATCCGACGCTCCAAACGGCGCGTTACAGTACGGCATAAATGGCATAAAGAAACACCCTCGCTGCCCCCCGGTAAGACAAACGCTCGCAAAGGCGGCAATTCGGTCTGCAATTCATCTAACCACACCTCTATCTCCTGCACGTCAGCCGCTGTAATCCAATCACCCGGAGCCGAAGATAGCAAGGCACCCAAGTTAAACAAACCATTCTGGATACGCTCCAAACGGGCACCGATGATTTCATCTTGATTCTTAGAAGCCAACAATCCGACCCACGAATTTAATTCATCCGCGGTGCCATACGCCTCGATACGAGCATCAGTTTTATCCACACGCTCGCCATTGGCCAAAGAGGTTTGCCCCTTATCGCCTGTCTTTGTATAAATACTCATATGCGTAGTAAATAAGTTTTACGTTCCAGATGAGGTTCAAAAAACACGAGCCCCATATTCCCAAAATCCATCGTTGCCGTCACTTTAGGATGATGTATTATCTGTTTCCATGCGGCATACATATCGGGTGAATAGCGAATATCATCCACAGCTACAATACCATCGGGATGGATACACGATGCAATAATCTTAAAATAACGCAAGGTAGCTTTCCCCGTATGGTTGGCATCTATAAAAGCAAAGTCTATCTCCTCGCGCGCGTAATTATATAAGGTGTCATCAATGTTACCCTGTACCAAAACAATATTTTGGATATCCAAACGACTCCAATTAGCCTTAGCCAGCGCAGCAATCTCATCGCTTCCCTCGAAGGTCACTACCCGATTGCGCGAATCGGCCGCCGCCAGGTAGGCCGTAGTGATACCCAAAGAAGTGCCCAACTCTATAATATTCAAAGGTCCATGCGGTTGTAAGCGATATTCATCTCCCGTCATATGCATCACGAGGCGAAATAACAGTTCCGCAGTCGTTCGGTTGCTCAGACCTGTCTTCGCAATAGCGGTCACTCTTCGCAGAGTGGACCGCGTACGCCCCACACCATAATCTGTGACCTGTATCGTCTGGGAAGATTGCAACATCGCCAATCGTTGCCGTTCTATCGATTGCCATGCATAATAACGATTCGAATCGCGGAACACCATCCGAACCAGATAGAACAATCTGGGCGAATGGATTCCCTCTCCCCCTGTATTCCATGCCGTCACATGATGCCACAACAGGGAAAAGCAATGATATAGGGCATTGTTTACCACTTAGCTACCGTATCGTTAAAGATGTTTTCCGTAATTTCGGTAATCATCGTTGCGCACAACTCCTCCTGCACGTCCGTCAACAATCGGTTGGCATCAAAAGTCTGAAACGCCGTATATGTCTTTTCAAAACTCTCTTCGGGATTGACATTATTGGTGAAGCGCACCCGTATGGTCAAGGTCAGTTTTGTTTCACTGGAATAGCTGTCTGCAGCAACTGCCATAGGAGTGAGAACATAATCCGCTATCTCGCCTTCCAACTCCAGATTACCCCCACGGCGAAGAATTTGCAGACGTGTTTGACGAGCAAACAAATCACGCAAAGCCTCACTAAACTCGTTACTCAACGATGGATTCACCAAGGCTGCCATATTGGGAAAATCGGCTATCGAAATACTCTTGGTAGTACTATAATCAATACTTGCTCCATTAAAACGATAACGAATAGAGCAGCCGGTTAACAGTAGGGTTAAGAACAACAATGCCCCTAAAGAAAGGCCATGAGCAGATGCTATTTTCATAATTGGTATTCCTTTATCTTGCGATACAATGTTCTCTCTGACACGCTGAGCAGTCTAGCCGCATCACGTCTATTACCACCAGTCTTCTCCAATGCTCGGCGAATAGTTTCCCGTTCCACCTCTTCCATACTGCCTACTTCCTCGGTATATACTTCCTCAACTTGATAATCCCGCTCCTTACGACGTGGCGTAAGCGTTTGCGCTGATTGCTGAATAGTAGGAGTGGCGGATGCTATAGGCGACTTTCCCTGCAATAAGCCATTCAATTGTTGCCGCATCTCCGACATCTCACGTTTCATATCGAACAACACCTTATAGAGCAATTCGCGCTCATTCATATAGGTATCAGAACCAGCTTCGGGTCTAACTAACTGCAAACTCGTTTGCATCTCATTAGCCGGCAAGTAGCGGCGCAGTGTATCGGCGGTAATATCATGATTCGTCTCGATAATACTAATCTGTTCCGCCACATTCTTCAGCTGCCGCACATTCCCGTTCCAATAATAATTCTTCAGCAGCTCGGTCGCTTCCTCATTCAATCGGATAGCCGGCATACGATAGCGATCCGAGAAGTCAAGAGCAAACTTGCGGAATAGTAATGGGATATCCTCTTTGCGTTCACGCAAGGCGGGAACTTTAATTTCCACGGTATTCAAACGATAGTACAGATCCTCCCGGAAGCGTCCTTCTTGTATTGCTCGAGGCATATCCAGATTAGTAGCAGCCACCACGCGGACATTGGTTTTCTGCACCTGACTCGAACCCATGCGTATAAACTCGCCCGTTTCCAGAACGCGTAATAAGCGTACTTGCGTTTGCAACGGCAGTTCGCCCACTTCATCTAAAAACAAGGTTCCTCCATTGGCGATTTCAAAATACCCCTTACGCTCCGCCTTAGCATCCGTGAACGCTCCTTTCTCATGGCCAAACAACTCACTGTCTATCGTCCCCTCCGGAATAGCTCCGCAGTTGACGGCAAAATACGGGCCATGCTTGCGCGCCGAATAAGCATGAATAATCTGCGGGAAGAACTCCTTACCCACTCCCGATTCGCCGGTAATCAGCACACTCAAGTCCGTCAGAGCCACCTGAACGGCCACTTCGATGCCTCGATTCAGTTGCGCATTTTGGCCGATAATACCGAAACGCTGCTTAATGGTTTGTATCTCTTGTGTTGACATATTTCTAACAATATCTGCCATTTTGGCATACAAAGGTACTGCTTTTCGGGCACATATGCAAACTTTTTCGCAAAAAAATAAAAAAAATGGTCAAAAAATTTGCACAGGTCAAAAAAAAGCAGTACCTTTGCAGCCGCTTTTGAAAAAAGTAGGGGTCCATTAGCTCAACTGAATAGAGTACCACACTACGGATGTGGGGGTTGCAGGTTTGAATCCTGCATGGATCACAAAAAAAACAAAAACGCATTTGAAGAGATCCTCAAGTGCGTTTTTTATTTCGTTTACGATTCGCTATTTCAAACTATCTTTAGCAGCACGTTCTGCCTTGAAATGTTTCCATTGCAGCATCAGCCACTCCTTCAAAGAAACATAGTCGGCCGGTTGTGACAAGTCGATATGAACATCTTCTTTTTGCTTGCGGTAGAGCGAACGCTTGACAATAGTAGAATCAGAGTCAGAGGCAATAATAGGAGCACTTACGCGCATAGGAGCTATCGGTTCCACCGTAGTAGTATCCAAACTGCGCTCTATCCCTAAAGCGCGCACAGAGTCAATCTGCGCCACTTGCACCTCTATGGGTTCCGGTTCCTCGTAATAGGTTCCGCCATTGGTGACAAGCCATACGGCATAACCGCCGGCTGCCACAATAACTAAGCCTAATAACGCAAACGGTAGGCCATAACGAATCTTTTGTCTAGTACGATAACGGATGTGCATACTTAGCGGTCTAAAGAATGGATAGATTGTAGGTAATATAAGATTTGTTCAGCCAGATATCGTGGTGTATCTGCAGGTGGCACATCTACCATAAAATCATGTATTCCCTTGCGAATCAAACGGCCTGCCTTGAAATCACAGGGCGCATACATCGCCAAATATTGCAGCGGCAAACATGGCTGTTGCGTTAAATCTAATAACAAGTCAAACGGTCGGCGTAACAGGTCGTTAATGATTTCCTGTTTGGGTGCCTTTAAGATATTGATATCGCGTTCTCCCAAGATACGAGAGGTCGGCAGAATAGGCGAGGTAACATCTTTCTTACCGGCGCAATAGCCCCAGGTGGCCACATCTCTATCCTCCAATAACAAACGCTGTACTAATTCTCGAATATATGGATTACGCTCTTGCCAATCACTCTCATAAAGGATAAGAATCGAACGCACATCCGCATATCGAGGAAAAGCGACATGGCGAACAGGACGATGACGCATACGATAGGTAAATATCCAATCACGTATATTCATATGCATTTTATGCCTTTAGCATGTTTAAAAATTCATCTTCACTCACCAGCGGCACTCCTAATGACTCCGCCTTCTTACGTTTCTCGGGTCCCATATTCTCGCCGGCTAAAATAAATGAGGTCTTTGAACTGACAGAACCGGAATTTCGACCTCCATTCTGTTCAATCAGCGCCTTATATTCATCTCTGGAATGGTATTGGAATGTACCGGAGATCACAATTGTCTTATCGGCCAACACATCACTCATTTTCTCTTGCTCATGCTCCGCATTCTCCATTTGCACACCGGCAGCACGCAAACGAATCAATACATCCAAATTCCGTTCATCCAAGAAATACTGGACGATATTTTGCGCAATCTGCGGTCCCACATCCTCAACCGCAGTCAACTGCTCATGCGTAGCCCATTGCAATTCGTCAATACTACGGAAACGACGGGCGATCTTCACCGCGGTAGTCTCCCCTACCATCCGAATACCCAATGCGAATAGCACGCGGGGCCAAGGGACTTGTTTCGAAGCTTCTATGCCACTTAAGATTCTCTCAGCCGACTTATCCCCAAAACCTTCCAATACGGCGATATCATTTCGCTTCAACGCATAAATATCCGCGATATCTCTTACCAATCCTTTCTCGAAGAATAAATCTATTGTCTCTGCTCCAAGTCCATCAATATCCATAGCTTTACGCGAGACGAAATGTTCCAAACGGCCTTTTAACTGGGGAGGACATGCCGTATCGTTGGGACAACGCCAAGCAGCCTCGCCCTCAACACGCACCAGCTCGGCCCCACATTCCGGACAATGAGTGATAAAAGAATATCCTTCATCTACATTCTCGCCCTCTCTCTCTCCGCCTTCTCTGCCTGTAATCTTGGGGATAATCTCTCCCCCCTTCTCTACCCACACACGATCTCCCTCGCGGATATCCAGTTGACGAATAAAATCTTCGTTGTGCAATGTAGCCCGTTGCACCATCGTACCGCTCAACTGCACAGCATCCAGATTGGCTACCGGGGTAACCACCCCCGTACGTCCCACCTGGTAGGTAATGCGGCGAAGTGTCGTTAACTGTTTCTCTGCCGGAAACTTATACGCAATAGCCCATCGCGGAGTCTTAGCAGTATACCCGAGGGATTGCTGTTGGGCGATACTATTCACCTTTAGAACAATGCCATCCGTTGCCACGGGCAGAGTACGCCTTTCTACATCCCAATAGGCGATAAACTCCATCACCTCATCTACCGAATGGCACAAACGCACGGCATCACTTACAGGGAATCCCCATTCTCGCGCTTGCTGTAAACGTTCGTAATGGGTCGTCCCCTGTAGATTCTCACCCACGATATGATACAGATAACATGTCAGCCCGCGACGACGCACTTCTTCCGAATCTAATAATTTAAGCGTTCCGCTGGCCGCATTGCGAGGATTGGCAAACAATGGTTCATCATTCTGCTCACGCTGACGATTAAGTTGTTCAAATCGCTCCCAAGGTAACAATATCTCGCCGCGGATCTCATAATGTTCCGGAAGCCCCGCCACCTTTGTCGGGATAGAAGATATAGTACGAATATTACGCAACACATCATCCCCACGCACACCATCTCCGCGCGTCAGAGCCCGAACGAGCGAGCCATGCTCATACCATAGCGAGATACTCAATCCGTCATATTTCAATTCCGCCACAATCTCCACTCCAGAAGGCAACCGACGCACCCATTCTTCAATTTCTTCTCTGCTATACGAATTGGCCAAGGACAACATGGGATAACGGTGGGCCACTTGTTCAAATCCTTGACGTCCCAAGTCTGATCCCACATGGTGGGTTGGAGACGAAGGATCGTCCATCTCAGGATGAGCATTCTCCAAGTCTTGCAGACGGTGCATCTTTGCATCAAAATCGCGGTCGGACATAGTGGGTGCATTATCCACATAATAGAGGCGATTAGCCTCCTCCAATTCGCGCCGCAAGACTTTTATCTCGTCACGCTCAGCCGCATCAATATCGCTGAATAGATCCATCATTGCAGAAAAATCTTCTCACGCAACGTCACTCCGTCATGATAGAGGAAAAAGACATATAAACCCTTCGTCAAAGCGGGTATAGAGTGCATATCTATCGTTTGCTCCTGTGCACCGGTACTACCGAGAGCCTTATCATATACCAGCAGACCGTCTATACTATAAATACGCAGATGTCCCTGACGAACATTTTGTATCACCAATTTGGAATCTACGACTAACATATCCGCCTTCGTATACACAGCCTGATTGGACAAGCGCAATCCTACCACAACAGGGTCATGATCCGAGCACCGGAACATAGTGGTATCCGAGCTGGTATACGAATACTTGTCCTGTTCATCAGAATTGATATGGAAAGGCGTCATACCCGTCACCTGAGGCAACAAAGATGTATCGCACAACGCATGATCCAGATAACCGGCCTCGCCATAATACACATAACTATAACTACTATCGGCATGGAAATAGCGATGCAGGTCCACCATACCTTTTTGGGTCAGTGTCCGAATCGGATCTTCCATACCATACGCATTCAAATCCCCCATAATCAGCAGATTATCATCATTGAAAGCCGTGCGGCATCTATCATACAAATTGGCCACAGCCTTGGCTTCTTCAACACGGCTGGCATTGTATTCTCCCTGTCCATCCCCTTGATCCGCATCACTTCCTGTACCCGAACCTCTTTTTGCCTTAAAGTGATTGATGGAATACAAAAACTTTTCTCCGTTCTCTTTTTGACGGAAACATTGCATCATTTTGCGGTTCTTCACGCCTGTACTGGTAGAGTATAATGTTCCAAAAGGCTCCACCGTTTCCGAACAATAGACATAACACGACTTAGTATAACTACCTGAAGCTGAAGTATTATCGCTCACATACTTATACGTCCGACCTGTCAGACGCGTCAAATCGGCCGCTATTTCCGCTTGCGCATAAGGTCCTTGTTCCACTTCCACCAAGCCATAAATATCCGCATTAATAGTAGCCAATGCTTTGCTGACTTTCTTACGTTGTTTCTGATGTTCCGCATCATCACGCGGACCGTAACCAGAATCAAAACCCACTTGTTGCGTCAAATAATACTGCAGATTAGCGCCACACACTAATAAGGTATGGGGACCCCGGGCATCAATAGCGGCCATATCTATACCTTGCATCAATTCCTCACGCGTATTGCCGGCCCAAGTACATGACTGCAAAGTTAATTGCGATGTCGACGACACCGTGACGGTCAAATCGTGCAGACGTTCACCCGTACGATGATATCCCGACACTCCCTTTAGCAACACCGAACCGTTTCTGTTCAGCGTTAACATTGAAGCATATTCCGAGGAACCCGGCAGCACCTGATTAGTAGGCGAGAAAAGACGCCTTGGCGAGACATAGATGGACGCCCCTGACACATAGGTAACATACCACGGTTCATCAAACGTAATGGTACGCCCCGTATACGCATTCAAATCCGATGCCACCCAAGTAGCCGGATTATCAATATGTACCGTCTGAGCCTGCTGCTCCGCCATTGTCGTAAGACCGACAAACAAACTCAACAATAGAATCCAATGACGCATATTCATAGTTTTTAGGTTGCAAAGTTACACTTTTTTTTGCATATATGCAAATTTTTATGTACTTTTGCACACAAAAACAAAATATTATGGATTTACGAGGATTAGGCACAGCATTGATTACGCCTTTTGATGCCAACGGAGCCGTCGACTACGAAGCATTAGATCGTCTATTGGAAGTACAACTGCGAGGAGGAGTAGACTATATCGTTGTCTTAGGAACCACAGGAGAAGCAGTCACACTAACCGAAGAAGAACGCCACTCCGTACGGCAGTACATTGTACAATACATCAACGGCCGCCTACCTTTGGTGTTGGGGGTGGGCGGCAATTGCACCGCTGCTGTCATTGCCTCTCTCCAAGCCATGCACGACGAGTTATGCTCGAACTATGCGGCTATCCTTAGCGTCTGTCCATATTACAATAAACCCTCGCAAGAAGGTTTATATCTACACTTCTCCTCTATTGCCCAAGCCTCTCCTATCCCTGTTATCCTATACAATGTTCCCGGACGCACAGGCGTAAACCTGTTGCCGGAAACCGTTATGCGCATCTACAACGCATGCCCGGAACGTATACTCGGCATCAAAGAAGCATCCGGCAATATCGAACAGATAAAGAAACTGATTACTCTGGCCAGGGGAACCGACTTACTGGTCATCTCCGGTGATGATGCCCTTGCCTGCCAAGTAATGAAAGCCGGTGGTGCCGGACTCATCTCGGTAGCATCCAATGCATGGCCCAAAGAAATAGCCACTATCGTGCACCACAAGAATCACGCTCTACAAGAGCGTTTTGAGCCAATGATTAATCTAATCTTCAAGGAGGGAAACCCCAGCGGCATTAAGACGGTTTTGGCGCAACAAGGCCTAATCAGTAATGTTCTTCGTTCTCCACTGGTGCCCAATTCTCCTGCCGTACAGGAAGAGATTGCTGCAGCACGCCGCCAATTATCTACTGAAGAATAGTCTGCAAGAGAGCCTCCAATCGGTCAGCATAAGCGCGGAAGCCCAAATCGGTAAGATGGATACCGTCGACAGTCCCTTCTTCGTCACGCCCCGTTTGGCCCTCAAAACTCATATAGTAGAGATTGTTCGGATTATCCGCCTTTAAGCGGTTGTAGTTCTTGTGCCATTCGCCATTCTTAGCCGGTAAGTAATCCCGCAAGGAACTGTCAAACTTGGCATACGGATAAATCATTGTCTCCACCATCACTATCGGCACATCCGGCTGAGCGCGGCGCAAGATGTTGACAAAATCATACGTCAACGTGTCGCACATCATTTGCGTGCAATTGGGCACAGGATCCAACACGAAACAAGCTACATCTTCCATACCCGCCATCAATCGAGCGATGTACATATCCATTTTACCCTCGCCGGAAGTGGCCAGATTAACCACCTCCATATTCAAATCCCGCTGAATCATTGCTGAGGATACCATACCTGTACGAGAAGCACAACCGCCCTGCTGAATGCTAGTTCCATAAATGACGATTCGCTTCCCCTTACGCGGACTATCTACCCGAGGATATTCTAATCCGGCAGCAGAATCAACACCTATCTCCAGCCAATCGATACCATCATACAGAGGCAAATAAAGCATATATTCATGCCATGCCGTATCCGTATGGTTCAAATACACCTTGTGCTGAATGGAATCCTTGATGGGGCGTGCCGTATTCACATACTGCCACTTGCCAGTATACTCATTGAGACGATATAAATCCGTACCTTTAATACCTGTCATCGCCATATGCGCCATATAAAAATCTCGCTGCAGATGATAGCGGGCACCCACATTCGCAGAATTGGTACGAAAACGCACTCCTATACCCGCCGAGCACGTGTATAACCACCATTGGTTCTCTCTACACGAGTCCTGCATATACTTCGGTAAACGTTGATACGGAGCCGAAGTCTCTACCCAACCTTTATTTATCAACCGAAAATGTGTAGCATCTTCATAACGCAGTATCGACTCTTCGGCCATCATGCTTATGATGCCACACACTGCAAATAAGAACAATAATCCGTGTCTCATCGTATTTTCTTTTATAGGTTTTGTTCCAACAAGAAGGGCACCCATTTAGGTGCCCTAACTTAGTGAGTCTTACTTAGCTTTCTTCGCCTTGTCAACCACAGCCTTGAAGGCTTGAGGATGATTCATGGCCATGTCGGCCAGAACCTTACGGTTGATGACGATACCGGCTTTCTTCAACGCACCCATGAGTTGACTATAACTCAGTCCCTCCAAGCGAGCGGCAGCGTTAATACGCTGAATCCACAAAGCACGGAAGGTGCGTTTTTTGTTCTTACGATCGCGATAAGCGTACTGGAGACCTTTCTCCCAAGTGTTTTTGGCGACTGTCCATACATTTGCACGGCCACCAAAATTACCTCTCGTGAGGCTCATAACTTTCTTGCGACGAGCGCGTGAAGCTACATGATTTACTGATCTTGGCATAGTTCTGTAAATTTTTGGTGGTTAATGACTTAGCGGAGCAACAGCATTTCGCGCAGGCTTCGCATGTTAGACTGATCGACCATAGCAACGTGAGTCAGATTACGTTTCTGCTTTTTGGTCTTCTTAGTAAGAATGTGACTCTTGTAAGCGTGTTTACGCTTGATTTTACCTGTTCCGGTAAGCGTGAAGCGCTTTTTGGCACCGGAATTAGTTTTTACCTTTGGCATTTTCTTTAAATTTAATTAGTTTATATTACGTCCGGTAGGCAGCACAATTAAAGGTAGGCCTCCGGGCTTTTTTTTCCTTATTTCTTAGGCGCAATCATCACAATCATACGTTTGCCTTCCAACTTAGGCGTCGTCTCGGGTTTACCGACCTCGGCCAAGTCATTGCAAAAACGCGCCAGCAGCAATTCTCCCTGTTCCTTAAACAGAATCGAACGGCCACGGAAGAATACATACGATTTCACCTTATTACCATCCTTCAAAAACTCCTGCGCATGCTTCAGTTTGAACTGATAATCATGGTCATCCGTCTGAGGTCCGAAACGTATTTCCTTAATCTCTATCTTCTTCGAGTTCTGCTTCTGCTCTTTCTCTTTACGTTTCTTCTGATAGAGGAACTTCTGATAGTCAATGATACGGCATACCGGCGGCACAGCTGTGGCACTAATTTCCACGAGGTCCAGGTTCTGTTCATCGGCTATCCTCATAGCCTGTTGGTAGGTGTATATACCCTGCTCAACATTGTCGCCCACAAGGCGAACTTCTTCGACACCGCGAATCTTATCATTGATACGGTTCGGCATCTCTTTTTCTACACGGCCACGACGAGGGCCGTTAAACGGGATTGCTGCTATAGTTTTGTCCTCCAATAATAAAAAATCGTGCAAAGGTACAACATTTTTTTGAAACTGCAAATAAATTTACGAAAAAAATCATTTTTTTTATAAAATGTTTGCGTATATGCAGGAAAAAGTATACCTTTGCACGCTAAATTTGGCAGAAAATGTCTAAAAAAACTGAAAATACTATGTCGCACAACAAGTTTACGGCCTCTATATTGGCCGCGGTGGCGCTATTAATCGCTGCCTGCTCGGATTACAACAATGTACCCGCCAACCCAATAGATGACCGTTTCCTTGATACTGCAACCGTCGTAGTAGACACAACAGGTGCCATTTCGTGTGCCAGAGCCGTACAGTTGGGTGACTCAGCAGGGAATGTCAAAGTAATCGGTTATGCCACCTCTGCAGGAGAAGTCTCCAGTACCAAGCAACAAACAGTATGGATGGCAGATGCAATAGATGGAGGAAATGTATTCGAAGCCTATTTGTGCAATATTTATCGTAAGGATACTATCCATAATGGTGACCTTGTTATGGTTACAGGAACCGTTACCGTATACAATACTACCACCGAGATTAAGAATGGCAACATTTACATCATTCGCCGCGCCCCCAAGACATATACCTATTATACCGAGTCGTTAGCCGGCTCGTTAGGCGACTTCACCGTCAACACTCTTGAAGGTGCCGCATGGGAAGCCAAAGCCACCTACGCTCAAGTCTCCGGTGCGCAGACCCACACACAACTTATCTCGCCTACTATTGACTTAAGCGAGACAACCGATCCTGTGCTTAAATTCGGTCATTGCCACATGAATAGTACCGACCCGCAAACGCAAATGAAATTATACGTTCGCACTGCTGATAGCGATTGGCAGAATTTGGAAATACCGGAGTACGCTGCAGGAACCACACCGCCAGTATTCGTCGAAAGCGGAGCCATCAGCCTAAAAGCATATGCCGGACGAACCGACCTGCAAATCATGTTCGATTTCAACACCACGTCAGTCAGCGGCACTCCCGCCCCCACTTGGCGTGTCAAGAATATTAACATAACCGAGACAAAATAATAAAAACTATACATTTATGGCAACATTACAAAAAATCAGAAATCATGGTGTCATCCTCCTTGTAGTGGTGGGTTTAGCCATGTTGGCGTTTATCCTGGGCGACTTTTTGAACTCAGGTAGCAGTTTCTTTAACCGCAGCCGCGAATATGTAGGCGAGATAGAAGGAGTTAAAATCCACTATACCGACTATGAGGCCGCCAAAGACCAACTCACTGAAGTATACAAAATCGAGACCGGACGCAACGATTTTGACGAGGATATGGCCTCGCAAATCCGCAATCAGGTATGGCAAATGATGCTTATGGACTATACCCTCAAGGCTCAAGCCAAGAAAATCGGTATGGACATCACCGCTGAAGAGCTCAGCGAGTTGTGCATCGGTAACAACCCTCACCAACTCATCCGTCAACGTCGCGCCTTCTATGACGAGAACGGACAATTCAACCGCGACAACCTCGTACGTTTCCTCCATTCTATCGACCAGGAAGCCGAGACTAACGAGCAGGCTGAAAACCTCAAACAGGCTAAAGACTATTGGATGTATTGGGAGAATGCTACCCGTCTCACTTATATGCAGGAGAAGTATACCAACCTCATCCAGAAGATGATTACGGCCAATAACATCGATGCTAAGTACCAAGCCATCGCACGTGATAGCAAGGTGGATGTACAATATGTGCTCCAGCCCTACTATAGCATGCCCGACTCACTCGTTAAGGTACGTTCTCTCGATGTCAAGAAACTCTACAACAAACAAAAACCTCTCTACAAGCAGACTCCTAACCGTAGCATCGAGTATCTAACCTTTGCTATTATTCCATCAGCACAGGATACTGCAGACACACGCACCCTTATGGAGAGCATCCAAAATGAGTTCTACACCACCGATGATATCGCCTTGGTAGTCAACACCAATTCGGACGTAATGTACGAGGGACGCAACTATTCGGCGACTACCGTGCCTGCTATGTACAAGGACTTTGCCTTTGCTCGCAATGCTAAAGCCGGCAACGTCACTCCCCTCACCCTCGACAATGGTGTATTCCGTATGGCTCGCCTCGTTAAGTGCGGCTATGCCATGCCTGACTCGGTACAACTGCGCCCAGTAGCTCAAGAAGGACAAGAAGAGCAAGAGCCCCGTTGGTACACTGAGGAACAACTGCAACGCAATATTGCCGAGCCTGCTTTTGCCGGCAAGAAAGGCGATAAGTTCACCGTGCCCATGGGATTAGGTGAAGTTACTATCGAAATTACCAATGTTGCTAAGGCTACTCCCAAGGTACAATTGGCAATCATCGAGCGTGCCGTCACCCCATCCAGCAAGACCTATTCTGTCTTGTATAACCAAGCTAAACAATTTGTCATCAACAACAAGACTGACGAAACCTTCCGCGCTGCCGCTCAACAGGCCGGTATGCGTCCGCAACCCGCTTACGGTCTGCAAAAGACCCAAGATAAGATTGCTCAACTCAAGCAGAGCCGTCCTATCGTGCGCTGGGCTTTCGAGGCTGAAGAAGGACAAGTTAGTGATGTTTTCGAGTGCGGTGACCAATTCGTAGTAGCTCTCCTTACCGAAGTGAACGATGGCGAATACCGCGCCCTCAAAGATGTACAACCCGAATTGCAACTCCAGGCTCTCAATCGTCGCAAAGCTGACAAAATGTGCCGCGAGATGCGTAAGGCCACTACCCTTGAAGAGGTTGCTGCCATTGCCGGCACTGAGATTAAGAATGCCGAAGGCGTAACACTTTCTGCTAACCGCTTCGCTAACGAAGGTAACGAACCGAAAGTAGTAGGTCGCGCATTCAGTGCAGAACCCGGTCAAGTAGTAGTCATCAACGGCAATCAAGGTGCATATGCCCTCGTAGCCGGAACAAAGAACATGGAAGCCCCTGAATACGACGCTGCAGCAGAGATTCAACAACTCAACATGCGCTTCGCTTATAGTTTACCCTATCAGGCGATTAACCTCATTCAGGAACAAGCCGATGTCACCGACAACCGCGCGAACTTCCAATAATCAGAACAACAACACCATTAGAAGCCACCCATCGAGGTGGCTTCTTGTTTTATCTCACCCCTCTCCTCTTATATATGCACGCACAACATGCGCGACGAGCAAAGATGGCTAATGTGTAAAAATTGACGGAAAAGGTTGATAAACGATACGAAGTGTCATATACACTTGTATATGTCATTTCTTTTTTGTACCTTTGCACTCGCAAAAAAATAGAGATATTAACCATTTAAACACCTATACAATGAAAGCATTCATGGACAAAGATTTCCTGTTGCAAACGCAGACGGCGCAGGAGTTGTATCACGAGCATGCTGAGCACATGCCGATCATTGATTACCATTGTCATCTCATCCCGCAGATGGTTGCCGAGAACAAACGCTTCGAGTCGATCGCTCAGATCTGGCTCATGGGTGACCACTACAAATGGCGCGCCATGCGTTCGAATGGTGTGGACGAGCGTTACTGCACAGGCAAGGACACGACCGATTGGGAGAAGTTCGAAAAATGGGCAGAGACCGTGCCTTATACGTTCCGCAACCCATTGTACCACTGGACGCATTTGGAACTGAAGACCGCTTTCGGTATCGAAGATCGTCTGAATCCGGAGACAGCTCGCGCTATCTATGACAAGTGCAACGACCTGATTGCCAACGATCCGAAGTTCTGCCCGCAAGGTTTGATGAAGCACTATGGTGTGGAACTCGTTTGTACGACCGATGATCCGGCTGATTCGCTCGAATGGCATCAGATGCTAAAGAACGACCCGAAAGCCGAAGTACGTATGTTGCCTACTTGGCGTCCGGACGCAGGTATGAACATCGAGGCGGCTACTTGGAAAGCATATATCGAGAAGCTTTCAGCCGTCAGCGGTGTAGCCATCAGAACTTTTGCGGACTTGGTAGCTGCTCTTCAGAAACGCCATGACTTCTTTGAGTCGATGGGTTGCCGTCTCTCCGACCACGGTATCGAGGAGTTCTACGATGAACCGTACACTGACGCAGAGATCAATGCGATCTTCGAGAAAGCATTCGCCGGCAAGGCTCTCTCTGCTTACGAGATTCGTCAGTACAAGCACGCTTATCTGCACGCACAGGCTGAAATGGACTATGCTTCCGGTTGGACGCAGCAATACCACTACGGCGCGATCCGTAACAACAACAGCAAGATGTTTGCTCAACTCGGCGCAGACACCGGTTTTGACTCCATCGGTGAGTTCACCACCGCAAAAGCGATGAGTCATTTCCTCGATGAGATGAACAGCGAAGGACATCTCGCTAAGACCATTCTTTACAACCTCAACCCGTGTGCAAACGAAGTAATCGCAACGATGTTGGGTAACTTCCAAGATGGTTCTGTTCCGGGTAAGATTCAGTTCGGTTCCGGTTGGTGGTTCCTCGATCAGAAAGACGGAATGGAGAAGCAGATGATGGCGCTCTCGAACCTCGGTCTTCTCTCTCGCTTGGTCGGCATGTTGACCGACAGCCGTTCGTTCCTCTCGTACCCGCGTCACGAATACTTCCGTCGTACGCTCTGTAACGTCCTCGGTAACGACATTGAGAACGGTATGATTCCGTACACCGGTTACGAGAAATCCCGCGTTCAACAGATGGTAGAAGACATCTGCTACAACAACGCAAAGAACTACTTCAAATTCTAAAAATCAAAGAATACCATGTTCCTGACTCTTACATTGTTGGTTCTTCTGGCAGTTGCTGTGTTTGTTCTTCCGTGGCTACTAAAAAATCCCTATGCGTTAGTGCTAGTATATATACTACTTATATGCGCAACAGTTGGTGTAAATTGGTATGGTGGTTGGAAGTATGACCATGACAAAGAGCAGCGCTTGGCAGAATTAGGATTTGTCTGGAGCGGAGGAACAGAAGACAAAATGTTTGCCAATGTTGCTCCGGAAAATATGGAAGAAGTGACTTCGATATACAACTCTCAAATGGGTGTGGGATGGCCGGCAAAAGTTATCGTAACATGTATTCCTTTGGTGTTGTTCTCAACAATATTTTATTGGCTCATGGCTTTTTGTCATAGGCTTGTTATTAAAAAGAAAGAGAAGAATAAAAATTTATAAAACTCAACAATCATGGCTAAGATTATTACGTTGGGCGAGATTATGCTTCGCCTGAGTCCGGAAGGACAAGATCGTTTCATTCAGTCTGATCATTTCCGTATCATCCCCGGTGGTGGTGAGGCTAACGTAGCTATCTCGTGCGCTAACTACGGTCACGAGGCTTATCTGGTAACCAAACTGCCGAAACATGAGATCGGTCAGATTGCTGTTAACTCGTTGCGTCGTTACGGTGTGAAGGACGATTATATCGTTCGTGGCGGTGACCGCGTAGGTCTGTACTACTGCGAGACCGGTGCTTCTATGCGTCCGTCCAAGGTCATCTACGACCGTGCACACAGCGCAATCGCTGAGGCTGATCCGAAGGATTTTGACTTCGACAAGATCATGGAAGGTGCAGCATGGTTCCACTGGAGCGGTATCACTCCGGCTATCTCGGACAAGGCTGCTGAGATCACGAAGTTGGCTTGCGAGGCTGCAAAGCGTCATGGTGTAACCGTTTCGGTTGACCTGAACTTCCGTAAGAAACTGTGGACCAGCGAGAAAGCTATCTCGATCATGCGTCCGCTGATGAAGTACGTGGATGTATGTATCGGTAACGAAGAGGATGCAGAGCTCTGTCTCGGCTTCAAGCCCGATGCAGATGTAGAAGGCGGTGAAACGAATGCCGAAGGTTACAAAGGTATCTTCGAGCAGATGATGAAAGAGTTCGGTTTCAAGTATGTTGTTTCGACCCTCCGCGAGAGCTTCAGCGCGACGTTCAACGGCTGGAAGGCTATGATCTACAACGGCAAGGAGTTCTACCAGAGCAAACGCTACGAGATCAACCCGATCATCGACCGCGTGGGTGGCGGTGACAGCTTCTCCGGTGGTCTGATCCACGGTATGCTCAAGTATCCTGGTGACCAAGCCTCGGCTCTTGAGTTCGCAGTAGCAGCTTCGGCACTCAAGCACACCATCAACGGCGACTACAACCTCGTCAGCGAAGACGAAGTACTGAGTCTTGCAGGTGGTAATGCGAATGGACGCGTTCAGCGCTAACGCTTATTTATGATTTCAAATTTAAGATTTCAAATTTATGGCAAAGTTTGATAAGTTTGAGGTGATGGCCAAGATTAAGGCCGCACCGATGGTTCCTGTGTTCTACCACAAAGATGTAGAAGTTTGCAAGAACGTGATTAAGGCTTGTTACGAAGGCGGTGTACGCGCTTTCGAGTTCACTAACCGCGGTGATTTCGCACACGAGGTATTCGGCGAACTGAGCAAGTGGGTAGCTGTTGAGTGTCCGGAACTGGCACTCGGTATCGGTAGTGTTGTTGATGCTCCGACAGCCGCTCTGTATTTGCAGTTGGGTGCTAACTTCGTTGTAGGTCCGTTGTTCAACAAGGATATCGCAGTTGTCTGCAACCGTCGTTGCGTGACGTATTGTCCGGGTTGCCTGACTCCGAGTGAGATTGGCTTGGCACAAGAGGTTGGTTGCGACTTCACGAAGGTGTTCCCGGGTGATGTAGTAGGTCCGAACCTTGTGAAGGGTCTCATGGCTCCGATGCCGTGGTCGAAGATCATGGTTACCGGTGGTGTCGCTCCGGAGAAAGAGAACCTGGAGAAATGGTTCGCTGCAGGTGTTTACTGCGTAGGTATGGGCTCCAAACTGTTCCCGTCCGATAAAGTAAAAGCCGGTGACTGGAAGTACGTGACCGACAAGTGCAAAGAGTGTTTTGACATCATTGCAGCATGCCGCAAATAATTTAGAATTTTAAATCAATTAACTATGAGTACACAACAAAAACTGATGACTAACTGGCGTTGGTGGCTGTGTTCGTTGCTCTTTGTGGCTACGACCATCAACTATTTGGATCGCCAAGTACTTTCTCTGACCTATGAGGAGTTCATCAAACCCACGTTCCACTGGACAGATGCCGACTATGGTAATATTACCGGTTTCTTCAGTATTTTCTATGCTATCGCATGCTTGTTTGCCGGTAAGTTTGTAGACTGGATGGGCACCAAGAAGGGTTACCTGATTGCTATCTTTGTATGGTCGTTAGGTGCTTGTTTACATGCAGCCTGCGGCGTTATAACGATGTACGTAGAAGGCTATTCGACAATGGATGCCATGCGTATGGAAACAGCAGCAACCGCCATCTCAGGTATTGCTGCCACGGGTGTTTGGTTATTTCTGCTATGCCGCGGCATTTTAGCACTTGGCGAAGCAGGGAACTTCCCTGCAGCAATTAAGGTAACGGCAGAGTATTTCCCAAAGAAAGACCGTGCTTTTGCCACATCGCTCTTTAATGCAGGCGCTTCGGTAGGTGCTTTGGCGGCTCCTCTGTGTATCCCGTCTTTAGCTAAGGCTTACGGCTGGGAGATGGCCTTTATCATCATTGGTGCATTAGGATTCATTTGGATGTTCTTCTGGCAGTTTATGTACGATAAGCCAGAGCGTTCCAGTCATGTTGACGAAGCCGAATTACAATATATTCACCAAGACGATATCGACTTATCCGCTAAGGATGAATATGCTCCCGTTATCTCCATATGGAAAGCTATGTCTTTCCGTCAAACCTGGGCTTTCATTGTCGGTAAGTTCTTTACAGATGGTGTTTGGTGGTTCTTCCTATTCTGGGCTCCGAGTTATTTCCAAAATCAGTTCGGATATAAGGCTTCGGAAGGTATCGGCATGGCTCTTATCTTCACGCTTTATGCTATTGTAACGGTGGTATCGATATGGGGCGGATACTTGCCAAAAGTCTTTGTAGAAAAGAGAGGAATGGAACCCTATTCGGGTCGTATGCGCGCCATGCTGCTGTTTGCCTTCTTCCCCCTGGCAGCCCTACTGGCTCAGCCGTTAGGTGTACATTTCAATAGCGCCTGGTGGCCGGCTATTTTGATTGGTCTGGCCGGTGCGGGACACCAAGCTTGGAGCGCAAACCTCTTCTCAACGGTAGGAGACATGTTTCCCAAGAGCACTATTGCTACAATTACAGGTATTGGTGCTATGGCCGGTGGTGTAGGCTCGTTGATTATCCAGAAATGTGCAGGTAACCTCTTCACCTATGCCGAGCAAGCCGGCGAGGCTTTCTCGTTCATGGGCTTTACCGGTAAACCGGCCGGCTATGCCGTGATGTTCTGCTTCTGCGGTATTGCTTACGTGCTGGCTTGGGTAATTATGAAAGGTCTGGTACCGAAGCATAAACCTATTGTCATTTAATAGACGAACATTAATTAAAAAGAAGCGGCTCTGATGAGTCGCTTCTTTTATGGTTGGACATAGGATTTTTATTGTTTTATTTGTATGAGCTTCATGGTTTGGCCGGTAATGAGTCGGGAGTCAGCAGGTTAATGATAGCAAGAGCTGTCATCGCCTCTACTACGGGCACGGCACGAGTGGCCACACAGGCATCATGACGACCTTTGACACCGGCCTTAGGAGTCGAGGGTGTAGGTTTAAAAACACAGCGGAAAGCTATTTCCGAACCATCCGATATGCCACCGGCTATACCTCCTGAGATATGATTAATCGCAGAGCCGGGCTGAGTAACCCCTCCGAAGCCGGTCCCATATTCAAAGCCCTTACAGGCATTAATACTCATCACGGCAAATGCCAGATGGGCTTGGAGTTTATCAAAAATCGGTTCTCCTGTTCCTACAGGCAGACCATTGATGCGGCACTCTACAATACCGCCAATAGAATCGCCATTTTGTTGGTGGGCCGCAATCGTGTCGTTAAACTTCTCTGGGCATGTTTCAGCACCTACTTGTACCAACTGTGCCTGAATAGAAATACCATTTGCAGCCAATTGTTGTTTCGCAATGCACCCTGCCACCACACGTGCTGCCGTCTCGCGCGCCGAGGCTCTGCCACCGCCACGCCAGTCACGGATACCGTATTTCTGTTCGTATACGCGGTCGGCATGTCCGATACGGTAAGAATGTTTAAGCCATTCGTAATCGTTGGGGCGGGCATCCTTATTGCGGATAAGGAAAGCTATGGGCGTACCGAGCGTAACACCATCGAGAACACCGGATAACCATTCTACCTCATCAGGTTCATTTTTAGAGCGGGCTGACGCCCCTGCAATTCCTTTGCCGGCACGCTTTTCCAACTGCTCACGCAAGAGCGCAAAATCGATATGCAAACCGGCAGGTACACCATCCAGCACACCACCTATAGCCGCTCCATGCGACTCTCCGAAGCTGGTAAACGTCCAATTTTCTCCAAAAGTATTCATATTCGACGGCAAAATTACTAAAAAGTTTGGATATATCCAAAAAAAAGTGTATCTTTGCACGCTAAACACATAAATTAGAATTAGTATGCGTAAATATTTCATGATTATGTTATCGTGTGCTATGCTATTCGTTTTGACTGGAGCAAGCAAACGTCCGATAACATTATTTATGGTGGGTGACAGTACAATGGCCGATAAGACCGAATTAGAAGCCTCTCCCGAACGCGGTTGGGGACAATTATTTCCCTCATTTTTAGACACCACAAAAGTGTGCATTCAGAATCACGCTAAGAATGGCCGCAGCACACGTAGTTTCTTAGCTGAAGGCCGTTGGGACGAAGTAAAACGTCGTATCCGTCGCGGCGATGTGGTGATTATCCAATTCGGCCACAACGATACCAAACAATCCGATCCCAGACGTTATACCAGTATTGAAGACTACGAAGCCAATCTCATGCACATGATTGGTGATGCACAACAGGCTAAGGCTTCTGTTATCTTATGCACGCCTATCTCGCGTCGTTATTTCAAAGAAGGCGTCTTTCATCCCCGTCACGGTGCCTATCCGGAAGCGGCTCGCCGTGTAGCCGAAAGGATGGATGTGCCGTTATTGGACTTGGAAGCCTCAACAGTTGAATGGTTGACTAAATTAGGTGACGAGGCATCCAAAGCATTCTTTATGAACGTTGCCCCGGGTGAATGCACCAAGTTCCCTAATGGGAAAACCGACGATACGCATCTACGCGAGAACGGAGCGCTAACAGTAGGTCAGATGGCCGCCAAGATGATTGTGAAGCAAGAAATTAAACCATTGTGCAAATACATTCGTACAGAGTATACCCAACCTATTTATACTACGCCTTGTGGCATTAAATAAGATGAAGAAAGTTTACCTTTTATTAGGTCTATTAGCGGCCGTGATGAGCGTTTCGGCCGAACGTATTGACATGATTCCCTTCGGCGATATGGAGTCGTGGGTAGTGCGTTATATCAAAGAATCGAAAGTAATCGGCGGTACTACGCGTACTTTATATGCTTTAGGCGAGACGGATACCATTCGCGGTAACGTGCCTTATGTATACGGTAAGAACGGCAATCCGTGGTCGATGAGTGATGCATATGCCGTTGTGTCCGGTATTCACAAAGCCGCCGGTACAATCTCTCCCGAGAAACGAGGTGACGGAACTTGCTGCCGTATGGATGTAAAAATGCTGGAAGTAAGTGTATTCGGCGTTATTGATATTCATGTATTGGTGAACGGCACTATTTTCTGGGGCCGCACGATAGAGCCGGTGAAGACGGCTAAAGATCCCTATTCGAATATTGATTTCGGAGTACCTTTTACCCAACGTCCTACGGCGCTTATATTGGATTACAAGTGCATCATTTCGCCCGAAAAATGGATTTGGCGCGCGACTGGTCTATCGGCCTCCAAGAAGATAGAAGGACATGACGAGTGCGAGGTCTTTCTGCTGCTGCAAAAACGTTGGGAAGATGCTAATGGTAAGATTCATGCTCAGCGTGTCGGGACAGCCTACGAACGTTACACCAAGACGCAAAAGGATTGGGTCAATGGTCATCGTATCCCTGTTTGGTACGGAGATATCACAGGTCGTGCCGAGTATAAAGACTATATGGGGTTAAAAGATTTGTTCCGTGCGACCAACTCCAAAGGTATGATTACACCGGTAGTAGAAGAGAGTTGGGCCGCAGCAGATGCCGTCCCCACGCATGCCATACTGATGATTACGTCAGGTTGTTATCCAGCTTTTTACGGCCACGACGGTAATGTCATGTGGGTCGATAATGTCGGACTGATTTATAATGATTGATTGGTTAAATACGATTGATTGGTGCCTGGTTGGGGCGTTGGTAGTACTTATAGTTTACCAACTGTATTTCTACTTGCGCATCTTGGCAGCTCCCTTGCGTAATAGTCGTCCATCTGCCAACGAGAAGGATGCGGCTGAGACAACGGAGCGTCCGGGCGTTTCCGTTATCGTATCCGCCCGTAATGAAGCCACTCGTCTCAAACCTTTTTTACAAGCATTGTTAGAGCAAGACTATCCGTTGTTTGAAGTCATCGTGGTCAATGATGCTTCGGAAGATGAAACGGCTTTGGTATTGCAAGAATATAGTTTACTCTATCCGCGTCTGCAAACCACCTTTGTGCCTCTCGAGGCGCGCGTACGATCGTCGAAGAAACTGGCATTGACCTTAGCAGTCAAGCATGCCAAGTACGAATATTTATTGCTTACGGATGCTGATTGCCGCCCAGAAAGCAAATCATGGATTAGCGAGATGATGCAAGGTTTTGTCCATAACGGACAACAGGAAGATACGTCCATAGAGGTGGTTTTGGGTTATAGTCCCTATTTTCCCGAAGATAAAGGAATTAATCGCCTATTACGCTATGATACGCTCTTTAATGGTTTACACTATATGGGACGAGCATTAACCGGTCATCCATATATGGGTGTAGGACGCAATTTGATGTATCGCAAATCGTTATTTGAACGTAATCACGGCTTTGCCGGACTGATTAATTTCCGTGCCGGAGACGATGACTTATTCATCAATAAAGTAGCCACAGGAAAGAATACAACCGTCGTATGCACACCCGGTTCGGTGGTGTGGTCATTACCTAAGACCTCATTCCACGATTGGTGGTTGCAAAAACGTCGCCACCTAAGCGTTGCCCCTCATTATCGCTTCGCCTCTAAGATGTTAATCGGTTTGGAACCCATGGCTCGCGGACTATGGTATGCCATCCTAATAGCTGCGTTTGTGATAGGATCAGCTCCGGTTGCCTTATTGGCATGGAGTCTACTGATAATACGTTTGCTAACACAACTCATCGTAGTGAACCTCTCTGCCCGTCGTTTTGGCGAACCCGGATTTGGATTGGAGATAGTGTGGTACGATATCTGCTTGCCTATACTGACCGCTATGCTCATGTTCACACAACGTAAAAAGAACGACTCCCGTTGGTAAATAACAATAAACATTATACACTATGGAAGAACAAAAATTAAACATCAACCTCACGCCGGAAGTAGCCGAGGGCACATACGCCAATCTGGCTATTATTGCTCATAGCTCGTCGGAGTTTGTATTGGATTTTGCCCTTATGATGCCCGGACTCAAACAGGCTAATGTGCAATCTCGCATCATCATGACGCCCGAACATGCCAAGAAACTATTGTTCGCTTTACAAGAGAATATCGGCAAATATGAAAAACAGTTCGGTAAAATACAACTGACCGGTACTCCCGCTCCCGGAAGCACTATTCCTATGTCCTTCGGCGGCGGAGAAGCTTAATGTCGGGCACATATAAGATTAACGTATTAAGATTTGACTATCATGAAAACATTTCCCGCCTCGCAGTTAATCATCAATGCAGATGGTTCTGCATTTCATTTACACCTTAAGCCGGAGTTTCTGGCAGATAAAGTTATTTTGGTTGGTGACCAAGATCGCGTAAATATGGTTGCTTCGTTCTTTGACGAAGGTTCTATTGAATGTGAAGTACAGAGTCGCGAGTTCCATACCATTACCGGTAAGTTCAAGGGCAAACGTATCTCGTGCATCTCGACCGGTATCGGCACAGATAACTGTGATATCGTGATGAATGAGATTGACGCCCTGGCAAATATCGATTTTGCTACCCGCACCGAAAAAGCAGAGAAACGCTGCCTCGACATCGTACGTATCGGCACATGTGGCGGTATGCAAGAAGATATCCCGTTAGGTACCTTCTTGGTCTCGCAGAAAAGTATCGGCTTTGACGGGGTATTGGCCTTCTACGAAGACCGCGACAAGATAGCAGATGTAGGGTTTGAGAAAGCACTGGTTGACTTCATAGGCTATCCTAAGAAAGCAGCCGTACCCTACGTCGTATCGGCTAACCCGGAATTAGTAGACCGTATTGCTCAAGACGATATGATGCGTGGTTGCACGATCGCTGCCAACGGATTCTATGGTCCTCAAGGCCGTGTACTGCGTGTCGGTCTGGCTGTACCCGATATCAATGAGAAGATCACTGCCTTCCGTTACGAAGGTCAGCGCATCACCAACTACGAGATGGAAGGTTCATGCATTGCCGGCTTAGCTCTTCATATGGGACACCGTGCGATGACCGTGTGCTGCGTTATCGCGCAACGCAAGATTGAGGCCGCCAATACCGATTACAAACCGCGTATCAAAGAGTTGGTACGCACAGTACTGGAGAGATTTTAATGAAAAACAAAATAGTTATCATACTGGCAACCTTAGGGATTCTCTGCGGATGCCAAAATAAAGAGCAAGCATTCCAATATAACGTGGATAAGTTTTATGATTTGGAGATTCTCCGCTACGATGTACCGGAGTTTGAGAGTTTGACACTACAACAAAAGCAGTTGGTATATTGTCTGAGTGAAGCAGCCCTGTGGGGACGTGACATCTTGTTCGACCAGAACGGTCGATATAACCTCCGTATCCGTCGGGCACTTGAGGCATTGTATCTCAACTATCCCTATGCGAAAGAGACAGAGGAATTTGCTGCTTTCGAGCGTTACCTCAAGCGTGTATGGTTCTCCAACGGTATCCACCACCACTATTCCGAGGATAAGTTCCTGCCGGAATTTACACAAGAATGGTTTGTCGCTGCATGTGACAAAGCCGGTGTTACCTATGATGCAGCTATCTTGCCCGTTATGTTTGATCCGACTATTATGCCCAAACGAATGACCGCGCAAAACGGCATCGATCTGGTGCTTAACTCTGCCGGTAACTACTACGGCGAGGGCGTCACACAAGCCGAAGCAGAAGCTTGGTATGCCGCGCATAGAGACAACTCTCCGGAACCAATGTGGATTGGACTCAACTCGCAACTCGTAAAGAACGAGCAGGGTAAAATTGTAGAGCGCGTATATAAAGTAGGCGGACTCTATGGTGAGGCATTGGAGAAAGTCGTTTACTGGTTAAAAGAGGCGTTGAAGTACACCGAAAATGATGCACAGCGATTGGCTATAGAGAAGATGATTGCCTTCAACGAAACGGGTGATTTGAAAACTTTTAATGAGTACTGTATCGCGTGGGTAAAAGATTTGGATAGCCGTGTTGACTATGTTAATGGCTTTACCGAGACCTATTCCGACCCATTAGGCATCACCGGTACGTGGGAATCGATGGTTAACTTCAAAGATTTAGAGGCCACTAAACGCACACAGTTAATTTCCGATAACGCACAATGGTTTGAAGACCACTCGACGACCGACCCAAAATACAAGAAAGAGGAAGTCAAAGGTGTAACGGCTAAGGTCATTACGGCAGCCTTTCTTGCCGGAGACTGCTACCCCGCTACGCCGATTGGTATTAACCTTCCAAATGCCAACTGGATTCGCAAAGAGTATGGCTCCAAGTCCGTTACTATTGATAACTTAATGCACGCGTATAATGAGGCAGCTAAAGGTAATGGCTTCAATGAGGAATTCATGATAGATGATGCCACTCGCGCGCTCTACAATCAATATGGAGCCTTATGCGGCGATTTGCATACCGATTTGCACGAATGCGTAGGCCACGGTAGCGGCAAATTGATGCCGGGTGTTACTAAAGATGCTCTTAAGGAGCACGCTTCGACTATAGAAGAGGCACGTGCCGACTTGTTTGGTTTGTACTATTTAGCAGATCCCAAACTGGTTGAGTTAGGTTTGTTGCCGAATAACGAGGCTTACAAAGCTGGCTACTACCAGCAGATGATGAATGGTCTAATGACCCAACTCGTGCGGATTGAGCCCGGCAAAGATATAGAGGAAGCGCACATGCGTAACCGTCAACTCATCGCCAAATGGGTTTATGAACATGCTAATGGCGAACTCGAAATTATTGAGCGTGATGGTAAACACTATCTGCAAATAAATGACTACGAAGGAGTTCGTCGTTTGTATGGCGAACTGCTCGCCGAAATTCAACGTATCACCTCAGAAGGCGATTACCCTGCCGCCAAAGAAATGGTGGAGAGATATGCAGTTAAGGTTAATCCTGAACTGCATAATGAGATTCGCGAGCGCTACGCAAAACTGAACCTCGCTCCGTACAAAGGCTTCGTAAATCCGGTATATAAGGTTACACGCAACGCTGCTGGAGAGATTGCAGATGTACAACTCGACTTTACGGAGGGATACATCGAGCAGCACTTGCGCTATAGTCGGGACTATAGTCCGCTACCGGATATCAATTAGTACGGTTTACAGAAGACTCATTACCACTTCGCCTACGGCTTGAAGCGTATTGCGGTCGATATGCCGCATATCATCTTCAGTAGTATGCCACCATGAAGCAAAACCGGCATTGCCGCGGGCGTCATAGTGAATAATATCCACCATCGGGATTCCGGTGGTGGTATTTACATAATAATGGTCATCGGTGATGGGATATGACAAAGCCGCTGAGAAATAACGTCCATGTCCCAAACGCTGGGCAATGCGCCAAATAGTCTCCACATAATCATTGGCAAATTGGACAGAGTAATATTCCTTAGGAAAGATAGCGTCTGGAGCCCCGACCATATCCAACAGTACGCCGAAGCGATACTTCAAATCCAACGGCATCTCTGTGCCATAGGCATATTCACGAGCCCATAATTGAGAACCCAAGCACCAGGTATTCTCACGTTGCTGACCGGTATAGAAAGCCGGAGTACCCATATCTTCGCAATCGAAAAGGACAATATCCGTAGGCGTAAACGGTTCGTTGTTAGCTTGTTTGATACCCAATTGACGGGCAATCTCTAAAAGCACTCCTACTCCGCTAGCGCCATCGTTTGCACCGGGAACACCCTGAAAGCGTTGCGAATACTCATCTTCCTCATCGCACCACGGACGCGAGTCGTAATGAGCCGCTAAAAGGATACGCTCTTCTTGAGAGCCTTGCGGAACAAAAGAGGCAATGATATTGTAAATCTGCTGTTCATGACCGGCATAATTAATCATACGCCCCTGCTGAAGCGTCACTTCTGCACCGAATCTCTTCAACTGTTGCACCAGCCATACTGCACATTCCGTATGCGCTTTGGAATCCGGCACACGAGGTCCGAAATTCACTTGTGCAGACACATACGAATATGCCGAATCGGCATTAAACGAAGGACGCGTCATCGGCGATTTAGACTGAGAGGACGGAGCTGAACAGCCGACACATAATACGGCTCCTACAACGAGAGCAATCCACTTATTCATAGTGCCTCTATCAACGTATATTCAGTTCACTTATACTCCTATGCTCCTGAATAGCCAATATCGTTTCGGCAATGGGATCCGCGATACTGACCACATGTACCTTAGGACAGCGCGTCGTATCAAAAGGTATTGTGTCTGTAAACACCACTTCCTCCAATTGGCTATCCATAATATTGGTGCAAGCATTGCCGGACATGATGCCATGAGCGACAACAGCACGTACCGAACGCGCTCCGGCATCTTTCATTACCTGAGCGGCTTTACATAATGTTCCGGCAGTATCGGCCATATCATCCACGATAACAACATCTTTATCTTCCACATCACCCAAAACTCGCATTTCGGATACCTGATTAAAGTTAGGACGATGCTTGTAGCAAATAACCATCGGCACTTCACGGTCTGTCAGTACATGTAGTTTCTTGCAGAAAGCGGCGGCGCGCTTCGAACCGCCCACATCCGGCGAAGCGACAATAAGATTTTCCAGTTCCAACGACTGAACATATTTAGCCAGCACATTAGCGCCGTATAAGTGGTCTACAGGAATATCAAAGAAGCCCTGAATCTGGTCTGCATGCAAATCAACGGTAATCACACGATCTGCTCCGGCTGTTTGCAACATGTTGGCCACTAATTTGGCTCCGATACTGACACGAGGTTTATCTTTACGGTCTTGACGAGCCCAACCAAAATAAGGAATCACCGCAATAACCTTGTACGCACTGGCTCTTTTGGCTGCATCAATCATCAGCAGCAGTTCCATCAAGTTATCGCTATTCGGACATGTCGATTGTACCAAATAAACCGACAATCCTCGTACCGACTCCTCAAAAGAGACTGCAAACTCACCATCCGAGAAACGATCGATTTTCACATTCCCGAGCGGACAACCGAGATGATCACAAATACGCTGGGCGATAGCGCCACCCTTACTTCCTGCAAAAACTTTGTATGAACTTGTTTCCATAAAGATAGAATTTTTCAAAATTCCCTGCAAAGGTACAAAATATTTTGGATACATCCAAAAAAAAAGTAACACATGAACGCTTTTTTTTGCATATGTGAGAAAAAAGCAGTACCTTTGCACCCGCAATAAATGAATATCATGTATACTCCTTGTTTGATTATCGGTTCCGGTCCTGCCGGATATACAGCAGCCATTTATGCTGCGCGCGCCAATATGCATCCTCTGGTTATTGAAGGACCGCAAATCGGCGGACAGTTGATGACGACCACAGAGGTAGAGAACTTCCCCGGTTACCCGGATGGTGTTGCTCCCTTCCAGATGATGGACGACATGCGTCGCCAAGCCGAACGATTCGGCACGCAGTTTATCTCCGGCAGAGTAACCAAAGTCGAATTCCAATCGCATCCGACCAAAGACCAGCCACACAAAGTGTGGGTTGATGACACTACTATCTACGAAGCGGATACGGTAATTATTGCCACGGGAGCCGGTGCCAAATACTTAGGCATCCCTTCTGAAAATGAATATCGCGGTCGTGGTGTGTCAGCTTGTGCCACCTGCGACGGATTCTTCTATCGCAAGAAGACAGTCGCTGTAGTCGGTGGTGGAGATACAGCCTGTGAAGAGGCACAATATCTGGCCGGACTTTGCGAAAAAGTATATATGATTGTACGCAAACCGTACCTGCGCGCATCCAACATCATGCAGGAACGCGTCAAGAATAATCCCAAGATTGAGATATTGTTCGAGCATAACACCTTGCGCCTTACCGGCGAGAACAAAGTAGAAGGCGCTGATTTGGTCTATCGCAAAGGGGAAGCGGACGAAACGGTACGTCATATTGACATCAACGGCTTCTTCTTGGCTATCGGGCACAAACCCAATACCGAATTGTTTAAGGATTTCGTAGCTCGCGATGCCGAAGGGTATATTGTTACCAAAGGTTATTCTCCCCAATGTTATGACCTCTCCGGTGAGTATGAACTTCCGGGCATCTTTGCTGCAGGTGACTGTGCCGACCCGCATTATCGCCAGGCCATTATAGCGGCCGCCTCCGGATGCAAGTCGGCCATGGAAGCGGACAAGTACCGGAGAATCCTAGACCTTACACCTACGAAATAGGAAAAAAAGTAACGGGAGACTCATACGAATCTCCCGTTGTGGTACCTCTTGGAGTTGAACCAAGGACACATGGATTTTCAGTCCATTGCTCTACCACCTGAGCTAAGGTACCCTGCCTATTTCGACGGTTGGTCGGCGAAAAAGCGTGCAAAAGTACTGTTTTTTTTTGATATGACCAAATTTTTTGAGGAAAAAAATGCTTTTTTATGCAAAAAGATACAGATTCATTACTTTTACGCCCTATTGCATATGCCCGGAACGGGTTTACGGACAAATTCGGTATTCCTCGTCAATCGCGTCCTGATTCGCAGATTGAGACACGCATTGTCTTAGAACCGGCATATAATCACGAAGAGGCCTTACGAGGTATCGAATCGTATTCTCATCTTTGGTTAGTGTGGGGATTCTCACAAGTGCCTGCCACCAACGAAGTATCTCTGACCGTTCGTCCTCCTCGTTTAGGTGGAAACCGCCGCGTAGGTGTATTTGCCACACGCAGTCCCTTTCGCCCTAATCCATTAGGAATCACATCTGTACGATTAATCAGAGTAGAGAGTCCGCAAACCGAAGAAAACGCAAAACGATGGCAACTGATAGTAGCCGGAGCGGATGTATTAGACGGCACACCCATATACGACATCAAACCCTATCTCCCCTACTCGGATGCTCACCCGGAAGCCACCAATGGCTTGGCGGAAAATACGCACGACTATCATTTGCGAGTATTATGGGGCGACGAAGACGATGTTTTTAGCACACTCTCGCCCGACAAAGTTACAACTTGGAAAAAAGCTAAAGAGGATTTGACCGAAATTTTAAGTCAAGATCCACGCCCCGCTTACCAACACGATCCGGACCGCATCTACGGACTGGATTATGCCGGCTGGAACATCCAATTCCGAGTGCAAAAAAATACACTATATGTATTAAAAGTAACCTCTATTCGACAATAAGGCCATTTTTTCTTTGAAAAATTTGCTTATATCGATACTTTTTTATACCTTTGCGCGCTCTTTTTGAAACAAACGAGCGTGCATGCACACGCGTATAAATTGTGCTAATATTATTAAACATTTAATACAATGAAAAAACAAATCTTATCTCTTTTGGCCTTGGTGGCAGTTATGAGTTTGTCGGCCAAGACTATTTATCTAAACACAGGTGGCGGTTCGCTGTGGGAAACAGACGGAGCCAATAAGTTTGCCGTATGGCACTGGCAAGGCGCCGGCAATGGTACTTGGTCCGCATGGATGACACGCGTTGCAGGTTCTGTATGGCAGGTCGACATCGCTGACTCCAGTGATAGAGTCATCTTCTGCCGATTCAATAATGCCGCTGCTGCTCCCGATTGGGGTGCCGACATGTGGAATCAGACCGATGACCAAACACCCGGTGACAACGACTTATTCAGAATCACAGCTTGGAAGGCAGAAGAATGCCAAGAAAACTGCAAGAGTATCGGTGTGTGGAGCAAATATGTTCCCATTGAAAACCAGAAATATTATATTGCCGGTAACGGCGTGGCTGGTAATCCGTGGTGTTGCGGTCAGGACTGGAAACCCGCAGCATGCGTATTAGACTCCGCCAGCAAATCCATTTCGTTCCTTAGTGTTCCTGCCGGATCTTATCAGTTCAAGATTACGGATGGTACATGGGCCAGCAGTTGGGGAGCCTCGGATGTAGATGCAGAAGCCAGCACGAAGGGTTGGGGAGCAACCAGCAATGGGGATGTCTCTTTCAAAACCACCATCGCCTCGGATATTACAGTAGCGTTCAATCCCACTACTGCCCGCATTACCTTAACCGTCAGCAGCGAACTCACGCCTATTTACACCAGCGCAGTCCCCTTGCAATGTCCGGATGTCTTGCTGCAAGGCTTCTACTACGATTCGTATGAAGTGGATTCGGCACATGCCGGTACCTCGGACTATGGCGACACCAAATGGAAGACGCTACTCAAACAAGCCGGTGAGATTGGAGCATACTTCGACCTGATTTGGTTACCGCCTTCAGGCTACGCCAGCGGTGTCGGTTATCACCCCAAACAATATTCCAACCAAAACTCCGATTGGGGTTCACGTGCGGAGTTGGAAGCTTTGATTGCCGCGTTCCACAACTCCGGAACGAAAGTGGTTGCCGATATCGTTGCCAATCACACCGAGGCAATGGCCAGCTGGTGCGACTTCGCGGTTCAAAACTTCGGCGAATACGGAATATTCCAACCGGATGGTTCGTATATTTGCGAAGACGATGAGATGAACTGGCCGGAGATGAAAGCCGACACCTTAGCCGGTCCGTGTTGGAAGACAGCCACCGGTCCGAAAGATGATGGAGCAAACTGGGACGCCGCACGCGATTGGGCACATAGTAATGTACAAGTACAAGCCCTGTTCAAAGCTTACCTCAAGTGGATGCGCAATGTCATGAAATATGACGGATGGCGTTACGACAAAGGTGACGGATTCAACAACTGGCACATGCACAACTACAACACAGCTTCGGAACCGTATATCGCCTTTGAGGAGCGCTATGACGGCAATGTAGAGAACTTAAAAGCCGGTATCCGTGATGCGGAGATGGACATGATGGCATTGGATTTTGCATTAAAGTTTGATGGCATCAAAGGTTTTGAAAGCTGGAATTACGTTGGCCGAAAAGGTCTGATTGCCCCGGATGGAACAGGTAGCGACTATTGGAAACGTCACGCAGTAACATGGGTAGACAACCACGATATGTTTATGCGCGAGGATAATGAATTGGAGTTCTGCGGTCGTGGCAAATCGATGACTCCCGAATGCAAAGCGCGTCTATTGGGCGCTAATGCATTCATTCTCTCCATGCCGGGTATTCCGTGTGTCTTCTATCCGCACTGGTACAAGTATAAAGCTGAAATCAAGGACATGATTAATGCGCGTCACTTGGCCGGTGTTCATAGCGAGAGTGAGGTTTCGGATGAGTACTGGGACATGGACGGAAATCGTTGCGCCGGTTATCAGGCCACAGTAAAAGGAAAGAACGGCTGGTTGATTCTGTGTCTGGGAACAAAAGCCAACAAGCAAGGCTTCGGCCCTGACTATAAATTAATGGCAAGCATGTATAGTACATTCAACGACAATGGCAAACTGATTAACGAGAGTTATGAAATATGGGTGAACAGCAATGCCGACATGGCTCCCGGGATCATTGCTACTCCTGATGCCTCCTTCGAAGACCAAGAACAGGGCATTACCGTTACCGTTACTGCGGTAAGCGGTTCGTGCGATCAGCCGGTTATATACTACACCACGGACGGTAGCAATCCTACTACTGTTTCGGATGTATATACCGGTCCGCTGAACTTCAAGCAGACGACCACCCTGAAAGTAATGGGTGTTTGCGGCACAGCACAATCCAAAGTGCAGACCTATACCTACACCTATCGTGAACCTTTAACACGTGGCATACGCGTACGCTTCAATAAACCGGCTCAATGGGATAAAGTGTATTACTTCGCATGGATTCCCGGAGAGGACGAACAAGGTAATCCCACGGCAGAAAACATCATGGGAGCTTTCCCCGGCCAACGCATTTACCAAGATATTGACGGTTGGTACACCTACGAATTTGACCAATCATTGGATTCCGTTAATTTCTGTATCTCGTCAGGTGTAGACTGCGGAGGTTTGAATATCCGCTCCAACGACTTGATGGTCGATTATGATGCCGACTTCGGATGGGAAGAAGGTTTTGAGACCGAGAGCAAGTATGAGCATAAGTATTTAGAGCCCGTTATCCTTACACCCAAATTTGATCTCTGTCTGAGTCCTGAGGAAGGTGTCTTCCGCAGCCAGACTGAAGGTCAACGCGTCTTTATCAATGCTGTAGGTCGTCATGGAACCAGTATTTATTACACCACGGACGGTTCGGATCCCGCCACTTGTGCTAATCCGGCTGTAGACAGCGTATCCTTCATGATTTATCAGACCACCAAAGTGCGTGCATACGCCTTTGATGCCACCGCTAATGAACAGACGCCCGAATATTCGGCCACTTATACCTACAAAGCTCCGCAACAAGGAGCCATCAAAGTACGCTTTGCTAAACCGGAAGAGTGGACCGACCTCTATCTCTATGCATTTACTCGCGTTAAGGTAGGCTCTAAATTCAAAGATACACCCTATTCGTTAGATGGCAAGAGCCCTAAATGGCCGGGTATGAAGTGGACCACAACAGAGGAGGAGAATGGCGTCCTGTGGCATACTTGGACCATGAAACCTGAGGTTAAGGAAATCTATGTTATCTTTACAGAAGGCAAAGATAAACCGCAAACGCAAGATATCTACTTGGCAGAAAACACCTGCTATATCTGGCGCGAAGAATGTAAAAAGGCCGTTGTCAGTCCCTTCTGCGACGGCACGAATGATTTGGAAGAGATTATAACCATCAGCCATGAAAACAATGAGACATACAAGATTATCGTGGACGACCGCCTCGTCATTATTCGTGACGGCGTTATGTATGATGTGTTGGGGCGTCGCCTCTAATGCGTCAGCCAAGACTATCTACCTCAATACCGGTGGTGCTTCGTTATGGGAAGTAGACGAAGCGGATAAATTCGCTGTATGGCATTGGCAAGGTACAGCACAAGGCGCATGGTCTGCATGGATGACACGCATCGAAGGATCTATTTGGAAAACAGATATCGCCGATAACAGCGACAGGGTCATCTTTGTCCGTAGTGACAAGACAGCCACCACTCCGGACTGGAATAAGCAATGGAATAAAACGGAAGACTTAACTATCCCTGCAGGAAAAGACTTATACACTATCACCGGCTGGGGAGAGGATGATGGCGATTGGTCAACGTATGGCCAAGTAACACCTCCGGTAACTCCCACTGAGTTTGAAACGGCTGTTCCCTCCCAATGTGAAGATATCATGCTGCAAGCATTCTATTGGGATAGTTATGTAGACAAAGGCTTTGGTGACACCAAGTGGCAGACACTGACCAATCAAGTATCGGATATCGCACAATCGTTTAGCCTCGTCTGGTTGCCACCTTCAGCAGCTCCGGGGCCCGGGGGCATGTATATCCCGTCGTGTTATAGCACACAATCGTCCAACCTCTTTGGTAAGAAAGCTTATTTGCAATCGCTTATCACCTCTTTACATAATGCAGGCGTGCGCGTATTGGCGGACATCGTCATCAACCACTGCGGCAATAAAGGCACAACTTGCGATTTCAGCGCGTTGGACTTCGGTTCGTATGGTCAGTTCAAACCGCAAGAGAATTGGATGACATCGAATGATGAAGGTGTAACGAAATACGGCTGTCAGGGCGGCGACCACGCCGATGATGGACAACATGATGCCAATTATGGCTCCGCACGTGATTGGGATCATAAGAACACCAATGTACAAGCCATGTGTCGCGCTTACCTACAATGGATGAAGAGTGACATGCAATACGATGGTTTCCGTTTCGACTACTCGGGCGGATATCATGTCAGCCATACTGCGGATTACTTGACGGCATCAAAACCCTATTTCTCTGTCATGGAGTATTGGGACGGCAATGTAGCCAATCTGCGTGCACGCATAGATGATGCGTCTAAGAAAACATTGGCCTTCGATTTTCCCAATCGTTATTCTGCCTTCAAAAATGGTATTAGTGCCGGCGATTATTCTAAGTGTAAATCCTCCGGCTTGCGCGGACAAGGCTATGCCAAGTATGCCGTTACCTTTATTGACAATCACGACACCTTCCAACGCACCGATACCGAATCCGACATCGCTAATTCAACCAACGGCGGAAGCATCAACAATAAGAGTCTTATCCTCCAATGCAATGCATACATACTCTCCTTACCGGGTGTGCCCTGCGTGTTCTGGCCGCATTGGGTGAAGTACAAGAGTGATATCAATAAGATGATCGCTGCCCGTCGCGCTGCAGGTATTCATTCTGAGAGCTCGATGACCGAGAATGCCGGCACCAATTGGTACGAAGCTACCATCACCGGCAAACACGGCGAAGTTATCCTATATCTCGGCTCATCGGCATCCAAAGCCGCTCCGCAAGGTTATACCACAGCCGTTAAAGGAGATAAATACGCCATGTATTATATTTCCTATCAAACGCCGGTAGAGGAGGTTATCGCTCTGGTAGCCACTATCGACTGGACACGTCCTGTATATAGCATTACCGGACAACAAGTGTCTGCATCCTATCGGGGAGTGGTTATCCAAGACGGACATAAATTCATTCGTTAATGAACAATCAAAATATTAACCACAAAAACTAACGCTTATGAAAAAAATCTTCACATTCTTAGCAATGATGACATTAGCCATCTCGCTGAATGCCAAGACCATCTACCTCAACACAGGTGGTTCCAAATATTGGAATCAAGATGGTGCGGTATTCTTCATTCATGCATGGGGCGGAGCAGCTGATTGCGACACCATCATGACCGTAGAACAAGGCGATGTCTTCAAAGCTGACATCCCGGACGACAAGGAATATCTCCTATTTGTCCGTATGCCCGCCGGAGCTACTGCTATCGTTTGGGACGGAGACAAAAAGTATTGGAACAAAACACAGGATTTAACAATCCCTACTGACAAGGATTGTTATACAATTACCGGTTGGAAAGAAAACGAAGGTGAATGGTCTGTCTACACTCCCGGTTCCGGTCCTACTCCTCCGACTCCTACTCCCGGTGGTGAGAAAGATTATTTCCTCAAGGGCTGGAGCGGTAAGGATATTGAGACACCTACTGCTGACGAGCAGTTTGAGCACGGCATATTGCCCTACACCGTAGTCAGCGATGAGACTCACGGAAACATGGGATATTTCTTCATCCTGATATGCGACAAGGGTCAAGTAGTCGGCGAGCAATACATGGCCGCTCAATTCACTTCCGAATCACATGCCACGATGGTAAAAACAGGAGGCGAAAAGATGGGTGTTCCCGCCGGTGAGGTTACTTTCTACCTCTACGACAACGAGGATGGCACTTACGAACTCTCTACCGCTCCCATCGCCGGCAAGAAATTGGTCGACGCCGATGAGACAGCTCTGGAGGCCGTTACCAACACCTTGGATTTCAGCGCACCGATGTTCAACGTAATCGGACAACCCGTTGATGAGAACTATCATGGTGTAGTTATTCAAAATGGACGCAAATACATTCGTTAATCTTAAATACTAACAATTAAATGAAACGTCTACTAATGATGTTATTTGCGGTCATTACCGCAGTAACAATGCTGTGGGCCGCTGAGGGAGGAACGCTTTCGTCGTCTATCACTCCTATCGACCCGACGCAAACCGTCACACTGACGTATGACGGAACAGGTACCAATTTTGCTAATTGGGAACCCCAATGTTTCATCCACACATGGTTAGTGGCTGCTGAAGGTAAGACTCTGAGTAAGAGTTATACCACAGAATGGGCTACTTGCAATGGGGATGAAGACTATTCGGCTCTCGATAACAAAGTTAAAATGACTAGAGTAGGTGCAGGACAGTACACTATCTCTATGAATATTCAATCTTTCTTTGATGTTGCTGAAGCCGATTTAGACAAAATCGGACAGATTGGCGTCATGGTGCGTGCACAGTATGACGGCGAGAGCAACAAGACGAAAGAGTTATTTGCTCTTGTTGAGTACACCGCTCCATCCGGAGGCGAGAGTTCGTCTATCTATATTTGGAATGGTATTGGTTCCACATCAGCAGCGATTCAGACCGGTGGTACAGCTGAAGCTGTGCAAACATCCGGAGAAAACATGGTCGTTGGAGCCTCACAAAAAGGCAATTATTGCATTAAAGGCAACAAAGGCTTTAACAAAGGTGAGTATTATATCGGCATCGCCCTCAATAATGGTGTCAATGCCGGAGATACCATCCGAATAGCTTATTTCCGCACTGGAGATAAAAATAGCTATATATTAGGAATGGACTTCAGTGCCGACAAGGCTTCTGCATCTACCGCTCACCAAATCTTATTGAACAGCGATCCGCAGGTATTAGCATCGAATGGCACTCCTGCCGATTCTATCTTCATTGTACCTGCCGGAGTTTCTAACGCTAAATATGTTCGCTTATACCGCAACTCTGGTAGTACAGGTATGTGGGTAGCTAAATTTGAGTTAATCAAAAAAACGGCCGCACCGGCACCTCCTGCAACGCCTAACTACTACATCGCCGGTACGATGACCGAATGGGCTAAAAACATGATCAAGATGAATGTCGGTAATGCCGACACACTCACGCTTGACATTGCCCTCGAAGCCGATAGCCTCTACGAGTTCAAAGTAGTACGCATCGAAGGCAACGATACTACTTGGTTCGGTAATGCCGAGGAAGCTACCATGGTCTATGGTAATAGCACCGGTTGGTGGCTCAAGGGTGATAAGAACATCGGTCTGCAAACAACGACCAAAGCTAACTACACCTTCATCTTCAAGGCTAATGACAACAACGAGATTTCCGTTGTTATCCCGCAGCCCGCTAAGAAGTACTACGCTAAGTATGCTCCCAAGTGGACTTGGACACTCCTCAACGAGAAGGAAGGTAAGTGGCTCACGGATACCATCGTTTATGCAGGTATTGGTGTAAACATCAACGACCAAGCCGCTGATGAGAACAACATCTTCTTCAGCAACACCGTTAATGAAGCAGGTGTTCGTCCTATCGCCGGTGCTGAGATAGCT